>Ga0315914_1001499_pt1 | contig 34941 bp, 21 predicted proteins | sample MpolenodulesMG_FD_203920 | JGI IMG/M metagenome (GOLD analysis project Ga0315914, IMG submission 203920) | Medicago polymorpha root nodule microbial communities from Los Angeles, California, United States - elongated nodules | ecosystem: Host-associated > Plants > Roots > Nodule | place: USA...
AGTATACTCACAGTTTCAAAGTCGTACTCGACGATGTATGTTCTGTACTTCACTTATAGGTTGTTGATTGCCTTGTCATTTTCTGAAACTGGGTTAATAATTAAACAGGGGTATTAGAGTAAAATTAACCATTATGGTTAAGTTAAAATTAGGGCAAATATTTGCTTCCGGGTTAACTTTAATAAATAAGAGATAAGGCAGATTTGTTTTGTTCAAAAAAATAGGAGATTAGGTGTGATTTTGTTGAGAAGGAAAAAATAGAGTTAATAATTAAACAGGGGTATTAGAGTAAAATTAACCATTAGGGTTAGGTTAAAATTAGGGCAAACATTTGCTTCCGGGTTAACTTTAATAAATAAGAGATAAGGCAGATTTGTTTTGTTTAAAAAAATAGGAGATTAGGTGTGATGTGTTGAGAACATTTCAAAAAAAAAAAAGGAGATTAGGTGTGATTTTGTTGAGAAGGAAAAAGTAGGGTTAATAATTAAACAGAGGTATTAGAGTAAAATTAACCATTAGGGTTAGATTAAAATTAGGACAAATATTTGCTTCCGGGTTAACTTTAATAAATAAGAGATAAATAATATTGTTTCTATTTATGGTGGGACGTTCCTATTTTGATGGAATTTAATTTTTTAAATTAAAATTTAAAATAATATTAATAAAGGATAAATAGCAAGTAAAATAGTATAGATATTTTTTTTTCAGGAAAAGTAAAATAGTATAGATGAAGGGTAAAATAGGTAAAAAAAATCAATTGAAACTCGTCTATTCTCTTTATATATAGTATAGAAGATATACCTGATCTAGTTTATTACACTTTTTAAAGGATAGATGAAAATAAAACTGGACATATATTCATATCGTTTTAAAAGGATATGGAAAAATAAAAATCGAACATATACTTATATCGTGTTTGTTGTAACTTTTTTAAATCATGAATTAAGTCCTACCCATTATCTTTCTTAAAAGATAAAGGATAAGAATAAAATATTGATATATTGTGCACATATAAGGAATGAGTTTGTTACACTTTTTTTAATATTTGAATTTACTATGTGTGTATTGAAAGTTAAGGGTAAATTTGGAAGAGAAAAAGTCAGCCCAAAATATTTTCTTTATATATACTAGGGGAACATGTCCGTCTTTCCGCACTTTTTATTTCGCTAACGCGTGTAGATTATCAACGGTATTTTATAGTAATTTTGTGTGTAAATTACAAACAATATTTTACATAAATTTTTTAATTTAAATTAAAATTATAAGTATAGATATTTGTGACTTTCAATATTGCACTAAAACATGTAGATTATCAAGGGTATTTTGTAGTAATTTTGCGTGTAAATTACAAACGATATTTTGTGACAAACCCACTTGGGTTGATCTGGTGGTATTGGCTTGGGACTTGGAGTGTGCTCCTCCTCAAGGTCTCAAATTCGATTCTCCCTAGTGCCAATTTGGATGGGTTGATTTAGCTTCTTAAAAAAAACAATATTTTTTTACTTTCAAATTTAAAAACTCAACAAATCATATTTATCTTTTTCAATGACATCAATAATATAACAAAAATTCGTATCTTTTTTAATAACACCAACAATATACCATTGTTATAAAATAAATTGTTTAAAAGTATAATTAGCAAGACTATTACTCGAAATAATTTCGACGGGTCATTTAGGAGAGGTTTGTAAGTAAATTGGACTAGTTTTACACCCACAATGCATAAACTTTTGACTGCCAACCTTTTCTTCATAAATTTCCAACTCGAATGATTTTATCAAAGAGGGGCATTCGTGGTGATGAGGGGTCAGTGAATTGTGTTTGGTGTTTGGAAATGGTAGAAGAGGAAAATCATCTTTTTGGTATGTATGGTTTTGCTGCATCGATTTGGTGTCATATTTTTAAGTAGGTGGGTACGAGTGTAATTTTACTCAAACATTATCACTCTCTCTGATTATGATATTCCTCCTCCTCTAATTTTCAAGTATCGGAAAGGGCTAATGTTAATTTAGCAAACAACGGTCTGGAAAATTTGGGAGGCGAGCAATTGTATTATCTTTTTCGGCCGAAATCTGAAGATTGAGAAAATAGTTGATTATTAAAAAATATCTCTTGGAGGAGGCTTCTAGCTATGAGAAAAGAGGGACTTTGCATGCATTTTGATTGGTTTTTGAATTTGTTACTATTCCTTCATTTTTAGTTGTTCTTTTCGTTTTCTTGTTGAGTCAAGTATCCCTCGTACTTCTTATAGCCGAGTGGTTAAGTACTTCTCTAATTTAATTATAGATACTTCATTTTGCCTTTAAAAAAAGCATTTTAGGTTGAGAAAATTGCAGTCACAACTAGTGGCGGAGCCACCTTATGTCTAGGGGGTGCACATGAACCCCCTTACTTTTTCAAATTATACCTATTTTTTATGTTATTTTAATACTTGAACACCCTCAAATTTATAACTTGAACCGTCTTAGCAGAGAAAGTTGCGTGTTGCACCTCTATATTGGACATTTGTACAGTTAAAATTGCACATAATGCAGTCTATACTCCAATATCAGCTACTTGTGCAGACTACAAAGTCAAAACACGTTAGTAATTAGAATTAATATCAATTTCAATTGAGAATTAACGGAAACTGCTAGACTGTTGCGCACACTTTAATGTAGATAAATTATGTTTAACTATGTAATTTCCATTTGATTCTATTGTTCTTGACCATGTGAGGGTCCGTTGAGAAAAAGAAGAAAACGAAAACATTTTACATTTTCACAACTCTGTATATATTGAATAAAGATCCGATCCAAGGACCGACTAATCCGAGGGGACCAATCCCACCGCCCACTTGCGGGGCCCCGTTTAAAGCCTGAGCAAGCTCTGTATGGACTTAGCCCACCGAAATTGGCACCAAAGGGAATCAAACCTGAAACCTTTGGAGGAGCAAACTCCAAGATCCCAAGCCAACCACTAGGCCAACCCCAAATGAATTTGATATTTACCAGCTTTATTATATGTCATTTTTTTTTAGGAAAAGCAGCTTCATCTATCATTTATAACTTAAATGTTGGGATTTTTTTTTTTTTTTGAGAAAGTAAAATGTTGGGAATTAAAATAAAATATGTTGCATTTTTTTTTTGTTGGGAAAAACATGTTGCATTTGTTTGTCGGTTACAAAATATGTTATCTAAAAAACAATTCATTCCACTAATGTCTCTTATATCTTAGTTTTTTTATTTTTAAGGATTGTTATATGTCTTAGTTGATGCAAAATGATGACAATTTTTAGGTCCAAAAATATTCAATTAACATTCTATAAAAAAAATCCACTTAGCATGACTGATAACATTAAAATCAAAGGCCTCATCTTTAATTTCATGTCAATCAATAACCGTCTTATGACTTATATTAAGATATATGTGTTTGATAACATTGATTATTATTCAATTTTAAACTGCGTAATGAACAATTATAAAATATGTATGTAATTTAAGTACAATATTATCAATTTTTTAATATATTATTATAATTATTAATTAAAATTCAAAAGTTTGAACCCTCTGCCTCAAGGTCCTGGCTACGCCATTGGTCACAACTCCTAGGGTAAAAAATAAAAATAAAAATAAAAATAACATACACCCATTTAATTTTTAAATAAACGCTAATCTTCACTGTTTTCATTAAATAGTAGACACCTCCATTAGGGGTGTTCTGTGGTGTGGTTTAGTTTGATTTTAGTTTTAAAAGTCATTAGAATCGCAAGACTAAAAAACATACGGTTTGGTTTGATTCAGTCTGCTTTTAAAATGAAAACCAAACCAATGCGGTTTGGATTGGTTTGGTTGTTGCATTTTTTGTTTTCAACGTTAAAGTCAAATTAAAATTTAAAAATAACTTATTTTCAACAATGTTTCAAATTTGATCCAACATTACAACTTTATTTTGATCCTCCCATCAACATAGATCAAATTAAAAACATGGACAAAAAAACAATTCTCTTCGGCAAAAATTGCAAAAGTCTAAAATTTTATCGTTCTCTAAAAATTCACATTGAGTTTCTATTCATTATATATCTAACATAAACATATATGCAAAAGTACAAGTATAATTAAATTAAAGCACATAAATACAATTTTAAAATCAAAAGCATATAAAAAACTAAAAAGAGGAATAATATGTCTTAGTAAAAAAAAAAGAGAAAAACTCGTCATTTTATAAAAAATTTCATTGAATTTCTAGGAGTACTAGGTTTGTGACCTAAGTTTAATTAGTGTTTCTATTATATTGTGCTTTAGTTTGGTTGCTAAAATAAAAACCGCAAACCAAACCAAACTATGCGGTTGAGTAAAAGTATTATCTAAATATATTCAAACCAATTGCAGTTTTTGCGGTTTTCAATTTAAGTTACTTCGGTTTACGATTTTTCTATTAGATTGATTCGGTTTTAAAAACCCCTAATAACAACACCCATTTACATAACACCCTATATCTACTTTTGTTTTCCATTAACTAATTAAATGAAATCGACTTTTGTTTTCCACTTGGTTCAATTAAATGATATCAACCACAGTTACATTACATGTCATACTCATTTGGTTCAAAATTGTTCAACAGAAATGAAAGATTGAGAGTAGCCAAAATTAGTTTTCTTTATACATTTAGCTACAAGTTGTCTTTCATTATAGCTTGATTTTTAAATCAGAAATGATACATGTACATCTACTTTTTGAAAACTTTTGAAACAACTATATTTCTCATATTCACATGTGCTTTTATTCTCTCTCTCTCCATTGTTTTTGTCCAATAAAAAGAAGAGAAAAGTAGTTGTCACAAAAATTGTATAAAATTAGTTGTGCAAATATCACTCATCTTTTTAAATATATATGGGAGCCGAAACAAGATTTGGAATGAAACTTGGTATACACATCTCAAAGTTGTCTCTTACAAAAAAAGAGGGTCTAATATATATTATGAGTGATTTTCGAATCGTCTTTTTTGTAGTATTGGTTAGGTCTTTTTGTACTTTTTCCATTCTATCTATAAGTATCTTTTTCGCTGTTAAAAAGAACACATCTAAAAAATATAGCACCTCAAACATGATAACATCTGGTGTGTCAATGACACCATAAATATGATTTAACATGATTTTTTATATATAACACCAATCTCAATAACATTACATTAAAATTGACACCTAATCCTCAAATTCTTTATTCCTTAACTCAAACCACTTGAGCTATCCAAACCTCCTATAATGTTTCATATTTATATGTTTTTAGTCATGTTTCATTTAATCAACGTGGTAATTTTGTAATTTGGTGATAAAGAACCGGTGTAGGGCATGAGTTTCATTTTTGAAGGGAAATAGGAGAAAAAAATACGTCATAGTTTTGTTAAATATGGTTAACCGAGGGGATATGAGTGTACTTTCTAAATTAGAGGAGGTTTGAGTGGCTTTTAACAAAACCTTAGAGAAAATTAGTGTAATATTCCCAGTAGATTTGAGTAAGACTTTTTTTTGAAAGGATGATATAGTTTGTTAGCATACTTATAAACGTTTATTTTATTCTTTAAAAAATCATAATTTATATAAACAAGTTAATAGGTATTTATATGATAATTTAATTTATCATTAAATATATTAACGAGTTAATATGTCAATGACTTTGAATTCTATTTTCATTTGTAAAAATTAAATTAAATTTTATTTTAAAACCTAGAATGATATTTTAGATAATCCTAATTCTTATTGACCTCCTATTTAAGTTCTATTTCATAATATATCTTTAAATCTTTCAAAAAATAATGTAGGCGCATATGATTAAATACAAAAAATTAAGAAACTTATCATTTAACACAAAGTTGTTGGTCAAACAATTACACACGACTTATCAACAAACGAGTCTTGCTAACCGGTGCTCGATCCCGAAACACTAGTTAAAAAACTAAAAGTAGAAAGAAAAGACACATTTTGCATTGAAAAGAGCAATTTTTCAACTTTTAAAAAATAGAATACATAATTTCCAATAAAATATTTTCTTTTATAATTCTTTATCTAGTGACCCGGGACACCGGTTCGCATTTCCCTAAATACAAAATTGGTTTCTTGAAATTATACTGTGTCAAAGAGTAAGGCTTGTTTGGTCACAATCCTAATTCATTTTGATTTGGACACACATAAGTTACAAATGATAAATGAATTAAATAATATAGATTTTTAAAGTAATAATTGATATGCATTTTTATGTGCCCAAAATATTTATATTTGTGATTATGCACATTTTCTGTAATTTAAGCATAAAAATAGCAAGAAACCGCCATTGTAATAATCAATTTCAAGAAATCGTAATCTGGTATGGCTAATGCGTCCCATATTTGATTGAGGAACAAAACTTTTGCAGGTGGAACTCCTTTGAAATAAGGGGCATCAAAACATTTGTTATAACGGAGAAATTGAAGATGTTGAAATCAAAGAAAAATTGAAGTTATAGAATTAAGAGGTTTTTGGAATAATATATTTCAACATAGAGAAAATGGTCCAGGAGAATAAAGAGCTTCATTCACTATATGTAAAAGATGTGGTATAGAAGAGCCCACTAGAAGAAAATATTTAACCACAAAATTTTAGCAGTAACTTTCATCACAAGGAAAGCCTTTCATCAAACAACAATCTAGAATAAATTGGATTATGGAGGGAGATGGAAATACAAGAAAACTAGAAGAAGGAAGAATCAAAATAAAAGTTATTGAAGGTTGGATTTAAAGAGATGGTGAAATTAAATCAGAAATTAAATCCATTTTGCTCAAAATTTCATTGAGAAAACCACTAGCAGACCAAACCTAAGTGGTGCAAATTTTCAACATATTTTCTGTGATGATAATTTAGCTTTGACGACACCATTCTTGGATCAAGAAATCAAATAGGTAATTTGGAATTGTGATGGAAATAAAATTCCTAGCTTTGATGGCTATAATTTTGTTTTGTCAAAGAATTTGGAATATTATGAAGAAAATAGAAAATATCACATTGATTTTTTTAATGAGTTTCATGATCATGGTAAGTTTCCAAAATTTGTTGATGCCTCCTTCTTGGCCCTTGTTAGGGGTGGGAATAGGCTAGGCCGAGCTAGACTTTGCAAGGCCTAAGCCTGACCTGCCATTTTTTTTAAAGCCTAAGCCTGGCCTGCAGCCTATCATAGGGCTACTTTTTAGGCCTGAGTCTGGCATTCTGAAAGCTTGATAAGGCCTGCTAGCCTGTTTAAAAGCATATATCTTATAAACACCTTTAAATAAGCAATGTGATCTAAGTTTAAATGGACTAGCGAACTAATAGTTCAATTAGATTAAACTCTCTTTTGATAATTAACACGAGGTTTTAGGGAATTCAACAACATATTGTATCATATTTCTATTATAGTTTATAATAATATATTTATACATGCAAAAAATTAATGTATACTAATAAAACTTAAATTATTGAAAAAGTTTACATATTTATATTTTAATTCAAAGTACAAAATATAATATAATAATAAATAATATTATTCATATTACTTAAATAGGTCGGCCTAATAGGCTTAAGAGGCTTTTTGAGAGGCCTGTGGCCTGACCTTTTAAGCTAAATAGGCTTTAAAAAAAAACCTAGGCCTTCTCTATTTAAGAAAAAAAGCATGGTTTGGCCTGACCTATCGTAGGCTAGGCCGACCTACCCTATTCCCATCCCTACTCAACATGATTTTGCGAAAGGTGATCTCAAAATGACCATGTGATTTCCTGCCATGTAGGTAAATACTTTATGCTGTGGTAATAGTTAATGTAATAATAGATATAGCCCAAAAAAGGAGAGATAAATGTTTACTTTTAAAATTAGATTTTGAAAAAACTTTTGAGTGATCTTAAATATATGATACACAAAATGCGATTTGGCAGAAAATGGATGCAATTTCAATGGCTCCATGTCTATTCTTCTTAACAAAATTTCAAAAGAGAGTTTTGAACTTGGTCATGGTTTGAATCAAGGTGAATCTTTGCTCCATTGTGTTTTTAATTGTTGAAGAGAGACAAATTGAGAATTTTCTTATGTTTTCTATTCAAGTTAACAAGTACGAAAAAAACAAGCAATTTTGACATGTATATGACTATAATGATCGGATCATATCAATTCAATTAAACATGACGACTTGATAATTTTAATATATGATGTACAATTATGGTCTATTGTTGATCGTTCAAGTTGTCACGCGAATCAAGTAGAAAATTGTTCATTAGAATATTTTAATAGACTATTAGTATGGTTCATAAAACTAATACGTTGGTTTTTAATAAAAGATAGTATAATGCGATGATTGTTTGACCTAATAATAAATAAAGTCAATGGATTTTTATTTTGAAATTCAAAATAAATAATGTCTTTTCTTATCCCTTTTAAATGGTTGGTTACAAAAAACTAGAAAGTAGAAAGAAAAGAGATACGTTCTATTTTCTCATATCCAGTAGAAGAGTAGAGACCAATTCAAAAAGAGAACCAAGAACTCATATTATCAAAATCCTTAAGTAAATTTTACTAAAAGATGTATCTATATTTAATGTTCAGCTTTATCTCGAATATGATTACCTCTAACGAATAGATACATAGAAAAAGAAAATTGACCTACACATTGATGGAGAAAAATGAATGACAAGAAAAGTGGTCCACTATGACTACCATTGCAGCTGCACTTAGTCTTTATCACTTTCTCAACATGTAGTTATCATGATTTTCAGTCCCAATTCTTCCCCAACCACAATTGAATGAAGTTAGGACCCCATGTGTTGCAGGTGCAGAACCTAACCATGAGATCAGACCAATTTTTTGAGCTTGATTTTGACACTTCACTCTGCTACTCAGACTTGTGATGTGCTTGTTGCCGTAGCTTTATTTCAATTATATTCTTTACCCAAAACCAACCATATACTTGTAGTAAACTAGTAATGTAATAAATATCATTCCCCTCCTTTTCTATCTTTATCTCTGCCATATACATGCTTGTTATTTTAGTATCATTTTCTTAAATTTGGGAACGTGCCACACTAATCATGCTTAATTTTTTTTTCCCTGCTTGTACAAATTATAATTATTTAGACACCTAAATTTAACAACTTTTTAAACGATTAATCCAATCTAAGTTAAGTTCAATGAATGACTAATGAGTATATATTAAGATTAGACAATTCATTAACCATCTAATAAACTTTATTAACCACAAATTTCAACTACATGTAGATTTGAACAGCTAAAAATCATGATTAATCAAATTTAAATTTGTGCTCGGTAAAGTTCACTAGATAGTAAATTAGTCGCAAAACCTTATATATCTATAAAACCATTCTAACACTTCATTAACTACGTGCATAATCTGCATTGCCCATTTCAAAAGTTGTCAAATTTAGGTGTCCCAAATTGATATATAAATAAATTTCTGATTACAAATGTTGGTATGATGGACAAAATAGCTTTAATTTTTTCACAAACTATAATGCATAAACAACATATGTAATTATTTCATCAATCAACATGAGTGAAATAGTATTATTTTCGCATGGAAAACCCTGTTACATAATCACATTTAACATTCAATTTTTGTGGGAGGATACATCCTACATTAGATTGCACGACATGACATGTCGTTGGTGCACACTTCTTTTCCATACATACACATTCCTTGGAAAACTTATATGACTCTAGACTTGATGAACATTTTCAATGTAGTACTAGTTACTATAGAGAAACATTTCTATGCTACGGAAACAGTTCTATAGTGTGCACGTACGTGGGAACATGTAATTATAACAGTTGTAAAAATATCTCTTTTTTCATCAATAGTGTTAACTTCTTAGTATACTATACAAACATAGTACACAGAACCATCCCACGAGTGAATAAAGGGGTTGATTGTAATGCGTTCATTGCTAAAAATCTAAGATACAATTTCTTTTTGTATTCTTTTGTATTTCTATACTATTTGGGTTCAATATTCATGAATAAGAAAAAGATTCACTTTAATATGCTCAATGAGTGGCCATATACTCCACCTGTAATCATATGAGGTCTTAAAGTACTATACAAGTTTACAAAAATAAATTGAATTTTTTTCCCTTGTATCCTTATCCCCTGGTTCCTCATCATTGAACCAATTTTCTAGTATTGTTGCTCTACTAAAATAATACAAATATTTTCTTTATTTAATTTTGGGAGTGGAGTAGTAGAGCATGAAAAAGAATTCCACATTAGTTGAGAGATAGACATGAACAAGTGTTTATAAGTTGGGGCAATCCTCACCTTGGTTTTATGCGATTCTGCTAAGCTCAACAATGATTTAAGATGGTATCAGAACATCTCCAAGATTCGTTGGGTCACATGCTATCAGGTTTTCATTATTGAATTACCCACTATTTATTTCCATGCACACAAAAACAAATAGTGTTGAGCACGAAAGACTGTGTTAAAGAATCTCACATGGTTGAGAGATGACATGAACACGTGTTTATAAGTGGAGTAATCTTCACTTCATAAACTGGTTTTGTGGAGTTGTGTTAGGTTCAACCATAATTTTTAGAGAGAGTTTTCTATTTGGTGTTCCAAGTTTGATGTTTGGAAGAGTACACAAAGTCCATGTCGGTGTGCGTTCCAATCATAGGTGTGAATGTGATTACATAAAATGATTGTCCGTGTCTTGTGTATGATTAAAATTGGCCCTATGATTTATAAAATAAAATAAAATGGCCCTAATGATTAGAGGACGTATACGTATACACTTTTGGCTATGCAATCTTGCTTTCCGAAAGATAACTCATCAGACTGATTATAATAAGAGGTGGTCTTATTGCAATCTCTAGAAGGTTATTCAGAGGTAGGATGAGGAGGACAATTTAACAAGTTCATATTTTTATCTTAAAAAAGAAACAAATTCATATTTTTCTCAAGTTCACATTTCTATTTTGGAACAGATACTTATAGGGAACGTTCACTACCGTGCCCATGATACCAGCCACCCCAAATAAAACAGTATCAAAATAAAGGGAAAAAAAATTAGGATAAAATTTAAATAAATTTTGAGTTGAGTCATGAAATCCCTCATAACCAAATAAAGCTCACTTGAGTCATGAAATCCTTAACCAAATAAACCAATGTAATTTTCAAACACCAAATGTGTGTTTGGTTGAAGTTCGCAAACTACATTTAGAGCAAAAGTACTTTTTTCATGGTTAAGTGGACTTTGACTTTATATTTGGTGTACTTAAATGCTTTACCGAAACTAAGTTTGACTTTTTCTTTTTGTCAAATATCCTAGTGGCGGGAGTTTACACATTTTAAATGTGAAGAAGTAAGGTGTCCGGGGCTCAAACATCAGCCTCTGCATATATTATACAATGTCTCTGCCAATCAATTGAACTAAACTCATGAGACACCAAATTTGGTCGTAAACATACTATATGAGGAAAAAAAAGGCAAATTCTATAATGTCATCTCCAAAATGATGCTATTAAAACCGTTCATTTAAAAAAACACTAAAAAATAATTAAAGTATATATTTTTTTAATTTTTTTTTAGGAAAACTAAGATCAGTGGCGTTGTCAGGAACCTGGACCGGGAGTTCAGGTTTGTGAACTTTAATTACTAATAATTATACTCAAAATACTTCAACAATTGCATACTCAAGGTGTCATGTTCTGAAATCGTTGAATAATCAACTCATTATCAACCTTTTTGAACACATCTCTCTCAATGTAAGTCACAAGACAATCGTGAAAATGAGAGGAAACATGAGAGTTTAGAGAGAAGGTTAGAGAGAGGAAATTTTATGAAAATGAGTTTGAGGTGTGAGTGTGGGACTGTCTTGGGTCAAAGGTGCAAAAAATTAATTCTGGGAGGTTCAAAGTACAAATTATATAGGGGTATATGTGTAATTCTATTAGGTTTAGGGGGTTCAGTTGAACCCCCTCACTACTGTGTAGCTCCGCCCCTAACTAAGATTGAACTAAAATAACACCGACATCTTTTTGGTTGCTCATTAAATCACTTTTAACTATTTTTCTTAGTTTATTGTGCATATTATAGCTAAATACATATAAATCACACATAATTATTGATTTAAACTACAATTTATCAAAATACATTTGAGAAAGGAAAATGCTTGGCACGGCCTGCACACGATATGTTTTTTCCAAGAGTTAGATCACTCATATTAGCATTTCTTTCCTTTTATTAGTTAGTTCTATCTCCTGTTTTTTGCCATCATTCTAATTTCAGTGTCTTGGCCCTTGGGGTTAGGTGTTGTGCTATGTAGCATTTCCCTTTTTTCGAAAGTTATTCAAACATAGGTCACATTTCAACCCACTTTAAATCAAATTTATTGTGTATATTTGAAAACATTCTCTCATCAACGAACACTCCTATTTTTTTTAACGACAAATGTTAGTATATTGTGTTGGTTTTTTCTCCCTTGTCAAAATTTGAAGTCTGAACTTTAACTTTTAACTTTTTTTATCTTTAACTCAATCAAATGAGTTACTCGACGCCCCTCATTTAAACAAGTTTGAGGGGAGATTAGTGTAATTTTTCTGACTTATGAATGCATTTAAAAAAAATAAAAATAGAATGAATATCTGTGTTATTTAAACATACTTTTTGGATGTCAGAAGTTAGTGCAATTTACCCTTGAATAATGAAATACAAGACAGCTTTAACGTTCGCAACTTCTAACAAATCTTTGTAAACAATACAATCTTCACATATAAGATTTTGAGTCATGTTAAAAAAATATACTCCTACGTATATATCTATTAAAAAAGTCATTTACTCATCAAATATTTTCCAGTGCGCATAACCCACTATCTAAGAATTTTATGATTATACCATGTGCATTACTCTATTAATCTGCTTCTATTCCTTCAAATTTTGAATTGGTTGGTGGGCCACTGGTCCTAGCAAAAAATGCAAGTCCGTGATAGAAAAGAGATAAACGTGCAGAGTGCAAGCTAATAAAATTAAGAGCAAATATTAGAACGTCCAAATGCATGACTGTAATGTAATGATAGAATCTAAAGGGTGCCAAGGTGCACATGTCACAGGACACACATTATTGTGTAAAGAAAAAAATCATATGTCCTGAGAGAAAACCTGTTTCCTTGACTAGAACCGTAACAACTTTAACGTTATGCAGAAAATAATAGCAGTATAGAGATTTATTAAAGGTGTCACTAAAAGGAATTAGCATTTTTACGTTACCACTTGGCTCACATTAGATTCCCACATTGAGAGAAGAGGATTCTTGCTTTTGTTGTAGAACCACTCAATGGAGCACAATACTTCACAATTTTACTTTTTTTTTTTGAATAATTCACAATTTTACTTCTAGACATGTGTATTTTGGAATCAATTTAATAAAAAGAGAAGCATAATGTATTGACTCTATTAAGTGGGTCGAATCATTTATATAATATTTTCTTTTCAAGGTTTAAAAATATTAGCATCTGAATTGTTTTCCATGTTGTGGGTTTTCCTTTTCCAGTTGTGACTTTTATGTCTATCATAGTATTACATTGTTATTAGGGTAAGAATTATGGTACTTATAATTCTGGAAAATGTGAAAAAATATGAATAGTTTACAATGTTACTCCTAATTCATGATTTAAAAACTCTATGAATGAAATGACAGTTAAGCATCCTTGGACAAGATTAGTGTTTAGATGAGTGATCTCATAAGAAGTTTTTGTATTATACCTCTTCCACTAGTTCTTATAAGAAAGCAAGTATGAATGAAATGACTTTCAAAGCCATTGATGTAAAACATAGATCAAAAAGTGTGGGTCATTAGATTAAGAGCTTACATCTTGTGTAGTTTTTCTCAGTTGTAGAAGATTTAATCAGAACAAAGGGCCTAACATACTGCTACTACTACCGAAATATACTAATGGAGTAAATGTTCAGAAATTGTATTTCAGACTAGAAAAGGAACTACAGATTCTGACAATTGAAAGAAAATTTGGCTTGTTTTCAGGCAAGGAAATACTACATAATTGGTCAAATTTGGCACCTACACCATAATGTTATCAAGAACAAACAAATGATCATCCCAAAAATCTAAGGTTCAGAGAGTACCAACAATCAATCAATTCTTGAAGTTTTACTGCCTCGAGTACTTTTGGTCAGCATTTAATTATACTCTATAGTGGTCAGCAAAGTTTAATATATTTAAAACCTTGAACCTTAACCAACAATGCATTGGTTCAAGTGGTAAGGGACTTGGACCCCTTAAGCAGGTGTGACATGTTTGATCCCTGACTCTTATATAGCTCACAAGTTCCCCGACAAAGATTAGTCACCGTTAAACGGTGGTGGAAACTTTGTACCAATAACAATATGGTTTTACTAACCAGTGTCTTAAGGACAATGGTTAAGGAATTCATTAGTAGAAATTATGTCTTGGAAAAACGAGTTTTTACTTGTCTTAACAATAATTACACAACTTTTTGTTACAAAGTTGCTTATTTTAGTACTTTAACCAATGCCCTAAAGGGCACTAGTTAGCATTCTCCATAACAATAACATGGTAACCAAAAAGAAAAACCTTGAACCTCATTAACGGTGTACCTTCTCAATTACATTGGGACAATCAGAAAGAAGTTAAAGAATCTGTACGATACTAGAAGACATGTTTCCCAAGTACTTAGGACTTGTTGTCTCTTGATATGGGTAATTTGTTATTTCACAATTCAAACAAAGCTGCTCCAAAACAAAACTCCCATGAGAATCCAAGTAGCTAGATTCCACACCAGCATCGTACCAATAATGCAGCTCATGGATAAGTTCTCTCATTTTCATATTCCATTCCAAATAGCATAAACACATGTTCAGCTGTAAATGATGGCTTCATTGAAGGTGCAACGAATTTGAGACGAAATTTCTACATCCACCGTTACTTCGAACCCTCAAATTTCGGGTCTCTTTCAAGTTCCTCTGGGAATAAACCAAAACAGCAAATACAAAACACATTAAAGCTTGGCAAGCTATCTCAAAGAGTGTAATTATGTAATAAACTCACAATAAATTAAATTTATGAACCAAATTCAACGAAAATGTGTAAGATTGAAGAGCTATGTTAATATCTAGAGAGACAAAATGATTACATAATATTGTTTTCTGCGTTAGGTATATATACATATTGACGAAATGGATCCATGTGAAAGTTTATTAGGGAAATTTCATGGAAGTTAATCAACACTTTCAATCCCAAACATTAGTTTTCTTCCCTCTCTCTATTGGGGTGGGGGGGGGAGTGGGGGTATATGTTACGGAGATTAGAACTGTGGTGTCTAGGTCTTTTGGTGGTCCAGATCTTTAGCTTGTTATTGATCCCAATACTCCCCGGACTTCTCCACAAACGGTATTAGAATCATGATTCAGATTGATAGAGGAGCGGAAGTGGATCTAGGTAAAATGGATCCCTGTATTGAAAGTCTTTTTGATCGTGTAGAGAGTCAGACTCAGACAGTGTGTTTCGTTGTTTGGTAATGGTGCTACAAGTATAGTGATGTTGGAGACTAATATCTGAGGGGGAGATTGTCGGAGTTCAAATCTAAGTGATTCAGTGAATAATCTCACATCGACTGGGAATGAGATAAATGAAAGATATATAAGAGATGTGATCCATATACTCGATGGCTTAAGATTTTGGGTGGAAATGCAGGTTTCAGGTCTTTTGGTAGTCCGGGTCTTTTGCCTATTGTTGCTCTCAGTTGTTCCCCAGACTTCAACAAGAATCCCCTCTTCTGCCCCTGCCCCCGATTTAAGGCAAACCTCTATCCATCTAACAACCTAACAATTTTAATTGACACTTTCCATCTATCTAATCTAACTGCTCTAAGCCTGACACTTCTGTGTTTTTTTAATGACAAATGTTAGTAACTAGTTGTTACAAATATTAACGAAGGGATTGAACCCACAACCGCTAATCACTCCAACCCTAATAATTTTCCTCTAATTCTGCCTCGAACTGCTATCTTTTATTCCTGTCTACTAGTGTGCAAATTCAAACTACTACAGACTGTACATTTCAATAACATAAATTTCATTTTTAAGCATCCAATAAAATTTGTGAATCACTGGAGACTAACAGGTTAGACATCGGAGAGGAGGACCGAAACTATAACTATTATCGTCGGATTCAAGAGCACGAGGTTAGAGAAGTGTTGAAAAGGATGAGTACTGGCAAGGCAGTTGGGCCGGACAACATACCTATCGAAGTGTGGAAGAGTCTTGGCGATAGAGGAATTGTGTGGCTCACAAACCTTTTTAACGAGATTACGAGGACGAAGAAAATGCCGGACGAGTGGAGAAGAAACACTTTAATTCCAATCTATAAGAACAAGGGGGATTTACAAAATTGCGCGAATAACAGGGGAATTAAGCTAATGAGTCATACCATGAAGTTATGGGAAAGGGTGATCGAACGAAGACTAAGAAAGGAGACTCGAGTTATGGATAACCAATTTGGTTTTATGCCTGAGAGGTCGACTGTGGAAGCTATCTACTTACTTTGACGCGTGATGGAGCGTTATTGGACAGATAAAAAAAGACTTACACTTAGTTTTCATTGATTTGGAAAAGGCGTATGATAGAGTACCGAGAGAGATTTTGTGGAAAACCCTGGAGAAAAAAGGGGTTAGGATTGCCTATATTAGGGCTATCAAGGATATGTATGAGGGAGCTTCGACTAGTGTGAGGACGCAGGATGAGACTACCGAAGACTTTCCCATAACAATAGGATTGCACCAAGGGTCAACCCTAAGTCCTTATCTTTTTACTTTAGTTTTGGATGTACTGATGGAACACATCCAAGAGTTAGCACCGAGATGTATGTTTTTTGCAGATGATGTAGTCTTGCTTGGTGAGTCGAGGGAGGAAGTGAACGGAAGGCTAGAGACCTGGAGGCAAGCCTTAGAAGCGTATGGTTTTCGCTTGAGTAGAAGCAAGACGGAGTATATGGATTGTAACTTTAGCGGAAGGAGAAGTAGGTCTACCTTGGAGGTGAAAGCTGGAGATCATATCATTCCCCAAGTTACACGGTTTAAATATCTTGGGTCCTTAGTACAAAATGACGGAGAAAAAGAAGCAGATGTAAGCCATCGTATTCAAGTTGGGTGGTTGAAATGGAGAAGAGCCTTAGGTGTTTTGTGCGATAAGAAAGTACCACTTAAGTTGAAAGGAAAGTTCTATCGGACAGCAGTCAGACCGGCGTTGTTGTATGATACGGAGTGTTGGGCGGTTAGGAGTCAACACGAGAATCAAGTAAGTGTAGCAGAGATGAGGATGTTGCGCTGGATGAGTGGTAAGACTAGACATGATAGGATTAGGAATGACACCATTAGAGAGAGAGTGGGGGTAGCACCTATAGTAGAAAAGTTGGTAGAAAATAGGCTTAGATGGTTTGGGCATGTAGAGAGAAGACCCGTAGATGCCGTGGTAAGAAGAGTAGATCAAATGGAGAAGAGTCAAGTTAAAAGAGGTAGAGGTAGACCTAGGAAAACTATTAGAGAAACCATTAGAAAGGATTTAGAGGTCGATGAGTTGGATCCAAATTTGATTTATGATAGAACGCTATGACGTCATTTGATCCATGTAGCTGACCCCACTTAGTGGGATAAGGCTTGGTGGTTGTTGTTGTTGGAGACTAAAAGACATTTTTTTTACTTTTGAACCAGCAAATAGAGAAGAAACATTCAACCAAGAGCCAAGAAAGAACAATATGATTTAGCAATAAAGAAATTGAAACATATTCCCAAATGAATCATAAACGTATAATAAATGATTGCATTGAAATCTAAAACATGCATAGGCAATTAAAAATAGAAAATTAGTCTCCTAAAAGGCCAAATGTAACATTGTAGACAAGACATGACTTTGAGAAAGGTAAAAAAGATTAAGATATCAATCCATTATATTCAAGGAAGCAACCGGGGGTCACTACCATGTACCATCTATGAATATATCATATTTATGGATACAGATTACAGAACTCTGAAGAATTGCAACAAAGGAGCTAAATTTGTTATAAATCTCAACACAACTTATCGATAGACAACAGCGTGAGCATCTACTTCTGAGGTGATAAAGTTTCAGTCCTATACCAGATAAGATTTAACTTACGTGCTAATGTCAGCTACCAAATAATATTGATAATGAAAATAATAACCACAAAAGGCACATGAAATTATTAACTGTTTAGAAGCTTACCTGGTAAAAAGAATTTTTGAAGCTTGTGATACAGCGATACTTTCTCTCCAAAGGCATTCATTCAGCAGCATGTATGAGGCCAGCAGATTAGACGTGACTGTTCCTCCAAATAAGCACAAGACAAATAAAAAAGAATTTGCTTGAATTACAGATATTTAACTTATTCACAACTATATGAGAAAAGCGGAACCCAAGAAAATAGTTGCTCGTAAAAGCCAACATAGTATTCAAATACATTATCAATGATGTCAATTAAAATAGACGGCATCTTGAGGGAAATGATAGAAGATCACTATCGTTTGAGGGACACTACAAACAGCCCTAGGTGATTGGAACATAAATACTATCTCTCAGTGAGGAAATGTAAAATATGGACCGAGTATATTGGGATTTCATGATTGAACAGCTAATCTATTTTACTTACATGATTACAAAATTCACAAGTCAAACTGATGAGGAAATAAAACAGTTTAAGCATTCAGGTTTGATTCTATATTGAAAACATCATATTCAAAATAGTTATTAGAAATAGCGAGTATAGGTTCCAAAGCATGTGCCATATTATGCAAATTTTAAACATCCCTCTCTTCCCTCTTTTTTGTTTGTGGCATTCCCCAACTTTATAATGGAACAAAATCTGTGGACCCTAAACTTTTATATCAAAAGAGTGGCTTTATTAATTACAAATTTCATACAAGTCCAGAGTGCCATTTGGACTTTGGAACATAAATTATTAAACTGAGGATTGTGCACTTCCAAGTTATCTATGATGCAGAAATTTCCCATATTTTCAATATATGAATGAATTGAAGTCATCAGCAAGAACTTGGTACATGGTTTCTGTTTCCTGATCTATTTATTGGAGTTTCCAATTGGTTCAGCAAGGAAAATCACTTAAAGTTGCACCAAAAGGAGCCGGTGTTCAAATTCTGTGAAAATGAGAGTATTTCTGAATAGCATGAGAAAATACTGGCACGGCCTGAGTTTAGCCATGAAAGCGAAAATGTAGTTGAATTTATTTTCAGGTAGTTTTATACTAATTCACAAAGAGGCGTAATTTGTAAAGGGAAAGAATATACACTCATGAGCCATCTGTGTGATATAAATAAAGGACTGTATTTAAGCTGGATGATATTCATATGATATGACGTTAAAGACTTTGAAGAAATGCTGAGACGGTGAAACAAATAAGATAAATAATTATTACACTATTTAATAAATACAACTCAAGCATATTTTAGACTGCCTAATGTATTGGCCTATACGGTATAGACTACATTTTACTCTGTTATGTGCTCCTTTGTTACAGACAATTCAATCAATTTGGTCTAATAAACGAAAATCCAAGATAGAATTCTGAATGTATTTTCTATCAGACATAGTCTTAAGCTGACATGCTCCCCAATAATGTAATTTTACATATAAGAGCTCAATACTCTCTGGTGCAAGACATTCTCCAGACTAATTGTGCAAGTTCCATTAGTCAAAAGATGTACAGGAAGAAAAAAAATTAAAAAACTTCCACATTATAATACCTTTCTGAGATGCTTCATCATATCTGGCAGCAGTTACGGCCTATCAATTTTGTTGCACGCATCTACATTTTCAGAATTAATAATAACTGCCTTCGATCCAGCTAACTCCACGCATTTTCTTCTGATCTCCGACCATTTTGTCCCTCAACTTCTTCACATCATCCCACCTCCCATCGCCAGCATATATATTTGAAAGCATAACCCTGTAAACATTGTCAGCGGGATTACTTTTGAAAATTTGCAGAGCTACAGTTTCTGCCAACTTAGAATTCCCACAAGAATCACAGCATGATAATAAAGCTCCCAGGATGGCCCTGTCTACTGGTTTGGGTAAGGACTGAGTGAGATTGTAGGCCTCTTCTAACTCCCCAACACCGCCAAGAAGCTTCACCATGTAAACATAGTGCTCAGGTCTAGCTTTGATGTTGAATTCATCTTTCATTCTCCGGAATAACTCCCGGCCATCTTTGACCAGGCCAGCATGACAACAAGCACAAAGGAGAGCAGAGAATGTTCCTTCATCAGGTACCAATCCTTTCTCCAGCATCTCATCAAACATCCTGAAAGCCTCAGAAGCACATCCATGCAAGCCATAAGCCAAAATCATTGAATTATAAGAAATTATATTCCGTTCTGGCATTATCCTGAACACACAAGTTCCCAAGTGCAGGAAACCACACTTCGAATACATGTCTATGAGAGCGGAGGAGACCTTGACATCTGATTCCAATCCATGCCGAAGAACATAACCATGTATCTCACATCCTGGTAATATATTCGCCATCTGAGCTATAGAAGCCAACACAGTGGCAATTAAAACAGAATCCAGTTTCTTGCTCTTCATGTTTAATTTCCTGAAAAAGAGCAACGCTTTCTGATACTCCCCACACTGAGAATACCCAGCTATTAGAGCAGACCATGTAACCAAATCAGGATCGAATATACTGCAAAAGACTCTATATGCTGAATCCATACACTTACATCTCGAGTACATACTCACAAGTAAACTACCTACATGAGAATCAGAATCAAGACCACTCTTTTGACTCAAACCATGTAATCCTTGTCCAATGCTCAACAAGCTAGAATCTGCAATACCTACAAGCAACCCAGCCAATGTAAACCCATCAGGCTTCTTTCCAGCAAGTCTCATTGAGCTAAACATTTGAATCCCTATCTCCCACATACCAGAACCCCCATAAGCAGAAATCAACGAGTTCCACAAAACTAAATCTGGTTCAACAATCCCGTCAAACACTCTACGCGCTCCACGAACAACGCCAAGTTTTGAATAAGCACTCACAAGTGCACTGCAACAAATAGGGTCAAGTCCCAACCCAACAGACACAGCACTTCCATGAACAACTCTCAACATACCAAAATCAAAGCTATCAGAACACACGCGTATAACACAAGCATACGTATAATTATCAGGCTTTATATCATCCACAAGCATGGTTCTAAATAAAGAAATTGCACTGCTGAATCTCCGAGCCTTAGCAAAAGCTCGAATCATGGAATTCCAAAGGAAAACACTTCGGGTGGAAGTTTTGTCGAACATGTGGTGTGCATAGTTAATGTGATTGTTAAATGCATAGAGTCTAATGATTTGAGTGGCATAAAAAGGGTCTTTTGAGAGATGGGTTTTCAAAAGACAAGCATGTAACTGCTTCACACGTAATAGGGACTTGCAAACGTTGGTGAGTTCAGAATGGAGCCATTGAAACTGAGTCAACATCAATTATTATTATTATTATGGTGACAACGTAAACTTGGTGTGTGAGTTATGTGTGATAGTGACACCAGCAACAATTACAACATTTACATAGGTTTGGTTAAATGGAATGGAGGGAAAGGCAGGGAGAAAGAAAAAAAAAAAAGATTTAAAATATTGTGTTATTTTTTTTTTTTGTGTAGAAAGACAAAATTGTAAATAATCATTGAAACTCATGCACATGAATGGAAGGGGTTGAAATTCAAATTCAATCACGACGTCAAACATAACAATTTCAGCATTTTTTACAATTGAGTTATGACTTGGAACTATTATGTTTCTTTTAAAAAAAAATAGATAAAATTATTTGTTTTATTCTGCATAGAAAAAGAAAAATAGTAAGAAAGTTTAAAACAATGTCCGCTCTTTATTTAAAGTTACGTTAAATAAGATCATATTTAATTTCAAAACAAAGGATGTCAACTTACATCCCTTCCTTAAAAAAAAAATTACATCCCTAAATAAGTACCCCCGCACGATTGTCTCATTTGGGGAGTTTTTCCACGTGGCGATAGGGATGGGGAGACAATCCCCTAAAGGTAGAGCGAGGATGTGGACACGCTTCATACCCACACACCGCAGGATTTCTGTCCCCGAAAATATTCATTAAAGTACATTTTAAATTTGTCTATTTGAACATTTTTATATTATATTTAGTTTTTTTTCACTCGATATGTGTAAAAAAACATTGTATGTAATATTTTCAAGAGTGTCTAAATATTATATTTGTTTTATGGGTAAATTTATTTATTTTTACCAATAAACTAATTATCTCTTCTAAAGAATAAAATTGTAAAAAAAACAATATGAATTACAAACAATATGAATTGCAAAGAAGGGTAGAGGTAATTTTTTAGGCTATGTTTGGAAGGAAAATAATGTTGGTCATCTTCGTATTCCATTGCTTCACATTGTGTTTCATATGGGGGACATGAAAGACTAGTGTCATCACGTAACCAAATCTCATCCATACTAAGATATGAGATTCATTACAAGTAGCTCATCTACCACCTTCCTTCAAGTGAGCTCGCGTGACCCATAAGCTTCTCCAATAATAAGAAAGATTATGGCCAATATGAGCTTTAAAAATATCAATCCGGAGAAAATATCTAGCCTTAAAATCTTTTTTATAGAGCATCATGTTGAGTTATGAGTTTCCAACCTTGTTTACCAAATATTGTTATATTGTCAATATTGGACGCATGTATCATGTATGTTGAGAAAAGTCGCACCAAATCTCTTCAGCATAGATAATTTATCCCAACTCAACCATTTAAATCCCCACATTCTCTATTACTAGAACCTCCCACCAAAAAGAGTTGAGCATTTTTTTGAAGCTCGTCATCCAAAGAGGAAGGGGTTCTTAGATTAATTTATTTTTTCACTAAAAATTAAGTGTTTGCCCCGCTAAATTAGTGATCTTTAAAAATATTAGTGAAAATTGGAAAGCATACTGGATATTTAATGATATACTTTTTTTGAAGTTAATTTTATGTTTGATTGTGAAAAATCAAATGCGCAATTGTGTGAGAGATAAATTGGTCATATATAGAGATAAATGTTTTGATAGTGTTAAAATTATACAGATTGAAAGAAGAAAAAACAATTTCACAATCTGAAGACACATACAGTCCCTTTTGCTTATCAAGAAAACTCTTGTTGTTACTCACGTTTTATGATAATGATGTTATTATTTTATCGCGTGTGTTACATTTTTCATTGAGACACGTAAAAACATTGTGAATTTCAACCAAGGGAGGTGGTTCCAATTGGGAGTTTAGACACTCGAAGCATGTTAAACTGAAACAGTATGATCACAGGTTCTCGGGCAGACATAGATCTATCCACAATTAATGAATGGAAATGGCCTGGCCATAAACAACTTCACAGGGTGCTCCAGATTGAGGAATGAAAATAATATAGCATCACCATATAGCAGTGAAAGCCACTTAAACTAAGAAGAAGGTCGCTCAAAATACATGCATCTCAAATAAGTTTTGAGATATTTATTGACAACCTCTGTTTGACTACCAATCTAAGGGTGATGGGCATGGAGTAGGCAAAGATACCACTAGGAGTAGGGGAAAATCTTGGTCAATGAAAATATGATGATCTCTATCGCTAGTGATATTAGGCGGAATTGAAATAATGTCATTAAGAGGAATGCTAGCAACACTCACTTTTGAACACTTTCTCTAACACTCACTCTTTTATTGGTTTAAATCATTGTGAGTGTATACTTAGGAAATAGAACCCACACAAAGTGGTGGGACATGCATGAATTTCATCCAATAAAAGAGTGAGTGTTAGAGAGAGTGTTCAAAAGAGAGTGGTGCTAGCATTCCTCATGTCATTAAATATGAACTTTAACATACACTATTCTAGTAAAAAGTTATTGAGTTAGTGCAATAGAACTGCACCAAGGGTTAATTTTAGGAAAAAAGATAGGCAGACACCCTTTTTTATACACTTCATCTACACCCCTATGTGTCAGAGATATTTTCTCATCTGTTCTTTTAATGTTTTTATCACATGTCACAATTGTATGCGGGTGTCAAAGGGTGTATGCCACATAATGTGGTCCATGTATAAGGACTCTAATTTTAAGCTCTTATATGTTCCATAAATTTTGGTCATACTTACAAAACATATACAAGAGTCTGCATCAGAATGCAGGCTTTTTGCAAAAAATATAATCATATTTGGAGAGTCAAAGGAGGAATTAAAGGATGTATTAGACACGTGAAGGCCAGTTTTTGAAACATGTGACTTCCACCTAAAAAGAGGCCAGACAAAGTATATAAACCAGAAGTTAAGCAAAAGACAAAACAATTCTATCTTAGATGTAAAAGTTGGAGATTATATCACCCAAATCACACGATTTAAATATATTGGATTCATGCTACAAACTTGCTAATAAATAGAGAGATATGTAGATCATTGAATTCAAACTGGGTGAATGCAACGAAGGTTCTCGTGTGTTTTACATGATACAAAAACCAACACGAAAATAAAATAAGTAAAGAAGATATAAAAATGTTGCATTTAATGTGGAGTCAAACAAAACAATATGATATTAGGAATGACAACGTTTGAGAGTTGGGATACTCCAATCGCATAAAAATTAGTTAAAACAAGGTTTAAGTGGCTTGGGCAACAAGAGATAAGACTTATAGATTATGTTGTAAAAAAATTAGATCAAATTGAGTCAAATCACAAAAGGAAAGGGAAAACATATAAAAACTATAAGAAAAACTGTTAAAACCTTTTTTTTTTTACCATAGAAACTATTGAGACCTAAAAAAAAGAATTGGATACATACGATATATGACAACATTTTTTTTTATATCGTATAACCAACCATATTTAGTAGAATAAGGTTTGGTGGTTGTATATTATCTTGATCAATTAAATATAGCTAACAGATATAGAAATTGAGATGCAAACATTGAAGGTGGTACTAAGTACTACCATAACTATTGCCACCATAACCCTGCTCATAACAATTAGGAACCAAAATTTCCCATCAAACTAGTTAACATTATTTAGCTAGCTAACAATAACAAGCAGAAACAAAGTGAAGGTGATTGAAGAAATAGTCAAAAAATAATATCTGTTGATATCAAGCCCAGAGAGTTTCTAATCATTGTTTAGGACTGTACCTTTTTGTCTACAGGGTACAAACAACACAAACATACTAAAATCCAAAAAAGCAACTCAAACAAAGTTTAAGCACCCGTGTCTATATGCACGATGGTAGATCAAGAAATTACCATCTGTCTCAAGTTCACTCATTCACTTATAGCACCAAGTATATTTTTGGGGCGATGAACTTCTAGAAACCACAATCACAATGTCATCATCCCCATGTAAAATGCTTCCTACAGTATACATCTACAGCAAGAGACATAAACTTCAAAACACAGTTATCAACAAGGAAGAAAATGTGTAACACATAGCTCAAACATTAATGAGCTTCCCACTAACCAAAACACTGTAATACAAAACTAGCTCTGTTCTATCACTATTAGCATGGCGGATGCACACCAGGCTTAACTTCTGGCTTATCTTCATCCATCACATCCGCTGCGCGCCTGTTTCATGTAGTGTATATTTCTTAGATTTTAAGAAAAGGAACCAAATGGTAATCAAATTCATTTGCAAATGATAAAAAATAAACTATTCGATCAACACTGAAATAAACGATCTTAAAAGCAAGTGTTTTATTTCGAGAATTAAAATCACAATCTTGAGAATGTTATTCCTATTCATTAATGTGTTTATAATTGAAGTTTCCATAAATGTTTTCAAATTTATTTAACTTAAAAATATAAAAGTGGTAAAATGATGTGGAAGTAAGAAGTTATGACTGATTATGTTTTTATTGTCATGAAATGTAAGATTCTCGCCATTTAGCATGTAAGTAATAAGTGAGAAAAATATGAGTAAATCACATTCTTAGGAATAAAACGTGCTTGCTAGCAAGTATAATTTTCAAAAACCTGAAACAACTCTTATTGGCTTTCCTAACTCCTTAAAGGGGATGTAAGATTCTCATCCTAACATTTCCGGAAATAAGCTTTGAATGCATGAAACAAACACCCTCCTAAAGGTTAAATGCACTTTGCCACCGTAATTCATTAAGGCCTGTTGCTTCTTCCAATCCAATATATATGTTAGCCCTATTACACGCTTGCTTAACATTTTCTTTTCAATATTATATTTTTGTTAAAATTGAATTTAGTTGTAACAATCATAAACATGAATAATCACTTTGCGTTTATAACACAATTGTCAAGCTCATGGTATTGGCTTACAAAAGCCTCATTACTGGATTAACCCTCAAGCAAGTAGGCCAGCTCAGTCTTTCATTAAGTCATCCAATAACATGACAACCACTGACAATCATTTGCCATTGGATAAAGAAAGTTGCAGATTGATTAACACAAATTGCTAAGCATAGACGTATAAAAAAAAACTTATACAAAACTTCCATTAAATTTGAGGGTAGTCTCCAGTCTACATAGTGGCGGGTTAATATTATGTATATGGGGGCAAATGCCCCCAGAAAGCAGAAGAAAAAAAATAACAGCCCAAAAGAAATAAAATATGTTAACCTCAGAATATTCAATTTGAATATAATAGTTTTGATTTGTCCCTATGAAAAACTTGCGTGTTTTCGTATAAGGTAAAATATTTTTAACCTCTCGTCTAACACTAAACACATTCAAAAGGAAAAATATTTATGATAGTCTTGATAATGAAAAATATACAAAATTTTCAAAATATAAAAATGTCTAGATGACAATTGTAATTTGTAAAAGCTTAGTTATTGTGAGGTTTTTGTCATAAGATTATAATTTGGGAAAAAAGTATAGACTGTTTTACTGTCCCCACTATAGAAAATTTCTTGATCCACCACACTAAAATTACTGTCCAAGGGACAAATCCATAACTATGCATCTATCTACCGCTACTAACCTACTTCTACACTATAAAGAATGAGAAACCAAGTGCATTTTTTTTTTTTTGGTCAAGTAGCCTAGTGGCTAGAACTCACACATTTTAATTGTGGAGAAGTGGGGTGTCCGGGTTTCGAACCCCGGCCCCTGCATATAATATGCAATATCCCTACCAACTGAGCTAAGCTCACGGGGATAACCAAGTGCATTTTTACTAATCAGTTATAAAACAAAATAAAACAATTACCTCATATGAGAAGTTAAACTTGAGCTCCTTATATTGGCCTTCTCATCTTCATCGGGATCAGAATCATAATCTTCACCACTCCACAACTGACGTTTTGGTCTTATATCCATGTCCTCTTCTTCCTGAATCCAATCACTAACTAAAATCAAACCAGATGAAAATGGAAGGACAGTATATTCCATAGTTTAAGAAGTACAAACCTCTTCCGGAACTTCTGCGGTTGATGGTGTTGTCTGAAAAGGAGCACTGGGAGCATGAGGAAGTCTGGCAATTTGTTCAAGCAAAGTGTTCCTGGAGAGTAAATTAAAATAATCGATTTAAATCAATGTTACCTCCACGCAAGTCCTAGTAATTTTCAATTGAAGCATAAGTAACACATGACTGCATGAAAAAGAGTTAAAATGTCTCATTAACTAGCCAGGGAGGGAGGCTTTGTAGCTTACTCCCCAAGTCCCCACTGTGATTGCGAGCCAGCTACCAAATTGACTATTACTCAGGTAGCAGAGATCAACCTATAAAATATAGTTATCACTCCTAGATAGTGGCACAAAGCAGCCGACTTCAAAAATGTCTCAGGGTAAGCGCATAGCGGGATGACTGCTATTCTAACTGTTTTATGGATATTAAAAAACTAATTAATACTGTATAAGTGCTGAAATATTAAAATAATACTCAAAATTCATGAAACACTCATACATGAGAACAATAAATCAAGGGTCTTTCGTAAATACTAAAAAAAGTCAAATTAAAAAAATCGCTTATAAAAAAAGGTTTATTTCCTGGAGCATTTAGCAGGAGCTACGTCTGCTACTATTGCAGGAGCTACGTCTGCTACAGCATACTTCCAATGGTGGCCACCAGGCGCTATATCACGCTACTGACTACATAGTTATACAAAGGTGTTGCACAATTTTATCCACTATGCAGTATAGCCACCCCCTTAAGACACACAGACATGGCACTATATGCATAAGACATAACATGTGATGGTAACTTTTTCCCACAGAGGTGGAGCTTGTTAGGGACAAAAGGTGCCATGGCAGCCCCAAAAGAGAAATTTTACTGAATTGATATATGATAATATATACATATTATATTATCAGTTTTATAAAATCTATACCATTTTCCATTTGCACATGTTTTCGCAGTGCCGCTGTGGTTAAATATCAACCAAGGCACAGTATAGATCCTGGGTGAGTAATTTTTGCAATTTTACACACCCTATCAGGGAAAATACACTTCTCTACATATCTCTTCCGATAATCCAACTCATGGGCCTTGTTACCAAAAACATATTTGCCAGCATGCTACAACAAAATTTAATATAATTAAGAAATTTAATGTGTATAATTTCAAATTGAGTTAGCTATTTAGGCTCCATCAAAGAAGTGGATCGAGCTTCATCACTGCCTTTGGAAATTTTAAAACCTAGACTAATACAATTCCAATTTCCATTAATGAAAGGGCCACATTTGAGGTGTGAACAACAGCTTGTTCATGGAAAGAAACTATTTATAGTATTCTGGAAAGTCAAACATTAGGATGTAACTTAGCGGAATAAAAATATAGAGCATGAGTAATCAAATTCATAATTATTTACGGCAAGTGGTCAATTTCATAATTATGATTAAAAATCAGAATTATCGATCAATTCTAATACAATCAAAAGGAAATTAATATAAAATCACCTGATTTTTTCCATATCCTTGGGTGTGTTTAGGTTCTCCATGTTGTTTGGTTCGACATGAAGTGTATAGTCAGGGCCAAAATATTCATAATACTCATTATATGGCAACTTATTACTAGGCTCCACTCCTACTGCTACGGCTGTCTAAAACAAAGAAAAGGACAAGCAGTAATCAGTAAATAACATATTAGGCGACCATGACTAAAATACATTACCTATAATCCTGCACAAGTAGAGAAAGAAAGGAACCTCGTAACACCAACAGCGAGCAACATTCCGTACAGTGTATCCTCCCCCGCCCAAGACCATTAGAGGAACATTGAAAGACCTAAGGAAACGAAGGCAGTCTGCATGACCCTTCACAGATAAGTTGAAGCAACCCAACCTGTCACCGGACAAAGAATCAGCTCCACATTGAAGAACAACTGCATCGGGTTGATAAACATCCATGACTTTTTGCATAATGGGACGAAACAGAGCACGGAAATTCTCATCATCCATTCCATCATTTAATGGAACATTTAGAGCATAGTCTTTCCCAGGGCCCACACCAGTGTCTTTAATATGTCCAGTTCCAGGGAAGAAATCGCCAAACTTATGAAAAGATACTGTCATCACTCGATCAGTAGTGTAAAATGCCTCCTCAACGCCATCTCCGTGGTGGACATCAATATCAACATACAGCACACGCTGGCCAATAACATAGTGAACAACAAGGTCAGAAAAAGAGAGAGAAAAAAACATGTGATAAAGACAACAAAACAACGAAAAACTGACATTAACATTACTAGCATGTATTCAATTCCATTTTGTTTTTATGTTTGACAAAAGGAATGAAATATAGGCCCATCATAATAGTAGTTATACAGCATACATGTGGTGGGTCACTTCACTGTCACTTTAAATACACTTATATATTTATATATCAAACTAGTATAGATCCAGTGATCTTGATCGAATCCAAGAAAATGACGAAATACAGAGGTGTGAAATTCCTTTGAGTGTCAATAGGGGACAATTTTACTTGTAAAAATACAACGTAAATTCCTTCGAGTGTCAATAGGGGACAATTTTTAGTATAAAAATACGTGAATTGCCGCTTATAGCACAGACACTTATCATGATAACCGCTTATATATAAGCTATTTCTATAGAAAAAGATAAAATTAAAGTTAAATTGTTTTCGCATAAGCTGTTTTCAAAAGCTATTTTGGAGAATTTATGGAAATAACTTATGAATGTTATAAGCTGTTTCCATATGTTCTCCCAAACAATCTCACGAAATGTATATCAATAGTTAACCTCAAATAAGTTAATCCAAACAAACCCTATGTATATGAAACAGGCCTTAGGTATGAGTCACCTCTCATATATATCCAACATTTTGGCCATTCATAATCGATGCGGACTAACTACTCACAATTTTATAGTCATGCTGCGTCCAAGATTGTCATAAACTATCTTGGAGAACAAATGAAAATAAGCTGAAAACGAATAACGTCGTAAGCTATTGTCATAACTTCTCTCAAACAGTCTCACAAAACTTATACCAGTAAATAACCTCTAATAAACCATAAACCAATCCAAACAAACCCTAGGTATATAAGTCACATCTCTTATATATCCAATATTTTGACATATTCACAATCGATGTGAGACTAACCACTCCCAATTTTATAGTCACACACTCACGTCCTGTCTAAATGCAAATCTAGGGCACAAACACAAACCATGAATGAGTAAAAAAACACTTATGAGCATAATTTTCATACTTAACAGAATCACAAAAAACATTTAACAAGGTATAAACAAAAAAAAATACCCTATGAACTTTGAGAAGCTCAAGAATCCCAAGAACAATGTCATTAACATAACAAAATCCAGAAGCTTCAGCTTTCTTAGCATGATGCAACCCACCAGCCCAATTGATAGCAATATCAGCATCACCACGATTAAGCCTAACAGCAGCACCAATAGATCCACCAGCAGAAGCCTGACAGAACGGAAAAAGCCCGTCGAAAACAGGACAATCCTCACCAACGTTAAACCTCTTCAACTGCCGATAATGAGAATGCGAATTATCCGAAACAATCTCCGGCGAAACGGAAGAGAGAAACTCGACGTAATCATCAGAGTGAAAACGACGGATATCTTCCGGCGCAGCGGCGAAAGGACGGTTAATTTGCATACGACGGTGGAGAGAGTAGTGGATGATGAGATTGTGTGCCATGCGGATACGATGGGGTTTCATTGGGTGACCTTGACCATAGTAATAATCACCGATGCTTGGTTCGTAGAAGTAGGTTACGCGACGCTTCATTGCGTCGGCGCCGATTGAAGGAAGTGATGCGCCACCGCTCTCAGCTACACCCATTTCGCCACTACCCATCGGAAATTTTTCTTCAGAAACCCTTCTTCTCCCTCTCGGTTGTTAATAACCTTTTCTTTGTGACTTGAGACTTACAACTAAAAGTTTAAATTTATATATAAAATAGCTTAAATGCTATTTGGTCTTAAGTATTTAATTGGTATCGCTTTAGTCTTTTAATTAAAAAAAAATTGTTTGAGCACTTTAAGTTTTTTTTAATCTCGTTTTGGTCCCTTCTGTTAGGAATCTGTTATGTTTAATAAAAGAGGTTAAGTGTGGACAAGTGTCACTTTGTCATTGGCTTTGAGAATACTTTTTTTATAATATTTTTTTTATAATATATATTTTATTTTTAAAAAAAAAATCCCAGAACCAATGACAAGGTGACACGTGTTAACTCTGGACACGTGTCACTTTGTCATTGGCTGTGGGATTTTTTTATAAAAAAAAGTATATATTTAAAATATAAAAAAAATCTCACAGCCAATGACAAGATGACACGTGTCCAGGAGTTAACTTTTTTTTTAAACCCTAACGGAAACCTAACAGAAGGGACCAAAACGAGACTAAAAAAAAAATTTAAAGTACTCAAACAATCTTTTTTTTAGTTAAGGGACCAAAGCGATACCAACTAAATACTTAAAGGACCAAAAGAACATTTAAGCCTATAAAATAAAATGACGCTATAATCTAAAACGTCTACACACAGCGTAGATATTAGAGAAGATATTTTGTATATCTTCTTTAATATCTACGTTGTGTGACTTAAACGTTTTAGATTATAACTATACATCGAAAATATCTTCTCAAATATCTATGTTATGTGATGTAGACATTTTAGATTATAGTGTCATCTTATATATAAATTTAAACTTTTAGTTATGTGCGTATAAGCGAAGTATTTGGTCAAAAAAAAAAGGTTATTAACAACCGAGAGGGAGAAGAAAGGTTTTTTATCTACGTTTGATGTAAAATGTTTAGGCTAGAGAAAATTGATTATGATGTTCGTATTTGGTTCAGTTTTGAGACTAATAGTCATTTGAAAAACGCAAGATAAAAAAAGTATGTGGATTCGTTTAGTTGACTTTCAAAATAAAAACCAAACCAATGTGATTTTGGTTGATTCGGTTTTTTACGAGACAAAACAATCTTTTTGTTTCCAACATTAAGTTAAAAACGACTTATCCTCAACAATGTTTTAAATTTGATCCAACACCGCATTTTCATCCAACAATGTTCCATCAACATAAACTAGATTAAAAACATGGACCAAAAAGTAACCTATTCGATAAGAAATGCAAAATACTAAGATTTTATCATTCTTTAAAAGTTTTCGTTGAGTTTCTATGATTTAAAATATATCTAACATTAACTTATAAGCAAAAATGCAAGTAGAATTCAAGATATGATTAGGGTCGTAAAGTTCATTTGATGAACTGGGATGTGGGTTGCCAACCTAAGTTTGATGGTGGACTAGGGTTTAAAAGACCACATCATATGAATGAGGATTTTCTGATGAAGATGTGGAACCTTATTTGTAAACCAGAAGAACTATGGCGCAAAGTTCTTATCAGCAAGTATGGTAGAAATAATGATCTTATGGTTTCTTGCAACTTTCAGCTTTTTGATTCCCCCTTGTTGAAAGCTTTAGTATGAGTTCAGAACGATTTCCAACGCCATGTTTTTTGGCAACTGGGGGATGGAAGACATACAAATTTTTGACTGGATAAGTGGCTCCCTAACAGGAGCGAGCTCCCATTAGTTTCCCAAAATTTCATTGATATTGCCCTTAATGTGCAAGATGTTTTGAATCAAGAGGGAGATTTTTTTGCGTGATAAGTTGCCAACTAATATTATGAATCAAGTGGTTGCTTTACCAACACTAATTGATGCAGATGGCTCTGATATCATGGGATGGGAATCCACTAATACTCTTTTTTTTTACCATTTAAAGTGCTTATAGGTTCAACGTGGAGATGTTCATGTATTGGAAGGACATTGGAATTCTATGTAAGACTGAAAAGGATCTCATCATATCCAAACTTTCATCTGGCTCACGTCCCTGGAGTGCATCTTTACCAGCTTCTATAGAAGTAAATAAGGGATGGACATATCTCCACTTTGTACTACATATGGGAGAGGAAGATGAAACTAACATTCATGTGCTCCGGGATTGTGTATATGCACTCATGTATGGCTCTTTCTCGATCCATTTAATGTTATGATTGTTTTCTTTACTTTTTATTGCAGGGACTGAATTTTTAATAAGAGCTTGAAGACCATTTTCATGATAACTTGTTAGTTCTTATGAATGTGGAGAAACAATGTTGTCTTTGAAAACAGTTTTCGCCAGTCAAACAACATTGTCATGGTGATCCAAAACTTTACGGGAGAGATAGATCTTTGCTCAGCCCATCCACCTTATCACAATCTTCAAATAAAAGAGACAATTTATATACTTTGGGATAAACCCCTTGAAGGTCGGATAAAACTCAATAGTGGCGGTGCTTGCAAAGGAGGTGGAGAGAATTCAGGTTGTCGTGGCCTTTTTCACAACTCTAATGGAAAATGGTTAAAAGGTGACATTAGGAAGATTAGAGTGTGTGACACACTTCATGCTAAATTGGGGCATGTATCTTGGTTTGGCTATGGACTAGTGAGAACGCATTATGCGATTCATTATGGAAAGTGACTCTAAAACTCTTATTAACATGGTTACTGGTAGTTGTAAGTTTAGTGGAGTCATCCCAACGTTAGTGTAGTGTATTTGTAACATAATGGTTTTGGATTGGCGTGTCCATTTTAGTCACACTTGGAGGGAGGAAAACAATTGTGTTGATTGGCTGGCGACCTTTGGCCTTTCTTTAGACTATTTTGTTGTTATTAGATTGGAATATCCACCTAGTGATCTTCAAAGGTTTCTTTTTTATGATATTTTTAGGGCTTGTTGGCCTAGGCATGTCCAGCTAATTGTTTAGTTTTCTATTGGGCATTTGACCATCCTTTGTACCAAATAAGAATTAAATTAAAGTACATAAGTACATTCTTGAAATAAAAAACGTAGTAGAAATTTAACAAGAGAAAAAACATGTCTTAGTCAAAAAAAAAATTGAAAAAAACATTTTATTTATAAAAAATTCAGTTGAATTTTTACAAGTACTGATGAGCAAAACCGCAAGTGTACGGTTCTGCCGAAGTAGTAAAAAGAGAGTATCAATCCAACAGGAAGTTGTTCAATTTGATTGACTTTTAAAAGATGATTAGAAGAGAATTTGATTATAAAGATTGGGTTTTAAAGGTTTTAAAACAATAATAATAAAAGGGGTCTTGGGATTATTGGTTCATCATAATAACGAATCCCTCACAAACAAACCCTAAACCATGACTTTATATTCGACCTACTTTCTAAAGACAAGTTTCTCTTTAGCGTATCAAAGCCTCTCTCGAGGTGCAGTGAGTGTGTTCCTCTAACAATCAAACCTATTCTCATGGTTGATTATTATTAGAATCCTTGAAGAACGAAACTTTATATGTCTCAAGGTTTGCTAGACTATTCTCATGTTTCGCAATCCTTGTCTAAATTCACTTGTTCCAATATCAAAGCTC
>Ga0315914_1001501_pt1 | contig 34936 bp, 38 predicted proteins | sample MpolenodulesMG_FD_203920 | JGI IMG/M metagenome (GOLD analysis project Ga0315914, IMG submission 203920) | Medicago polymorpha root nodule microbial communities from Los Angeles, California, United States - elongated nodules | ecosystem: Host-associated > Plants > Roots > Nodule | place: USA...
AAAGCTTTCTTCAGTCTGTAGACATGATTGGGAAAGCTAGGATCAACAAATCCTTTAGGTTGCTCAACATAAACCTCCTCATTCAAGTACCCATTCAGAAAGGCACTCTTTACATCCATCTGGAACAGCTTGAATTTGAGTATACAAGACACACCTAGCAATAATCTTATGGATTCCAACGTAGCAACAGGTGCAAAAGTCTCATCAAAATCCAGACCCTCAATCTGAGTGTAGCCTTGAGATACTAGTCTTGCCTTATTTCTGGTCATAGTTCCATGTTCATCAGATTTGTTCTTGAAGATCCACTTGGTACCTATCACATTCATACCTTCAGGTCTTGGAACTAAATCCCACACTTCACTCCTTTTGAATTGATTCAGTTCTTCTTGCATTGCTTCAATCTAGAACTCATTAGTAAGGGCTTCTTTGACCTTTTTTGGTTCAATCTTGGACACAAAACATGAATTGGCAATGACTCCAACTGGCCTTCTGGTTGTGATTCCTTGGTCAGGATTTCCAATGATTAGGTCTTGAGGATGATTCTTTTGCACTCTAATAGAGGGACCCTAAGTAGTGGACATCTAATCTTGCTCAGCATCTTCACTTTCTTCTTTCTCAGGTTCAGATTCATTCACCTAGGTGGGTGCATTTGTTTCCTAAATAGGTGTTCCAACATAAGAATCAACATCAGGAATCCTTTCTGTAGGCACATCATTTATCACTACATTAATAGATTCCATCACAGTTTTAGTTTTGGAATTAAAGACCCTATAGGCTCTGCTATTAGTAGAGTAACCAAGAAAAATTCCTTCATCTTTCTTAGGATCCATCTTCCTCTTGTAATCTCTATCAGACAAGATGTAGCACTTGCTACCAAACACATGGAAGTATTTGACAGTAGGTTTTCTCCCTTTCCAAAACTCATAGAGAGTTGGTGAGGTTCCAGATCTTAGGATAACCCTGTTGTGAATATGACATGTTGTGTTCATGGCTTCAGCCCAAAAACAATAAGGTAAGTGTTTAGCATGAAGTATGACTCTAGCAGATTCTTAAAGAGTTCTGTTCTTTCTTTCCACAACACCATTTTGCTGAGGTGTTATAGGAGAAGAAAATTCATGTTTGATTCCTTCACCTGTGCAATATTCATCAAATCTAGCATTCTCAAATTCAGTTCCATGATCACTCCTAATTCTCACAATGCCACAGTCATTTTCTTTTTGCAATTGAGTGCACAATCTTTAGACACATCAAAAGTATCTGATTTTTTCTCTAATAAAGTTCACCCAAGTGAATCTTGAGAAGTCATCAACAACAACAAGAACATACATTTTCCCACCAATGCTCTCAACTTGCATAGGTCCCATCAGATCCATGTGCAGAAGTTCAAGAACTTTAGAGGTTGCTTGATGTTCCAACCTTGGATGGGACATCCTTGTTTGTTAGCCAATCTGACATTCACCACATATGCTGCCTTCAACAGTCTTTAGATCTGGTAGACCTCTGATAGCTTCTGAAGATAAGGCTTTCTTCATCCCTTTCAGATGTAGATGTCCCAACCTTTGATGCCACAACCTGATCTCTTCTTCTTTGCTCAAAAGACACGTTGAGATAAATGACTCTTCTTGAGATACCCAAAGATAGAAATTGTCCTTGGACTTTGTGCCTCTCATAAGTATTTCTCCTTTTTCATCTGAAATCTAACATTCAGGCTTGGTGAAGTTTACTTGCAGTCCTAGATCACACAACTGACTTTATGCTAATTAAATTGGCAGTTAATCCTTTAACTAGCAACACATCATCAAGTCTTGGCAAACCATGTTTAATCAGGTTTCCAATTCCTACAATCTTTCCTTTAGCTCCATCACCAAAAGTAACATAGCTGGTAACATAAGGTCTTACATCTTCTAGATATTTATCTACCCCTGTCATATGTCTTGAACAACCACTATCAAAATACTAGTCCTTTTTAGATGATGCTCTGAGAGATGTGTGAGCAATTAACCTAGTGTTGACACTTCTGGGGTTCCATCCTTTCGTGTAGGGTTTCTACTAAAATTGCTTGGACTTAACATGAAGCTTGAAGTAGTAAGGTCTAATGTGACCCTTCCCTTTACAGTGATCACAAACCCAAGACTTTGATTTCTTCTTGGTCTGGTGTTCGTCTAGATGTTTAAACATTGAGTTTGCGGTCATCATTCCAGCATGTTCCTTCATCTGCTCGAGTTGAGAGTTCAATCTTAATAACTTATCATTGAGTTCAGAGATATGAGCTAGATTATCAAACCTCTCATCCTCCAGTTGGGCAATCTTTTTCACCTGTTCCTCTATCTTTTGGGTTAATTTAGTATTTTTAGCCATCAGGTCATAGTAGGATATAGCAAGCTCATCATAAGTCATCTCCTCTTCACAACACTCAATGTCTGACATAATTCTACCAGTTAAGGTAGAGACATGATTTGCAGATTCAGCTTTCACCTCATCATCTGAGTCATCTCCATCTGACCAACACACGGATAAACTCTTCTTTTGTTTCTTTAGAAAGGTATCACATTCTGTTCTGATATGCCCATATCCTTCACATTTATGACATTGAACTCCTTTGTAATGAGAGTTCATTTCATCAGACCTTACCATCTTCTCTTTACTAAGTTGATTGTCAATGTTGGGTCTGATGTTCTGACCGTTTGGCCTGGACCTTCTGTCAAACCGTCTGAAAATCTTCTTAAACTGTCTCCCAAGGAGTGCTAGTGACTCTGACATGTCTTCATCATCTTCATCATTTCCTTGTGTCTCATCAGAATCAAAACTAGAAGTAATGGTAATACCCTTCCCCTTCTTATCAGTCTTGTTGTTGACAGTTATTTCAAAGTTTTGCAGGGACCCTATTAATTGATCAACCTTTAAACAAGATATATCATGAGCCTCCTCAATAGCAGCTACTTTCATGTCAAACCTCTTAGTTAGAGATCTGAGAATTTTTCTAACAAGTCTTTCATCAGAAATATTTTCTCCAAGAGACTCAAAAGAATTTGCAATATCTAGGATATTCAAGTGATAGTTCTGAATGCTCTCATCTTCCAACATTTTCAGATTCTTAAATTTAGTAGTAAGAAGTATTTTAGCACTTTTTACCTTGGTAGTACCTTCATGTGCAGTTTTGAGAATCTCCTAAGCATCCTTAGCAACAGTGCATTATTTGATCAATCTGAACATGTTCTTGTCTACACCATTGAACAGAGCATTCAATGCTTTGGAGTTTCCAACAACCAGTTCATCTTCAGCAGCAGTCCATTCTTCTTCTGGTTTCAAAACATCAGTCCTGTTACCATCAGCATGAAGTGCCACAGGATGTTCCCAACCTTTCAGAACTGCCTTCTAGGTTTTGTTGTCAATGGATTTGAGAAAAGCACTCATGCGTGATTTCCAGTAATCATAGTTTGTGCTATCCAATAGAGGGGGTCTGTTTACAAATCCACCTTCCTTGTCCATAGTGCCAGACTGAAACTTCCCTACAGCTCACCCTAAAACAAGCAGGGTGCCTGCTCTGATACCAATTGAAATTCTAGCGCACTTGGCTTAATATGTTATGTCAGATGTTTTAACGTTTGCAATGTTCCAATCAATGTTTTAACATCATAGAATAAACAGAAATAAAAACAAGAAAATAAATGACAGGAAAGTAAAGAACACAATGAGTTTGTTAACCTAGTTCGGTGACAAACACACCTACTTTGGGGGATACCAAGGCAGGAAGGAAATCCACTAGTGTAGTCCTTATTCTATAGCTCTCAGCAAACTCTTCGTTTACACTAAAGACCTAGGACCTACTTGTATAGACTTCAACCTAGGAACTCCTAGATCTAAGATCCCATCTCACTATCCTAATGGTTAGTCACAGCCCCTGTGACCTATCAGACCTGAACGCAAACACAAAGTTGAAGTTACCTTCAAAAACAAACAACTAACACCTTGTTTCAAAACTTCGGTGTAGTACACAATAGTATCAAAGTCACACACAATCCTAAACAAGTATCACAAACGATACAAGAAAGGCTCACAAAAAGGTTCTAAACTTGCATCACAAACGATACAAGAGTAGACCACATGTAGACTCAAAACCCTAAAAATCTAAATTTTTTAGTATGACGGCTTGAATGATGAATTAGGTCTTGAAGTCTTGTTTATATACTGAAGCAGCTTGGGCCAAATACTTAGTTGGGTTTCAAAACAAAGCTGATCGGTTCAGCTAATGTGCAAAATAGAAATCAGAAACAAATATGGAAAGTCCTAAAATGTCGGAACATCTTTAAGATCGTTCGAACCAATAACAAATATTTCCTAAAATATAAATATTACTTTAGAAATATTCCACAGTTGATTCTGTAAAGATATGTGTGTTGCTTAGTCAATAAGATAAAGACATATTGTTTCCTTAAACAATAAAGGGCGCGCGTACAAATAGGCATGAACCCAAGCACAATGAACCGTGCCAAGATGTTGGAACTTTGTATCCAACATCTTACAGAGATGCCTAAACACATGTTGGAACATTGGTTCCAACTTACACAACAAGGATATTTGTTTTAGCAATAATGTAGCCAATACAAATACCCAACAAAGTACTTTCCGGAGGAAATAAGAAACAAGAAAGAAGTGGAGTTCTTACAGGTTAAGCAGGAGAACTTGTCTATTGTGGAGTATGTCGCGAAGTTCGAGGAGCTATCAAGGTTTTATCCCTACATTAATGCGGAGGATGCTATGGTATCGAAATGTGTGAAGTTTGAGAGCGGTCTGAGGCTTGAGATTTATTAGTACATCTGTTTTCATGAGTTCAGGGACTTTGATACTTTGGAGCACAAGTGAAGCATGTTTGATGATGCTGAAAAGGGCAAGGTGAACCACTACAAGGCGGTGAATGATAAGAAAGGGAAAGTTCATGGGTTTGGAAAGCAGTACAACAAGGACAAAGGAAAGAAGAAGGATGTTCGTGGAGGCTCTAAGCCGAATGTTGCTGATGTGAAATGTTTCAAGTGTGGAGATCTTGGGCAATATTCAAATGATTGCAAGAAGGGTGAGAGTTGTTACAAGTGCGGAAAAGTGGGTCATAAGTCGTTTAAATGCAAGAAGGAGGTTACTTGTTTCTATTATGGGGAAGCAGGTCATATCAGCACCAAGTGTACCAAGCCAAAGAAGGCGGCAAGGAAGGTGTTTGTTTTGAACGCGGAGGAAGTGGAGCAACCGGATAATATAATATGATGTATGTGTTTTATCAATTGTACTCCTTTGAATGCAATTGTTGATACTGGTGCTATGCATTATTTCATCTCGCTTAGTTGTGTTGATCGTTTGAATTTGGTTGTAACTCCGTTGTTGAGAGGGGTGGTCATCGATACCCCTGCCAATGGCTCGGTGACTACTTCCTCAGTTTGGTATAAGTGTCTTGTTAATTTCGGTAACGTTGATTTTGAGTTGGATCTTGTTTACCTTACGTTGAATCATATGGATGTGATTTTCGGTATGGACTGGACGCTATCTTTTGGTGTTAACATTAACTGTTTCACCAAGAATATAACGTTCTCTAAGCTAGTAGATGAGGTAGGTGGGAAGTTTTTGACCGCAGAGCAAGTGAAGAAGTCGTTGGATAGTGAAGCTAGCGTGTTTATGATGTTTGCTTCGTTGAAGGAAAGTAGTGAGAAAGGAGTTATCGATTTGCCGGTAGTGCAAGAGTTTCCCGAAGTTTTTCCATACGAGATTAATGACTTACCGTCGGAGAGGGAAGTGGAGTTTGCAATTGATTTGGTGCCAAGAACAAGTTCTATTTTGATTGCGTCGTATCGTATGTTCGCATCAGAATTGGGTGAGTTGAAGAAGCAGTTGGAAGAGTTGCTCGAGAAGAAGTTTATCAGGTCGAGTGTTTCTCCGCGGGGTGCTCTAGTTTTGTTGGTTAAGAAGAAGGATGATATTATGAGGTTGTGTGTGGATTATCGGCAGTTGAAGAAGGTGACGATCAAGAATTGGTATCCGTTCTCGAGGATTGATGATCTGATGGATCAGTTGGTTGGTGCAAAAGTGTTAAGCAAGATTGATTTAAGGTCAGGATACCACCAGATACGAGTAAAGATGGATGATATATCCAAAATTGCGTTCCAAACAAGATATGGTCACTATGAATATTTTGTGATGCCATTTGATATGACTAATGCGACAGGTGTCTTCATGGAATATATGAATAGAATCTTTCATCCTTATCTGGACCATTTTGTGGTAGTATTTATAGACGATATCTTGGTGTATTCAAAATCAGAGGAGGAGCATCTGAGGATTGTGTTGTATACCTTGAAGGAGAAAAGGTTGTTTACCAAGTTGTCGAAGTGTGAGTTTTGGCTGCGAGAAGTGAGTTTTCTTAGTCATGTGATTTCGAAGGGTGGTATAGTAGTGGATTCGTCAAAGGTTGATGTAGTGTTGCAGTGGAAGACTCTAAAGTCTGTATTTGAGATCAGAAGTTTTCTTGGTTTGACGGGTTATTACCGGAAGTTTATTGAAGGATCCTCTAAGTTTGCTTTATCGTTGACACATTTAACTCGGAAAGGACAAGTGTATGTTTAGGATGCTAAGTGCGAGAAGAGTTAGAGAATAGGTTAACTTCAACGCAGTGTTGATTTTGTCGAATCTGAAGGAATCTTTTGTTGTGTATTGTGATGCATCTAAGATGAGTCTTGGTCGTGTGTTGATGCAGAATCGTCAGGTTGTAGCTTATGCGTCGAGCCAATTGAAATTGGCGGCAGTTGTGTTTGTATTGTCATGATTTGGAATTGGCGGCAGTTGTGTTTGTGTTGAAGATTTGGAGGCATTATATGTTTGGTTCTAAGTTTGAAGTGTTCAACGACCACAAGATTTTGAAGTACTTGTTCGATTAGGAGGAATTGAATATGAGGTAGAGGAGATGGTTGGAATTTCTTAAGGATTATGATTTTTAGTTAAGTTATCATCTTGGGAAGGCGAATGTGGTGGCAGATGCTCTGAGTAGGAAGACTTTGCATATGTCTGCTTTGATGGCTAAAAGTTGGAGTTGATCGAGCAGTTTCGAGATTTGAGTTTGGTAAGTGAGTTGACGCCGGATGGTGTGAAGTTGGGTATGTTGAAGCTGACGAGTATTATTTTTGAAGAGATCAAGAATGGTCAGAAGGAGAATTTGGAACTGGTAGATCGTGCGGTGTTGGTTAATCAGGGTAAAGGTGTGGATTTCATATTGGATGAAAATGGTGTTTTGATGTTTCGTGATCGAGTTTGTGTATCGAATGTACATGAGCTTCAGAAGCAGATGCATAAAATCCTTCTCTGCTTGTCTAACTCTTGGAAGAAGGTCACAGGAGTAGTCTGAGTATTCATCCAAGAGCGACAAAGATGTATCGGGATTTGAAGAGATTGTTTTGGTGGCCTAGAATGAGGAAGGATATAGCAGAGTTTGCGTGTTTTTGTTTGGTTTGTCAGAATTCAAAGATTGAACATCAGAAGCCGTCGGGATTGATGCAACCATTGTTTGTGCCTGAGTGTAAGTGGGATAGTATCTCCATGGATTTTATTGGAGCGTTGTTGAAGACTGTGAAGGGTTTTCATTCTTTTTGGGTGATTGTTGATCGGCTGACGAAGTGTGCACATTTTGTTCCTATCAAGACCTGTATGTCTGCAGTGAGGTTGGCGGAAATCTACATTAAGCAGATTGTCATATTGCATTGTATTCCTTCTAGTATTGTGTCAGATCGGGATGCGAGGTTTACTTCGAAGTTTTGGGAGATTTTGCAAGCTGTTTTGGGAACTAAGTTAAGGTTGAGTTCTTCTTATCATCCCCAGACTGATGGGCAGACAGAGAGGACGATTCAGAGTTTGAAGGATTTGTTGAGAGCTTGAATTTTAGAACAAGGTGTCAGTTGGGTCGAATGTTTACCGTTGATTGAGCTTACTTATAACAACAGTTTTTATTCTAGTATTGGGATGGCACTGTTTGAGGCATTATATGGTCGAAGGTGTAGGACAGCGTTGTGTTGGTACGAGTCAGGAGAAAGTGCTTTGTTAGGACCGGAAATTGTGCAAGGGACTACGAAGAAGGTTAAGATGATTCAAGAGAAGATGAGAGAGTCTCAGAGAAGGCAGAAGAGTTATCATGATAAGAGGAGGAAGGATATTGAGTTACAGGTTGGTGATCATGTGTTTTTGAGTGTGAATCCTGTAACCGGTGTTGGACGTGCTTTGAAGTCTCGGAAGTTGACACCGCATTTTGTTGGACCGTTTGAGATTGTTGAGAAGGTTGGAGCCGTAGCGTATCTGGTTGTGTTACCGCTGTCATTGTCGAATCTTCATGATGTGTTTCATGTGTCTCAGTTGCGAAAGTATGTATATGATTCAAGTGGATGATTTGGAAGTAAGGGATAATTTGACCGTTGAGACTTGGCCAGTTAGGATTGAGGATCAGGAAGTGAAGCGTTTGAGAGGCAAGGAGATCCTTCTGGTGATCTGGGTTGGACCAACTGGTGAGAGTGCTACCTGGGAATCGGAGAGTAGGATGAGGGTTTCGTATCCGAAGTTGTTTTCTTCACATTATTTTTTAGGACGAAAACTCTTTTTAGTGGGGGAGAGTTGTAACAGCCCGTTTTTCTCTAGAATTATTTTAATTGTCTATTATATGTCTTTATGTGTGATTAATTGTCTCTGTGTGTATTTTATTTGGGATTAGTGTATTTTGGCTTAAGAAGGGTATTTTAGTCATTTTAGAGTCAGAGGTATTTTGGTCATTTGAAAAGCAAGGGTAAATTAGTCATTTTACTAAGAGAGTTATTTTGTGTTTTAAGTGAGAATAATTATTTTTACCAAGTTATTTGTGAGTTGGTAATTATTCGTTATTTTGACGGTTTAAGTGTGTAGTAACTATGGTGAATTAATTGGTAAGAATATTGAGCCCATTAAGACAACTAGAGACTAAGCCCATTTATATAGTGACTATATAAACACAACCCTTGTGAGAAAATTAGGTCATTACATTCATTCACTCATTTCACAAACATTTTGAGAGAGAGTGAGGTTGAGAGAGAAAGTGAATCAAGAGGAGAAAAGAGGAGCTAGAAGGAGAGACCTTGGGATTGAAGGCTAGGAGTTAAAGTGAAGTTAGGGTTTGGATTCTTGATGAAGTAGAGGTAAGGGGGATAGTGCTCTTTCATAATTAAGTCATAATCACTTATTTTCAATTATGGGTTTAAGTGCTTTTGTGATAATTGTGACTTTTTGTGTTTTTGAATGATGAAATTCGTGTTCCTAATTCATGTGAATTTATGGGTATGATAAACTTCATGAAATTGATGTGGTATGTGCTTAAAACTCATAGTTGTTGTTGTTGATAAGTTACTTTGATGATTTTTGCTTAAAATAGTGAAAATGAAGTTGTTGTTGTTGATTGTTGGTGAATTCATACTTACATGCTATGAATGTGGTTGATTGTTGTTGATAATGATAATTCAAAGATTGGGTAATGGTAATTCAAATGAAGTTGTTGTTGATGTGTTGAATTTTGGAGAATCAAAGTGTTGTGTTGTTGAAACTTGATGTTACTTTGAAAATTAATTTAATTCATTCTTAAACTTGTTGTCTTTAAGCCTTGGATGATGATTTAAATGATTTTGGGAAACAGGGGAATCTAAATTAGCACTTTTGGGGAGTTTTGGATGAAAATTTGAGGCAAAAACACACCAAATAGCGTCGTTTGCAGCGCTGGCGCCTGTACTGGGGCGCTAGACGCCTAGCCACAGAGAGCCAGAGCTAAGCGCTGCAGTCCTGGAGCCAGGCACCCTATCAGGGACAACAACCAAAGTTGTCTCGCGTCGGGTGCTTGGTGGGTGACACGTAGGGTCCCTAGAAGATCTTTGGAGGGTATTCTTTTGCTGTTTTCACTTATATACTTTTACTTGCTTGGGATTTCATAAATGAGAGGAAACTTGATTTTTTTGAGACGAACTTGTTTTGCGAAAATCAAACAGTGACTTTTCTTAAGAACAATGGTGATGTTTTGACTTGTTTACTGTAATGATGGACTTGGAAGAAGTATGTAGGCTTGTTATAGGACTATAATAACATGGAACTTGATTTTTAACAAAATCGGTGTTTTGAGATAAAATAATATGAACTTAGTGAAATTTTGGAATTTATCGGAATTGGCCTATGAAACGTATAATATATGCTACTGCACTCATATGTGAATTGTGTATATACTCGGTTGAGGCGTTTGAACTTTACTTGATTTCGGAGAAATAATCGGAAAATGCTAATTTTTACAAAAATATACGAACTTTATCAAATTAATGTTTTATGGTCGGATAACTTGTAGTAGACTTTGAATTCATGTTAGTATGATAGAATAAAAATGAATTGATGATGATTGGGTGTCCGATATGTCGAATGTTAAGATTTGGATAATTGTCCGTCTTTGGTGTAAAATTATGATTTTGAATTTGTTGATTTTCAGTTGAATTGTTGTTATTGTTAATGATAATGAGGATGAATTATGTTGTTGAATTATTACATATAAATGATGGTGATATTGAAGGTGAATGCATGTATGCAAAATGAAAGTGAAAATGGTGACGAATTTGTTGTTGAACATGTGCATAATGAGTCATATGTTCATGCATCATAAGTTTTAGGATATTTATATCCAATGAAGCTGACTATGATATTTATATCGAATGAAGGTGATTAGGATATTTATATCCAACGAAGATGATTAGAATACTTTGTATTCAACGACGGTGTTTATGATACAATTGTATCTAAGGTGATGACCTTGAGGTAATCGGTACCACATGGATATAGAGTCGTGTCTAGGCGCATAACATACATTTGATAAATGGTGAAATGTGTCATGTTTTGCTTATGTGCTTGGTGACTAGTTGAAATTGATGAAACTTGGTTACTCATATATTTGGTGAAATTTGGTGAATCTGTGAATTGTGGGAATGTACTTGTATTTCATCATGCTTGTATATTTTGTGGATTGCTAATGATGTCAAGTTACTTTAATGATGTTTAATCAATGGAATTTAGTTATGTTGTTATTTTTAATTTGATTATGTTTGATTGTGAATTGTGAACTAACCCTCAGTGGTCGTTTGGTTGTTCGCTTACCTTATTCGTATGGATGGGTAGACGACGTGGAAGACTAGTTTTTTTGTGTTTGGTTAGTCGCTTGAGGATAGCTGGATGCTACCTCGTTTACTGCTTTTTGTATCTTAGACTTTAAGGCTCTGATCAGGGGTCGTCTTTGTTATTATTTTTATTATGTTGTTGAGGATTTTTGAGATTTTGTTTTGGTGATGATATGTGTAGTATGATGACATGGCTACTTGGTGACTTATTTTATTATGGATGTCTGTTGAGATGACCTATTTAAATGTTGATGTAATGATGTTATATCCGCTGCGGCGTTTGAGAAAATTAGTTATGCATGCTTGGTGAATTATTGAAGAAGTAACATTTAAATTCTTTATACGATTGTATTATTAGCGTAATTTATCGCTTTTAGAGTTTAGGGTGTTACATGTGGATTCTGTGTTTGTGGTTGCGGACCGATTCTCCAAGATGTCCCATTTCATTGCATGCAAGAAGACTGCAGATGCATCCAACATTTCTAAACTGTTTTTCAGGAGGTTGTGCGCCTTTATGGGGTTCCTACATCTATTACCTCCGACAGAGACACCAAATTCCTTAGTCATTTCTGGATTACTCTGTGGAAATTATTTGGATCATCACTGAAGAGGAGTTCTACCGCTCACCCCCGGACTGATGGAAAAACTGAGGTCACGAACAAGACTTTGGGAAATATGATTCGCTGTGTTTGTGGTGACAACCCGAAACAATGGGACTTGGCTTTACCTCAGGTTGAATTTGATTATAACAGCATTGTGTATTCTGCTACCGAAAAAACACCTTTTGCACTTGTTTATACTTCTGTCCCTAGGCATGTGGTTGATTTGATTAAGTTGCCTAAAGCTCCTAGAGTTAGCGTAGCTGCTGAAAAGATGGCTAAAGAGATTATGACTGTGAAAGATTCTATCAAGGCCAAGTTAAAAGCTACCAGATTGAAAAATAAAGCTACTGCAGATAAATGGCGAAGAGTCAAGGTTTTCAATTTGGGTGATGATGTGATTATTTACATACCTTTATGTTATGTTGATTTGTATATCGCTTGGGTTTTCAAAATTGTTAGGAGTCTATCTTCTGCACAAAGGCCCGACTTTTCACCTGTCAAGCAATTACATATCACTTAATGGGATCCAAGCGGGTGGTCTCTTGTTCATTGGAGGAGTCAACAAGCATGGGAAGCTCTTTATCAGAATGAGAACTTGGGGTTGAGTTCTTCAGAGGTGGAGGAGACTGATGCAAGAGAGTTTTCTTAGTAATTTAGTAATATTTTATTATTTAAGCCTAATTTTCTAGAACTTTCTATTTTGTTTTCAGTTTGTTATTTTTGGCCAATTAGGGTTTGTTATTTCCCTATTTAAGCTTAACAATTGTTGCTTAACATGATAACTTTTATTCAATCAATATTATTTTAAAGTTTTCTCAATTTCTGGTGAATTATAGAACCTTATTTTCACAAGTTTGTCGCTTGCAAACTGATCTCTTTTTCTATCTAGGTTTAGCGCTTGTGACTACGTCAATGTGCCTAGGGGCCAAACTTAAGTCAGCTTTTGATTTTTCTACTACTGGATTGGTCCTCCTATGTATCCCATTGAGGTGTAGCTCTCAGGTTAGAGACATGTTCCTTGCAAGTATCCTTCATACTATGCATGCAATCTGGTTGGCTAGGAATATTTTGTGGTTTGGCATATGGAAGATTTCCCTTTGTGCGGCTCAAAGATTTATAGGATCAACAATTGCATTGTCTGGTAACTATTCTAACGGTAATTGTTTGCCTTTTGATTCTGGTTTTTTGGATTCCTTTTTGGTTTCTCCTAAAGATCCTCGCTTCAGAGACATAGTCACAATTTACTGGTAGCCCCCGACTTACCGTTAGCGAGAGGTTAACACAGATGGATCGTTGCTGGGAATCATGCCTCTTCTGGGGGGAATTTTCAGAGATTATAGAGGCACTTTCTAGGGTGTTTTGCAATTAATCTTGGTCCTATGTTTGTTTTTGTGGTGGAGCTTCATGGCTTTATTTTTGCAATTGAAATGGCTGTTCATTGTGGTTGGCTTACTGTAACACTCTAAGACCCCGGCTTTTATTTATAAAATATAAAAGGTTAATTCTTCAAAATAGGCACTACACAAATCACCTTTTATTCCATTATAATCATATATACAAAAAACAGTAGAATATTTCATCATCATCAAATAAAATAATTAATGGTCTCAACATTAAGAAGCATATCAAAATTATCATTTTAAAACAATTCTGAAACATAAGTTATGACAAAACAACTCATCCCTAGTGTTACAGAATCAGAGCAACAAAATCAAGTAATAGTTCGGAAGTAAATAATGACTGAAAAGAAACTCCCAAAGCCACCTTCCAACACCTAGCAGCTAAGGCTCCTCGACCTAAGTATCTGTACCCCAAAAGTAATATATATATATATGGGGTTTGCTACAATAGACCCACTCATTTTCATGAAGGTCTATTTTAGCAACCAACACCTTTTATTTTGCACAAAGACCCTTGTTTTTGGTTTTTGGGAAAACTAAAACTAAAGGGAGCAAATGTCATTTTGATTTAAATGTTAGATTTTCTTTTTATTTCTATTTATTTTTACGAGAAGCTTCAAGCCCATTCTCTTTCTTCCTTCATTGTTTTTTACAAACTTTCTTCCTTCTGTGTTTTTTTACTAAACTTTCATCAAAGTAAACAAACTACTGTGGGATAATTATTCGAACAGGCCGACTGTATTGCATTTGGTATTGAGATCTTTGAAGCTGTCTCTAAATAGCACCACACCATCCATATAGATGTTTGTCATAGCATTCATCAGAACTATCGAGGCTACTTTTACTTCTTTCCTAGCATGCACTATTTCCTTTTTTCAATAAAAAACAAAATAAAGAAACACAATGTTAGTAATTCAACAACTGCAATAAAAATCACACAAGGAAGTTTCAACGATGAGCAAAACTACAAAAGCAAAATAAGGGCTCACCCTATTCAATTCAGCCATTGGAATTAGTGCACTATCAGTTTCTTTATGATGATCCACTCTTTTCAGTTTTCTATAACCGTTGCTAACTCACTTCCACCCGAAAACATGAATGAGTAAATTAACAACCCGAAAACATGAGTTTGCTAACTCACTTGAACAAAAAACATGTTTCCATAGTTTTTTTTTTTGCGCTAAATTACTCTTTTTTTTTTTTACAAAAAAACACTTAATCTTTTTTTACGAAAACAAAAACACTAGATTTTTTTTTTTTGACGAAAACACTAGAATGTGGTTAACGTAATTATGTTGTCACCCACAAACAATAACCATATTATGCTTTGCTAAAAAACATTATGCCACACACAAAAAATCGTAAGAAGAGAATAATTTAGAAAAAGCAAGCTGTTCATATATCGTAATCTTTTTGATCCAAAAAATTAAGTGTGCAAAATCCTTTCATCAAAAGGAAAAAAAAAAGTGCAATGTTAAAAAAAACTACACACAGGGGCCGTTCATTCGGCTCTCTGAACAAGCACGTTCAAACCCACACAGGGGCCGCAACGATCATTCAGCTCTCTGAACAAGCATGTTCAAACCCACACAGGGGCTGCCACGATCAGCCCCCCGCCAAGCTTAAGTCATCACTCTTTTACAAGAGCAACGACTTTGGGGCCATTGTTGTTCTAGACAGGTCGAAGACCTAGGCTTAAGTCACTTAGGCCCAACAACGAATCAAGCCCAAATGCTGCATTTGGCAGAATTACTCGCGACACACCCCTTCCCCGCGAAGGGAGTACACGGAGCAAACGAGAATAGTCCAAACGTCCTGCAACGTTTGGCCACGTCTCTCTGCCCACGTTCCCACAAATATCTCACCAACAGTTACACTTACGCTTTCGTAACCGCCGGTCACACGTGCCTTACAACGGCTCTGCATTCACCCACCTCTATAAATAGAAGGCTCCTCGCAGCCTCCAAGGTAGAATCTTCTTCACTCTGAAACCCCTCATTTTGAACCTCTACTGACTTGAGCGTCGGAGTGTCTGCAGGTACACATCCCCCATTCAGTCCAATGCTCACTGAAGTTCTCTCACCACCCTGAACCACTACTTTCGACCAAGCACTAGCAGCCACCTTCTGATCAGGTTCGATCAGTGGCGCCGTTTGTGGGAAATACAAGCTCTCCCCGTTTTTTACATACAAAAAACCAAAGCTTTCAAATATAAAACCATGGCTGCCAACGGTGCTGCAAGTCTTCAAAGCTTGGTCCAACGTCCGAATCAAGATGGACACACCGCTTCTCCATCTCCTGCACATAGCCCAAGGAGGGGAGGCTCACTTACGAGTTCCCATCCAGCGGTTCATATGCAAGATCAGCCACCTTTCGGCCTTCAACGATGAGACGAGGTGGCTAATAACTCCCCTCCATCAGGCTCATGGCTCAGCTACCTGCTGCAAACCGTGAAAGCTCAGTCAACAATGGTCGAAGAGCAAAATTGGCACATTGCTGAACTTGAGCACCCAAAGAACACAATTGTTCGATCTGCATAACGCTCCTTCCCCACCAAGTAACAGAAAAGGAGGGAGCCCTAGACGTTCCAGGTCTAGATCTCCTTGTCGGTCTAACAGCGTGAGATCTCCTAGTCGAGGACGATCTCCACCCAGAAGGAGGTCACCATGGCGCTCCCCTCCGAGTCGATCTCCTCCAAGAAGACGAGGTGGACGCTCCTAGTCCTCTTCCTCGAGTTCTGACGACGAACACGGTGCCTGAGGAGGTCATTATACTTACGGTCCCTTCACTTGGCGCATCCGAGACACTCCAATTCCTCGCGGATTGGAAAAAACCCTAGATGGATTCATACGATGGGATATCAGATCCGGACGAACACATCGAAAACATCGAGGTTGTTCTCACCTATCGCTCTGTAAGAGGGGTGGTTAAATGCAAGCTCTTCGTCACTACTTTGCGGCGAGGAGCAATGACCTGGTTCAAGAATCTACGAAGAAACTCCATAGGTTCCTGGGGTGACCTCTGTCACGAGTTCACCACTCACTTCACAGCTTCAAGGACCCAACCAAAGACGGTGACGTCCCTTGAAGTTATTGTCCAAGGGAAGAGCGAACCTCTCTGAGACTACATCGGGAGGTTCAACAAAGAAGCTGTCCAGATAAGGGGTGCCGACGAAAACAGGAAGCGATGCCTCATCAACAAAGATTTGCGCGAAGGCACGGACGTGAAAAAGGCAGTTCGCCTAGATCGCCTGGAGACTTAAAATCAGCTCCTCGCGATCGTCAAGAAGTACATCAGGTACGAAGAGGAAGTCTACGCAGACAACCTCATCAAAGTCAAAAAGGAGGAACCTGCTGCTGAATCATCCAAAAAACCCTTCCACAACGGGAAAAAGGAAGGTAAAGTTGTAACTCCCTACTTCTATTAAAGTGATAAAACACGCGAATAATACAAATATTCAAGAAATAGATGTTACGTCTTCAATTGTTCTCAAAACATGCATACTAAAATTTCACAAAATGTCGCAGCGGACAAATAACATACATCTCAAAAATAGCCATGTCATAAGCATCATAAATACATCACCAAATCAAAATAAAAAGAGAAAACGACGTCCTAATCAGAGCCCTAAACTAAGACTCCAAAAGCGGTAGACGAGGTAGCTCCAAAGCTAGCCTCCAGCAACTTACCAAGCAAACAACAAAGATACTACTACATGACGCCTACCCATTCATACAAATAGGCAGGTGGTCAACCGAAAGACCACTGGAGGTTAGCTTCACATCATCATAATTAAGCATAAACAAAAATAAGCATTCAAGGATTCATGCATAACACATATACATACCACTCTCTCCTATAATACTAACATCACATGATTATTATCCCCTATTCCATACACATCATGCTATCACAATTCTAACATAGCAAGCATATTCAATCTCTAATCAAGTCATCAACATAAGCTCATCATTTATCAACATCAATCAATGAAAGGGTTACTCACCTTATTCCTCGTTTAACATACTTAACTCAACAAGTACAATTCATCATTTCAAAGGTATAAGCAAAGCAATCATCATTATCAAAGGAATCACCAAATCATATATATATATATATAATTCTTACCTCATTACTATTACCAAGATAATTATCATCGAATAGATTCACCAAGTTTATAAGCACAAGCAAGTAAGACATACAATTAGAGTCTGGTTCAATATTCACAACCATCAACAAAATCCACCAATGCACATAAACACCAAATCACATAATCACAACATTCACCAAGTTTCACCAATGCGCACAATCAAATATGACACATTTAACAAATTCACCAAATGTATGCAATTCATCAATCACATCAATCTCCAAGCACATAAGCAATTATGACTCATGCTAAACCATACAATGCGTCTAGACACGACTCCTATATGCATACAGTACCATCACCAACAAGGTCGTCACCTCAAGATGCCAACAAAACATCATAAATCGTCGTCATTACGGATATAAAATCCATCACCATCAGTCATGTATGCATGGACATATGACTCAACAACAATGCATATGTTCACACAATTCAACGATTATAATCAACGGCTATAATCAACATCAACATTATTCAATACATGCATACACCATCAAGGTCGTCGCCAATAGCATGTAAGAATTCAACAACACAATTCAGTACATGCATACACCATCAAGTCGTCGCCAATAGCATGTAAGAACTCAACAACATATTTATCATGTTATAATTCATCGACATAAACAACGACATAAAGCACCATCAATAAATTAAACACCATTAAATTCAACTCACCAAATATAAACACACCCTCAATTCATCCTACTTTAATCATATAAACATGATTACAAGGTCATTCACAAGTTATCACACCATTAGGATACAATTCGACAAAGTCCTTCTATAATTCACAACTTTAGAACAATTCTAATAATTCAACCAAAACTAAGAAAACATGTACAATTGCCTCAACAAAACACATGCACTACTCACATATGTTCATAGTAGCTTAGGCACATGAGTATCCTAGGCCAGTTCTAAGAATTTACAAAATTACGACAAGTTCGTATCATTTTACCGTTTTTCAAAGAATTCGAGTTTTCAAAGCAAAACCAAGTTAAATACTATGATTCCCATCCAAAACATTTTTACAAATCATAACTTGAGTAAACAAACTTAGTCCCACACTAACACTTTGAGAAAAGTGAGTTTTCGAAAAAAAATGCGCGTTCTTGAACATTCTTGAACAATCTACAAAAAACTTGATTTAATCCAAGAAGCTAAGTTTAATCCAATTCATTTGATGTTTCTAAAGGTTTAGGAAGCATAGAAATAGTGAAAAACATCAAAGGAATTAGTTTTGGAAGTCCGGAACTAGCGCCGGAGCACCCAGCAAAAGCACAACAGAACAGGCACCCATGAGGGGCTGCCTTGCTGCGCCCAGGCGTGGGCAGGCAGCAACCAATATCCTGTGTTGCGGCTCTGTGCAGTCCCAGGTTATCCGGTTTCGCCATTTTGTCCGTAAAATAACGACCGTTAACCCGATTCCAGTTTTGTTTTCGCCTACACGTTCTACTCAATTAATCCTATCATATTTTTCTGTAAAATCATACTTTCACATTCTCGAAACAGCTTATCCCATAATCACTTATTTCCCAAAAACACTTAAAAATCACTTTTACTCAAAATCCCAATTTTCTCCCAAACGATTTCTCATTACCAAACAACAACCAAAAACAGAAAATCATTATACCATAACTCATCATAATCAACTTGTTTCATTCATTAAAAATCATCAACACCACAACTCAACTTAATTCACCATTTTCACCAAAACTCAACAACACACAACAACAAGACACCAAACATGAATAAACCCATGTAATCTCTAACACCCATAGCATAATTCATCATTACTATCATATCACAACATCATTCAAGTCATAATTCTACAATTTCATCAACAAACAACAACAACAAGTTCATTTTCACTCACTGAAGCAAAAATCAACAAAGCAACTTAACAACATACTTAGATCATGCAAAATCAGCAACAACAACAAGTTTAGCATCAATCTAATATACCCAAAATCATCACTAAAGAAGGGACACGAAAATTGATGTTTAAACTCACAAAATAATCACTACTCACAAATAAGCACTTATTCAATTAAGTAGAAAAAGAGCTTTTAGCTTAAATTATGAATGAACACTATCCCCCTTACCTCAATTGAGCACAAACTAAGCTTAGGCTTCACTTTAGCTCCACTCTCTTGAATCTCTACTCTTCTCTTCTTCTCCCTAGTTTCTTCTCTCTAACCCTTGTTCTTGCTCTTTCTCTCTCTACCTCTCTCCAAAGTTTTGTGAAAATGAACAAATGATATGTGACCTAATTTTCCTCAAAGACAAAGCTTTAAATAGACTCCTCACTATTGGGGTTAACCCTTTATATCTTAATGGGCTCAAAACACTCATTAACCAATTCACAAAGTTTCTACCCTCTTAACGGATAAAAAATAACGAATAGTTACCGATTCTTAATTAACTACCTCACTTACTAGTAACTTTGTAAAAATAACCATTCCTACTCAAAACACTACTAAAATAATTTACACGGTGGAATTACTTATTTACCCTTGCTCACAAAATGACCAAAATACCCTTAAGTCCAAAATGACCAAAATACCATTTTAACATGAAAACCCATCAAGATGCACCCAAAGACAAATAATCACATACGAGCATGAATAAACACACATAAAAACAATTAAAATAAATTTAACGGAAAACGAGTTGTTACAAAAGCTTCCTGTGAAGGCAAAGGACCAAGCAGTCGCTTCACAAAATACACACCCCTGTCAATGTCCAGGGAGAATATTCTGGGTGAAATTTCAGTAGCAGAGCTGAAGGAAGCTGGGGTCCAACCCCTAAAGTCTCCTGCCCAAGAAAAAAAGGAATCGATAAAACCAAATGGTGTCGGTTCCACAAATTTAATGGCCATGTGAAGGACGATTGCATCCACCTGAAGGACGCAATCGAAATGCTCATACAACGAGGACGGCTCAAGTAGTTCACCAAGAACTCCGAGCCTGAAAGACAAACCGTCGAACTCATCAACGACGGAAAAGAAAAGAACCCAACCGTCGCCATGATCGTCGAACAACTCGACGAGTATCCAGAGCACATGGAAATAACTTTGTATACGTGCGGATGGGAACACTTCCCCGCTGCTAATGTCATTATTGGAGGAACTTCAACCCTCTCCGTAGGGAGCATGAAGAGGAAATTCGAGGAGTTGCTGAGTGTAAACCATATGGTCCATCCTGGAAAAAAATCTCGGGGGCGACCACCTTTGGCTTTTTATGACCATGAGCTGCCTGGAAGATCACCCAGTGTAGTTGTCCCACTGCTTGTCCAGAAAATCAGCGACGTAGGAAGTAGTCACCAGAAAAATCGAAGGCTGCTGAGAAAGCTATAAAAGACCTCTTAGAGGCAAATTTCATTGTTGAAGCCAACTATACAACTTGGCTCTCAAATGTTGTACTTGTCAAAAAATCTAATGGAAAAGGGTGTATGTGTGTTGATTATCCTCTTCCTAACATAGATAAATTAGTTGATAATTCATCTAGCTATAAATTCTTATCGTTTATGGACACCTAATCTGGGTACAACCAAATACCCATGGCTAAAAGCGACGAAGAAAAGACCGCTTTCATGTATGAATCAGGGAACTATTACTTCCGCGTAATGCCCTTTGGATTAAGCAACGCAGGCGCCACTTATCAACGAATGATGAACAAAGTATACAACAAAGAACTTCTGGGCGATATTCTTGAATTGTACATCGATGACATGATCGTAAAATCTAAAGAAGAGATTGATCATGCTGCCCATCTCAAAAGAGTATTCGAGCAAACCAGAAAATACAACATGAAGGATAAAAGATCTCCCCTAACACTTGGGATTCAAAAATGAATTTTAAACACAAAAAGCCTCACGCAACGAGCACTCCGTTCACACATCACACTTGGAAATAAAACAAACATTTTCAAGGATAGCATGATAAAGAACAAGAAAATAAAGGCATAAAGCTAAATATTACATAAATATTTAAGTGTGCTAACCACGAAGGGCGCACAATGTCTACGGCACACAGGCCAGTCAAGAAAAAAAAGGAGGATTGTTCAAAAAAGACAATAAAATATTACACGACCTCTTCGGTCGGGGCGTTATCCACATGCCATCTTCACGAGCATCTTCATCCATATCTTCGGTTGGGGACATAATCAATTCGTCCTCTACCCACTTAAGGAAGTCGGTCCCGTCGACACACAACTCTACACTAGGGTTCACAACCTTCAGTTGAGCAATGGCATTATCAAAACCATGCTTAACACGATCCATCAGGTTGGCCTCAAGAACCCCGATTTTCTCCAGTAAACCGGCACGACTGAGAATAGTTGTGTCTTCGGACTCATCCTTCTTAGGTCTGTAGGCATCATGAAATTCCTCAAGGGACTGATTCTCCTTGGCAAACTTCGCCTTGACCTCGCACTCCAGCTCCAGAGCTTTCTGAGCTTCCACCACCTGCTTCTCCAACTCCTCAACCCAGCGATCAGACTCCTTCTTAGCGGCAAGCGCGGCCTTTTCCATCTCAGTTACCTTGGCGAGGATAGCATCTCTCTCTTTCTCCAGCACATCTGTCATGACCTGACCCTCAGTGGAAGCATTGTTCACCACTACTGCAATTTCCAAGGCCTTCATCGCGGCGATAATTCCAACAGTCATCGCTTTGCTCTGGCCAACGGTTCCAAGGTCTTGGATCACTTTCAGCTTAGGGTCGCTCGGGCAAAAGGTAGTGGAAGGCCCATAACGCTCCGGCTTAGACCACACATTGGGCAGCAAGAGCAGGTCAGTTTCCCTGGAACGGAGAGGGATAACCTTAAGAGGAAAACCTTCTCCTTTACCAACTGATTCCACCCATCTTCTCTTTGAAGATTCCGCAGCTCTCCCCCCAGCACAGTCTCCCTAGGAAAGATCCATCAACGGAGACGAAGGAGGATCTGAGATCGTTGTTTTCTTCTTGCTCTTCCCGACAAGCTTTTGGCTGATCTTGTTCACTAGATCTCTGATATCGGCCATGTTTCCTGCAAACAAACAACAGTGAACGTCAGCCAAAACAATGAAAGAGAAACACAATCAAAAGAATGAGCAAAATAACGCAAGTAAAAACTACCGAGCAGGCCCGACGGATTCTTCGCCATCATCAGACCATGGGTGTCGATGAAACGAGTCACGGAAACCTCCTTCCCATCGGCACCCACCGATTTCAAAGGAACGAAGGCTTTCACAAAAGCCCGCAACTTATCAAGAGCTGACTTCTCGTCCCCAATCAAGCGTGCAGGGGCATAGCCATAATCGTTCGGTTTGAGCCTGTAGTGGCCGTCGTTCCACCGCAAAGGAAAATATGGGGTTCAGATAGGAGCTTCGCCCTCAGCCGACGAGGGTCCAACCTCGGCCGTCAAGAGATTATTGAGAGCCGCCAGACTCTTCGGCTTCACCAAAAAGTAGAGCTCTTTCCAACTCCTCACTTTGCCAATAAAGATATCGAACATCTTCTCCTTCTGACGAAAGGAGACCCAGTCAAAGCCCTCTCCATTCTCCACGCTCGTTGTACGGAGAAGAGGGCGAAGAAAACATTCTTGAAATGGGGGATTCCCAAGTGCTGACACACCAACTCGAACGCTCGCATAAACGCGTAGGAATTGAGATGGATTTGAGTTGGAGACAATTTCGTCCACCTAAGCACTTCCCGTTGGAAGGGGAGAACGACAACCGGAAACCCACATCTTTGAAAACTACCTCATACATGGGGAAAGAGTGGTTGGGGAAACTCAAACAAACCCTGTCCGAAACACTAGGAAGTTCGACCCCCAATCGGTGTGATCCCCAATTAAGTGGAAAGGAACCTATCCCGATTTGTCCCGTGCAAAAGATGAAATTGCCTTCAAGAGTTCATCTCCTAACCTGGATGCTTATGCCATGAATAACCTGAAAGATGAGGAAGGAAAAAGTGAAACTAACGGCCAGATCCACCCTTCCTACACCTACCAGTTAGACCATGTAATGGAGTTGAGAAAATAAACTTGTTGATGCAGGGAAAAGGGACCAAAATCCACTAGTCTCTTCAAAGAATTCTGGAATACTTAAGGTAGCTAAGAATAGAGAAGTGTGGAAATGTTCCAAACAAACGTTTGAAACATATTAATATTGCTTCTCCCAACCTTTCAGAAAACCAACGAACACAATTCAGTGTAGCCCTTCACATGCGACATTAGAATCAGTAAAGGAAAGCAACGCTACAGATCTTCTCTATCAAAACACTCAATGGTTTTGATCAGATTCCTTTGGTTATTTAAACACCATGATCAAATCAACGATTTTGATAACCTCTTGGAAACATAAACCGAGACGCCCTCAACGTGCTAGGTACTCAAGTACCACCATAGCCTTTACACGTGGCAGTCAAAGCTCAAAGGTCATGTCCACTCAATCTCATCCTCGAGACATGGGCATTAATTGTGGAATGACAAACGACCAACTCTATGACCAGGGAATCTCTTCTATCCCAGGGCAACGTAGGCGAACACACAAGGCGCCCGCAACAAGATTACCTCAGCATTATAAGGCGAACACACAAGAAAGATCAGCGGGCACTAGCCCTCGCACACATCGTTCTTGAAAATTCCAAATGCCAAGAACACAGTCTTGAGAGGCGTCCGCTTAGGCCGGATACAGAGCCCGCCCTGTGCACTACACACAACACTTCCCTAACGTACCATTCGGCCCTCTGAACAAGCACGTTCAAACCCACACAGGGGCCGCCACGATCAGCCTTCCCGCCAAGCTTAAGTCATCACTCTTTGACAAGAGCAACGACCTTGGGGGCTATTGTTCTGGACCGGTTAAAGACCTAGGCTTAAGTCACTTAGGCCCAACAACGAATCAAGCCCAAATGCTGCATTTGGCATAATTACTCGTGACACACCCCTTCCCCACGAAGGGGGTACACGGAGCAAACGAGAATAGTTCAAACGTCCTGCAACGTTCGGCAACGTCTCTCTGCCGTCGGTCACACGTGTGCCTTACAATGGCTCTGCATTCACCCACCTCTATAAATAGGAGGCTCCTCGCAGCCTCCAAGGTAGAATCTTCTTCACTCTGAAACCCCCCATTCTGAACCTCTACTGACTTGAGCGTCGGAGTGTCTGCAGGTACACACCCCCCATTCGGTCCAGCGCTCACTGAAGTTCTCTCACCACCGTGAACCACCACTTTCGACCAAGCACCGACAGCCACCTTCTGATCAGGTACGATCACTAACTTACTCCTTCGTGTTTTTAAGTGGCAGTAAGTTAGCAACCTCATAAAGGGAATATATATATATATATATATATATATATATATATATATATATGTTCGAATGAGTGTTTTAACAACCATCGCCTTTTAATTTTGAAAAAAAAATCCAAAATTTTCTTTTTGAACGAGTAAAAACGGAAAGGATAGGGTAGTAATTTTTGCTGAGTATTGCTAGTTGACCTCTTACTCTATGAAGTCAAGATAATTCAAATGGATGACGTACCGCATCCCCTGCGTATCCTGCATTGATACCTACCTGATACTTCCCGATACGTATCAGGAGAGTTTCCGAAGATTAGATTTTATTTTTTTAAAAAACAATTATCTGATACTTTTCATATACATCTGAGATATGAGGGATAGGCAGTAGAAAACCGATATGTGCGGGCTACCTGATGTTTCTATTATATTTGGTATATATGTAATTGATTAAGTAATGATGTTTTCTGTTTAAGATATATCATATATGTAATTGGCTAATTGTCGCTTTCTTTAGTCCATATTTTGTATTTGGAGTTTTAATATGTAGTTTAAATTTAATTTTTTGTTGAAGTATCTCGGCCGTATCATATCTTAAATTTTAAAATTTTCTCGTATCGGTGCCGTATCGTATCTGGGCTTCATAGCTCTTACTCTTTCATTCTCTCACCAATTCTCTGTTCCACGGACGCTTCTTTCAGAGGGTTTACATTTTTCTATTGTTTTTCTAATTTCATGGTTAAATCAAGTGCTCTTATTAAAATATCATATGGAGCTGCTTAATTTGAGAGATGACCACCGGCAATAATGATATACCTGTGGGAAAACTCAATGTTAGGTCAAGGCCGACCCAACGGATTATGAGGCCTAAGGTAAAAAATTTAACGTGGCAATTAAAATTATTATTTTTTAACAAAATATTTATATAAAATCAATTTTGTAGAGACCAAAATTTGAATTCATTAGCTAGAGTAATTGAGACATTTTTGATAATCAGTTAAGTTATGCAAATGTCTGTAATTTATCTGTCATATAATATACTTATAACCAAATTAATTTTTTAGAGGCATTTTTTCTTCACCCAAAATTTTGAGGCCTAAAACCCTTGCCTAGGTTGCTTGGCCCTTAGACCGGCCCTGTGTTAGGTGACTCTTCCGTCTTCATAATTCATCAAAGATATAACATTATGCACTTCCCCCACCATATATAGTGTCTCCATATAAAATATTTGTTTCCTCCGCACTCTTCTTTTTGTGGGTTGCAAGTCACTCCCACTAGTTTCTTCTTTTTTTCTAATTTACGTGATTGCCAGCCCACCAAATGCTACTTTCCTCTATCTTCTGAATTTTCGTCAATGAACGAGATGATTGAATATATAGTGCCAATGCTGCATTGTAGAGTTGTCCCCATTCTATCAATTTATGATGCTGTACTTTTAGATTTTATGATGCTGTACTCTTAGATTTTATGATGCTCGGCCTCAGATAAAAAAAACAAAGAAAAGAAAATAGATATGAGTAGCTCAACACTGTTGATGAATAGGAAAATGATTATATATATAGACGTTTACCTATTTTGAAAATGATATAACAACGATGAGCAAAAATACATGTGCTAATTTTCTTAAAAATAAAACACATGTGCTAATTTAACAAAGTTTAACTAACAAGTGACTTCTTTTTTTTAAGAAAGTAAATGGAATACGTAGATCAAACAACTTTGATTTCCCATCACAAGATGTGCCAGAAAATCAAAGGAAAAGTGTGATACAACCAAAACAAAAACGGCTGAATGGCCGAAAACAAAACACATTAGAGGATTGAACCATTGATAACCAAATCAAAAAAATTATTGTACCATTTTTATTTTATTTTTGCGAAACTTCCAAAAGCACCAAACTTAAGATGATATGAAAGCTACACCGGAGTAACCAAAAAGAAGCCTAACCAATTTAAGACACCGCTCCAAAGTTTACTAAAAAAAATCATATTGGATAAATAGATGATCCATGTCTTCCAATTTGCCACAACTGCCCACACAAAGCTAAGTAGTAAATGTATTCACTACCTTTCTGATTAAATTGTCAGTCGTAGGAATATGATTTTAGAGAAGACGCCATGCAAAGATACTTACTTTCAAAGGGACCTCTTTGGGCCAAATAAAATTATGATCATTAGCTATAATGATTTGATCCGCCCAAAGCAAGAAATTATACGTGCTATTGACATTGTATTTTTTTGAGACATGCAAATTCCAAAGCTAATTGCCGTTGACATTTTCCAGCAAAACAACAGGATGCAAGAAAATACAACACTCCCCCAACTGATCTTCCTCCCATGCGCTCAATCTCCTACACCACTTCCAAGCCTCAACCCCTTCCCCCAACTTAATAACTGCATATCAGCCATTGTTGCCATTTTATACTCAAAATGGTGGGTAAATCTATCCTTCAAAGTCACCCCAGCTGACCAAGGATCCCACCAGAATAAATTTGAATTATTGTCCCCCACCTCACGCCAAATGTTCTCGTCAAACCACCTTCCAACTCCCAACCGAAGACCATTTCTTATATTGGTTAAATTATTTCCAATAAACTGAAGCTCCTTTTCCCTCCTCACGAATATTTCCTTCCCCTTCACCATAACTAGCTGAAAGGACTCTATACCACATACTCCAACGCTCATTCTTCAACCTCCTAACCCCCAAAGCACCATACTCCTTTTTTGAACAAACTGTTTCCCAACTGATCCAAGTTATTTTCCAAAAATCCAAACCCCCCAGTAGAAAAAGACAATTGAAAATAGATTCGGTAGAAGAAATGATACATGTGGGAGCCTTGAAGAAGAAAAGAAAATAGACTGGAAGAGAGGACAAGACAAATTTAAGGAGAACCAACCGGCCACCAAAAGAAAGATTTTTACTCTTCACACCCGATAATATAGATTGAGTACAATGGAGCAGGGGTTGCGAAAAATTCAATCAGCGAGAGTCTCCACCAATAGGAAGGACTAAATTGAGTAAAGGTAAATGACCCATTTTAAAGTTTCAAATTGATGTTGTTTCAATCAACAAAGAGTCGTCCACATTAACACCAACCAACATGCTTTTTTTAAAATTTACCATTGTAAAATTCGCCCAACTCTTAATGGCCACCAACAAAGTGTCATCTGCGAATTGTAAATGAAATATGAGGATAATTATTTTCACCCAACTAAATACCCTGTATAGATGCCGATCTACACAGTTGCTTTCATCAAAATATTAAGACTTTCAGCTGAAAGTAAAAAAGGAAATGGGGAGAGCGGGTCCCCATAGCATAAACCTCTTTTAAATTTAAACACATTAATTAGGCGTCCATTTTCAAGGACCGAAACTGAAACAATGGTAACATATTCCATGATCCATTTACACCAAATAGTAGGAAATTTCATTTTTAACATTACCGAGTCTAGGTATCTCCAATCAACCGAATTAAAAGCCTTCTCAAAATTGACTTTAAGGATCCTAGCAAGGAAATCTTCTTTTTTTAAACTCGGGCATCGCCCACCAACTCATTTTCTATAAGGATCCTATCAGGAATCTGCATCCCCTGAATAAAAGTTGACTGAGATTCTTAGATTAAACTTCCCATCACTCTTCACAATCTATTGGCCAGGACTTTAGCTAAATATTTATACAAACAACCCACAGAAGATATCAACCTAAAATCAGCAACACGAAGTGGACATTTGCACCTTTGGAATGAGAGCTATAAAGGTATTATTGATGCCTTTCGACAATAATTCATTTCTAAAGAAATTGTAACAAGAAACACATGAAACCATCTTTCAGGACCTCCCGAGATTCCTTGATAAACCTTAAGTTGATTCCATTTGGTTCTGAACTCTTAAAGTAATCATAGTCCCCATCCTCATTTTTCAGTTCCTCGAGGCTTGGTTTCGTTAATTCACCACATTGAGCCAAATTTATAGGACTAAAATTGAGAATGTCAATTCCTGAATGTTTAAGTCACATGCCTTAAAATGGGTGGCAAATTGATTGAAAACCGCTCCTCTAACACCATCCACACACTACACTTGAGACCTAATAACAAATAAAGAAATAATAGCATTGGAGATCGCCTAGATGAAATAATTTCATGAATTTTTTTTGGAATTAGTGTCTCCTTCATTCGGCCGAGTCAAACGAGATTGTTGTCATTGCTTGCTAGTGTTCATTTTAGCCAAAGAAAAAAGATTATCGCATCAAGAATGTAGCTCCTCTAACTCTTTCACATCTAAATAGATATCCCCCCTTTAGCATCAAGGGATCAAATACGGTCCTTTAACTCGCTGATACGACCCTCAAGATTTTTAAAATGGTCCTGGGGCCAAGTCTTCAAACACCCTTTGACGCAAATCCTCCCCCACCCTTCAACTTGAAAAGAGATTCACATATCTTGAACAAACTGATTGTAACCTGAAAGATCCGCCCAACATTTTAACATGTGGTGGGGGCCCCAACATTTTTTATTAATAAGATAATTATTCCCCCTTCCTTTATAAACCCTTAACTACATATTCAATATTCTTCACTCTTCTCTATTCATATCTAAATTTCAAGCAGCATATCAGCCTCATAAAATGGGTGATACTTCAATCCTGGCTCCTTCAGTCCAAGAGTTGGCAGAGCAAGGGATTACAAAAGTTCCCGAACAATATCTTCAACCAAATCAAGACTCTATTCTTGTATCTAACACAACATCTTTACCACAACTTCCAATTATCGACTTCGATAAATTATTATGTGAAGATGCAATTGAGCTAGAGAAGCTAGACAATGCTTGTAAGGAATGGGGTTTCTTCCAGGTTGGGATCAGTTATTTGCATGCCTTCATTATTTTGGAGATTAAGAAAACCAATAAAAAAGTTTAACAATTTTAGGAAGTCATTCCTATTATTTATGAGTTAAAATTTAACTTTATTTAAAAGAATTTAATATTATTGGAGAATGTTTATTTAATCAATAAAACTCTATGGTACCAAAGTGTTCATCAAATTGGAATACATTAATTAGTTTCATTGAGAAAGTAAAACTACACTGATGTAGAAACAAACATATTTGCTAAACGTACGTCACCTATTTTATAAGTGATAGATCAGTATTACATCTATAAGTAAGTTCAAAAGCAAGAAAGATTTATTGCGATTCATGACTAAGGTGTGGGATTCATTACCTTGAAGATATTGTGGTATATACTAACTATCATTGGACAAATTTTTATTGAGGAACCATTTAAATTTATTTTATTTACATAAGATTATTATGGAAATCAATCACAGCTCATCAATCATGGAGTCACCCCATCACTGGTAGAAAGTGTGAAAATTGGTGTTCAACAATTCTTCCACCTTCCAATGGAAGAGAAAAAGAAGTTTTGGCAAACAGAAGAAGAACTGCAGGGGTTTGGACAGGTTTATGTTGCATTGGAGGAACAAAAACTAAGATGGGGAGATATGTTTTATGTTAAAACTTTTCCATTGCACATAAGGCTTCCTCATCTAATTCCTTGTATGCCACAACCATTCAGGTGGTTTTCCCTACTTACATATTTATATGTTTCAAGAAACTCCAACAATTTTTCTTGCTTAAATAGTAGTTGATATTATAGGTAACTGAAACAATTTGCTTTCATACATTGCAGAGATGATTTTGAGAATTATTCTCTTGAATTGAAAAAACTATGTTTCAAAATCATTGAACATATGACAAAAGCTTTAAAGATCCAGCAACCAAATGAATTGCTAGATTTCTTTGAAGAGGGAGATCAATCAATAAGGATGAATTATTACCCTCCGTGTCCTCAACCAGATCAAGTCATTGGACTGAATCCTCATTCAGATGCTAGTGCCCTTACCATCCTTCTCCAAGTCAATGAAATGCAAGGCCTTCAAATAAAAAAAGATGGAATGTGGGTTCCTATCAATCCTCTCCCTAATGCTTTTGTGGTCAACATTGGAGATTTGTTAGAGGTAACTTACACAAAGTTGTTCTTAAATATTTTTATCATTTGGATTTAAATAGTCTTTCTATAAAGTTTAACAAAAAATTTGAGAATACTTTTATAACATGATTGTTATGAGATGTTGTCCTATTTAGTCTTTTTAGTTTGGGTCTAACTTAACTTTACAAAGTTGCGTAAGGTGATATATTCCCCCACTTGTAAGCACTTTCCTGAATCAATGGATCTCGGATACGCTTTGATACATTTTAGAATTTAGGTTAGACCAAACTCAACCTTATAAAAACTTGCTCATGTCATATTTCTTTTAATGTGAGACTCTTCACATTTAGTCTTGTGTAAGTTTTACAATTTTGTCCTTAGTTAAAAGACTCTTCACTTAGTTGAAGAGATTGAATTAATGCTTATAAACTATCTTTATCCTGGAATTCTAAACAATGTTTGATTTAGAGTATCCAAATAAAATTATTGTTTATATTTTAAATGTGGTGTGGCAGATAATGACCAATGGGATTTACCGTAGCATTGAACATAGGGCAACAGCCAACTCAGAGAAGGAAAGGATCTCTGTTGCAGGATTTCACAATATTCAAATGGGCAAAGATCTAGGTCCAGCACCCAGCCTTGTTACTCCGGAGACTCCTGCAATGTTCAAAACAATTACTCTTGAAGAATACGTTAATGGATATCTTGTAAGCAAGATAAAGGGGAAGTCATACTTGGATGTTGTGAGGATCAAAAACGATATTCATGCATAATTTCGGTTCATTACTTTAAATATGCTTTTATATCCTATTTGAAATAAGAGGACATAGGCTTTGGTCCTGTAGTGAAGAGTTGTGTTTGATTTTCATCAATTTAAAATTTGAAGTAATTGTGTTTGGTGAATGGAAGTGAATTGAGAGTAACCTGATAACAATGGTAGCATTTTCTTATTTTTTTTGAACGGTAAAATTTGTTAACCAGTCCCAAGCTAAAAGAAGAAATTATAAGTCAAAAACACTACTAGAAAAAGCAAAATTAGGAAGGGAAATTAGTGACGGAAAAAATAAAATCTCTCACAAATTTCTTGGTTGCAAAATTTTGTGACGAAATTTGAGAGAGATTTCATGTTTTCCCTCACTAAATTTCCCTCACTAATTTTTGTTTTTTTAGTAGTGAAAAGACACTTTTTAAGCTTTTAATGTCTTGATTACACAACTTCCAATACAAATATTACTATATTTGCTTCCTTAACTAGTGCCCCGGTGGCACTGGTTAACATTTCCCATAATTAAATCCTACATAAGACATACATGGATTAACAGACATAAACTATAAAGTAAAGACATCGTTTATAGACGGAACATCCAAAAAAACCATAAAAACACGAATATGACACTATCTAACGGAAGGTACCACCAACACCAATAAGAAAACTGACTACCAAAACCAAAGTTAACATTTAAATCAAAGTCAATCGCCCACACTTCATCGTGAATGACCACACAAATCAAAATTCAATCACCTATCGACTGCTACTCACCAAACCCTCCAAAAAACCATTCAACCGATCAAAATCCTTGAAAACAAAACCTCGTCTTCTCATCACCACAACTGAGCACAATCAAAAACTCGAAAATGACTTATTCCAATACTCCTTCGAATTCCACCACCATTGTGCCCCCGTCTGATGGAGAAGACACCATAACAAGCCCAGAAACTTGAGTCAAGAATCCGACTCTAGAAACAAACCACTCAGGCGCCCTTAACTCTTAGTCTACCGATTAAAACATCATAACAAGTCCATAAACATTTTGAACTAGACACTAGCTCTCGAAACAAAAACGATCAGCCCACCAAAATCCAGGAAACAAATTTGTAAGGCGATCAATAGGTGGAGCGGTAGCGTAAACATAACTAGATAAAAAAATGGCTCATGTCGAAAACATCAAAAAAACAAGAACAACCCAAAATCAAACCATACTGTAATTGAAAACCAAAAATCGGCACAAGCTAGTAGAAACAAAAATGGGCCCATATCTAACATCACCACTAGCAGACAACGAAAGAAAAGTAGGAAAAACCCAAAAAAAACCAAAACAACCCACACACTCATCACCACAACCAAAACGTCACAACCACAACAAAAAAAAAAAATCTATGTTAGCAATCAACTCACCTTCTAAAACCCAACAACCTTCTTCAACCACCCATTATTTAAAAATCAGACACTCAATCACAATCTACCTCCCTTCACCCTCAACCACAATCCTCCTTCTAGATTCGAAACGGAGAAGATCCAATGCTGGAAACTCCTCTCTCAATTAATACGAAAACATGGCATGTGTGTTGCTATGTTATTCCACTATTGGGGTATATCTCTCAATTTCATTATTTCGTATATTCCACTATAGGAACACGATTATGTTGGATACTTGATACTGTTTTCAATTCTTACGACATTCCAACCATTTGCCCTTGACCATGTCTAGTTTCCTACTCTACACCCAAATCAGTACATATGCCTCAAGCTCCTTTGCACATGTCGTTAATTTGCCTATAGACGTTCAATACAGCCTGATTCTATCCCCAACAATAAAAGGGAATGCTCTTTGCATCAAAATTACACAAGAGGGATATGAGAATAGTGTCGTTGATTGTAAGCCCAACCTCCCTAAATGTCTGGTTCTTACAAGGGAGACAAATCCTATGCAACAAAATAGCTGACTCAGAAACTATCAAAGTTATGGAAGACATCAAGACTTTGGAAGATGATATCATTAAGGATAGGCTTCTACAATTTTAGTTTTTCTTCTTTTTTTGGGCGATGGGCACGTTATACCTCAATCCTAGAGTCCTTTTTCTATTTCGACGAAAGATTTCAATCTTTGTACCCATCACCAAACTCATGCTCAAATATGGATACAACCATGGATCAGCATTTTGAGTATTGACATGATGACACATTTTTTCGAAATTGCACGCATTATTGACCTATTGCGGAGTAATTTTCATGAGGTTGTCCTAGAAAGGGATGGAATTGCCTTTAAAAGGGCAGCAGAGGATGTGGGTTTCTTGGAGGTGTCAACTGAATCGGGACGTCTAAATTTTACCTTGATGCTTAACCACAATCTTATTTTAGAAAAACACTTTTTTTTCATTAATCTCCAACTACGATTATTGTAACACCCCATTTTTGCTAGGATTATTTATTTATATATTAATTGTTCTAACTGCTTGTTTGTGTGTTTGATTTGAGATTAATGGATTTTTAGACGAGAATGGTATTTTAGTCATTTTAGGACTAAGGGCATTTTAGTCATTTGATGAGTGAGGGTATTTTAGTAATCTTAGAGTTGAAGGATATTTTAGTATCTTTAGTGTGGTGAGTTATTTTAATAGAGTTATTAGTAACTTGGGATAATTAATTAAGATGGTGGTGTATGAGTATTTAATGTGAGGTTTTAATGAAGTAATCTTACTTACTAAAGCTTGTCTGGTCAAGCTAACCCTAACCCTAAATCTAACCTAATAATTTCCCTTCCATTCTAACGCATTTAATTCACAGGTTTGACCTCCTCACTCTTTTAACACGCAATAAATTCATTTCATTTTAAATTGTTTGTCATTCATTAAATAATTTAAGGCAATTCATTTCAAATTTGAGAGCATTTCATAATCAGTCGATCTGAATTTATTCTATTGCATTTAATTCACACCTTTGACTTCCTCATCCTTTTAACACGCAATAAATTCATTTCATTTTAAATTGTTTGTCATTCATTAAATCGTTTAAGGCAATTCATTTTAAATTTGAATGGCAGTTCAGCACCAACAAACAAAGTCAAATCATTCATCTGTTTGACCTTCTCATTCAAAAGAAATTAAATGCTCATAAACTCTTATCTTAATCATAATCCATTCATTTGAAATTCAAAAATTCACTCCTATCATCATTCATAATATCCTTTGACTTTCTCATTTAAAAGCAATTGTGACTGTTAAAACAACTTTAAAGCAATTTTGAATTACGATTTTACTCCCTCCTATTCTCAAATCCTTTTAATGCAAATGAATGTGTACTTTAATTGTCCATTGAAATATACAAACTCGATATAAATGTGTACTAATGACATTCAAACCGTTTTTGGAAGTTATATAACAAAATAATTAATTAGCATTGGAAATAGACATGCACATTAAGTATCATTATTAGTGATGAATGCCTATGAGGAACACGAAAGGAAAGAGCTTAATGGACAATTGACTTATTTCAAGTACTATATATACACACACTGAGATTTGTTTTTGCCATAACAACAAAGATATCA
>Ga0315914_1001503_pt1 | contig 34917 bp, 22 predicted proteins | sample MpolenodulesMG_FD_203920 | JGI IMG/M metagenome (GOLD analysis project Ga0315914, IMG submission 203920) | Medicago polymorpha root nodule microbial communities from Los Angeles, California, United States - elongated nodules | ecosystem: Host-associated > Plants > Roots > Nodule | place: USA...
ATTGTTTGTAAAATTCATGCTTTCTTTGTTGAGAGAAAGCTTCTATTTATAGCCAGCCTTCATCCTTCAATATCTTACAGCTGTTCATTCTTGTGTAGACACCCTTGCTGTTGATAGGAATTGCAAAACTGCCATTGTCGCATTCTTTTGTACATTGAGCTTGAGCTTGTCAGCCTCGACCTCAACTTTTAACGCTAAGAGCTTGAGCTTGTCTTTTTCCCAGGAGCGTGTATGAACAGTGAAAAGTACATGAACAGTAAAAAGTCTTTTCTCTTTACCACTTTCTTCTTACTTGTTCTCCAAGATGCATCATTGTCATTGTCCTTGCAATGCTTTGTCTCCAAGACACCATTTATAAATTATATTTGCATACTTGGTCACCAAGTCATTGTTCTTTATGTCTTTTTGCTTGCTTGCTCATCAAGATTCAACTTTAGGGCTTTGCCATCATCCTTATCTTTACCAAATGATTAGCACATGAATGAAAGACAATTTTCCCTTGCATTAGCGCATGGCTTTCCTTTGTGATTGCTTTAATTAACCTTTCTTGATTAATAATGAATTACCATTATAATGTTCTTGAGAGCTTGAGCATAATCATCCATGGCTTTAATAATGTGTGAGAATTGGACTTTCCTATCCTTAATAAAATTCACTAAAGAGCACACATTAAATAACCAAATAAAATTATGATCTTAATTTTAATACAAGAGTTTGTTTATCATTTAAAAACAATTTTAAAGGGATTTTTGCTTCAACACGGGGATGAGAAATTGAACCTCATCTCTGTCCCCGGCGGGTTCGGGTATCCCCATCCCCGTCCCCGCTTTGAATAATTTTTTTAATAAAAAATTGAAGTTTTTTTGCAACACCTAGAGAAATGTTGTAATGCATCATCCAGTAATATGCTCACTTTAACATTTGTTAGACCGATTGATTTAGTTGCTCCTTTAAATATCAATGATAGTTTTTATAACACGACAATTATCAAACAAAATAACATGCATATCAATGTAAAGTAATTTTTTGTGTTCGGGACGGGTTTGGGTATTGGTTCGGGGTGGGTACCTATATACCTGTTACCTATCCCATACCCGTGTTTTGAAATCGGGGAAAACCCATACCCAAGCCTAGTCAAAACGGGGAAAACCCGTCAAATTGGGTTTGGTTCGAGCGGGTAACCACATGTATGGGTTTTTTTTTGCCGTGCCTAATAGCAATCTATGCTCGTTATGGTTGATTTTATCGGTATGTTGTGTGTTTTATTGCGATGTTGTTCAACGATGGAACGTTGGAGGTGAAAACTGCATCTTCGTAGGCCTGGAGTTAAAATTTGTGGGTGACCAATGATTGTCAATACATTGAGAAAATAAGGAATATGTTGATTCCCAATGGATAAGAAAAGGATAGTTGCACATGGAAATTACAAAAGGGCCCAGAAGGAATATAGAAAAGGACTTGTACTATAAAATGACGATCACATTGTTGTGTCAAGGGTCCAAAATTCTCATCCAATTTCAACGGGCGTTTCGATTGGTTAACCCTAGAAACCACTTGAGATCTCACAACCAATATTCTACCTTTCTTCCATTCTATACGAGAGCATGAATGTTAACTCTAAGATAGTTAGCGTTTTAGGAACATTGTGACCGAGTAAGGCTAAAAATTCATTCCTTTCTGTCTTGGATTTTAATATTCCCTTGTAAACTCTAAAATTTTCTATTGATTGCAATTATGTGTTCATTCACTTCTTATCTTATTTCTAATTTTGTGTTTAAACTCATTTTGCCCTAAACCACTTTGTGGTTAAGACATGACGAATTTATTTACATGTTTACATAAGATTGGTTAATTACAATCTCAAGCTTGGGTAGTTGCAATTATGAGTCTAGCATATTTTCACCTTTAAATTAGTATTATTTTTCGAACACACTTTTCCATGTGTCTTGATTCCTACAGATAATGTATGGGTAGATGAAAACAAATTGATAATGATAAATTGACAATTTATTTTCGTCCTATAAACTTTCATTGGCATGGCTCCAATCCAAGACCGGCTATATGGGCATGTTAAGATAAATTAATAATAATAAATTGAAATTTGAATTTTTGGCCCAATAAATTTTGTCATGACTTGAATCTTAGACATGTCATATGGGCATGTTAAAATAAATTGATAATAACAAACTGAAATTTGAATTTTCGGTCCAATAAACTTTGTCAAGCCTTGGATCATAGACATATGGGCGAATTAAAAAAAAAGTGATAATAATAAATTGAAATTTTGATTTTGGCGCAATAAAATTTGTCACATATTAGCTCCTAGAATATGGCCCAATAAACTTTTACATATATATTGCTTTCTTTACGTACATAGACAAAAACATTTTGTTGGTATCTTTTGTAGAGAATGTTTATATTTACATATAAAACAATGTCATTCTTTGCTGGTAAATTTTACATCGTCTTCGTGTTCCTCAGTATTATCCTTCTCCTTCTTTCCACATGTGGTAAAAACTAATTCACTAAGAAATCTATATTTATTCTCTTGTACTTCTTCAATTCCAAGCCTTATTGACATTCTTAATTATTTGTTTACTATAATATTTTTTTTATTTTCATGTGTAGAGGTGGAAGCAGAAGTTTGTAGAAAGAAAAGTAGAACATGGTTAGGGCCTTGTATTAATAACTTGTCTTGTAGTACAACGTGTATTTCAGAGCATGCACTATACGGTTCTTGTCAAGGCAATTATGTTCATTGCAATTGCTACTTCACTTGTTGAGCATTGAGTTTTTTGATGAAGCAAATTCCAACTTTAATATTTCTTGTAAAATAAAGTAAGTGTTTAAGATCATATTGCATCTATAGGTTGTTATTTATGTTTGCCTTTCAATTGAACTTGATAAAAATGCAATACTTAATTTATAAATTCAATTATGGTAGTAAATTATTGGATTATTACTAGCACTTCTATTAAGTTTGTATGCTACTTAGGTTGGGTTTGGTTTTGTATAATAGCTAACAACTTATAATTCAAAGATAGATTTAATTTTTCTTTTTTTATATAGTCAAACAAACAAGTTTTATTTATGGGACTACAAAGGATACTCTGCAACACTTTAATCATATTGTGAGCAACATACATGTGAACCACAATCTCTCCAATCTGTTTATGAACCACACTCATCAAAGAATTTTAATGTATCATCGTAACTTTAAAGGAATCTTCTGTCAATAAAGATAGGTTGACACTCTTAATGTGTATACCCCTTTGTACCATTCGGGAAAATTTCAGTTAATCAAATATATAGTCTGTGTGACCACATTTTTCAGTTGTGTGATCACTATTTTTCCAGAATATAGAAGCTGAAAAATGTGGTAATACAACTAAAATGTGTGTGACCACTATTTATCCACTTAATTAACCAAATAATTTCTGGAAAAATAGTGGTCATGCAAATAAAAAAATGTGGTCACATTTATACTTTATTTTATACAAGATAATTGTATTACTAGTGGCCTAATTGATAATAGACCGTTATGTTAAGATTAATTTGTGTGTTGTTAACTAGTGGAACAATAATCTTTTTAATTTGTTTTCTCGTAATGGAATCCTCCATTTCTTTTGCAAAATAGAGAAGATCTCAACATATTGAAGCTAGCATTACAAATAGTCACTATAGGTTTCACATAAAGTTTTAATATATTGACTATAAAATATGAAGGATATCAAGCTTTGACAACATCCCTCTCACATGTGTTCAAGATTTATTGATACATAAACTTTAATTTTATAAAAATTTAGGTCAATTACAAGTACTGCAACCACAATTTCGAACGCAATGCAATAACAAAGACATTTAAAACACGTTTACGATCATGGTGGATGATTATTTGTATAGCTTGCCCATAGCATGTTCTTCCCAACACCATCACCCTAAATATGGATATCTTCTTCACTTTTCTCTCCTTTCCTCCCCCACTCTCTATCTTTCTCTTACACAATTTGTTGCGAGTTGATCAGATTGAAAAAACAAGTTCATCGAAATTGAAACGGACCATCCACCAAGATTTGTTTATCTTTGTTTTATGAGCATCGTTTGATTTACATCGACAAGGATCCATAAGTAATGAATCATTAAGATTGCAATATTTTTTAGAAATGTGCAGATTATAGAGGACAATATCACTTTTCCTCTTTGGTTAGAATTTGGATCATCTAAAGTGAGTAAATTGTAAATCAAAAAAAAATCAAAGTGAGTGAACTTTTACTCTTCATGATGTCTGAGTTTTTCTTGATTTTTATTTTCTTTAAAGTTATAATTTTTTATTGATTCAACACGAATTTAATCCACACAACCAAAACGACACCCATTCAAATCATCACTTGACATAACCGTAGAATTGACACGAAAATAGGTTAAGTTCTTCCATCCATTATTTCTTTTTGAATGACGATTTTCGACTTGAAACCTTCCCAACTTGTCCACCCCTACAATAAACTACTTGGAAAATAATTTCCATAAACAAAGAAAAAATTCATGCACCTTTTCGTACATAGATAACCACATATAAAGTAAATAATTGTACCCTCATCTTCCATTGCATGACAAAGAAAGTAACTTTGCAATAGCTGAATTGTTTTGAATATATTGAGAACAATATAATTGATTTTTTAAATGAAGATTATTTACACATAAAAAATTACACATGAATGAAATGCAAATAAGCAATAAAGCTTCGTTGCTACCCTTCTTGGTGTTTATTGACCAAAGAAATGGTTGTTGATTAGGTGTTATAAAATATATGTCAAGATTTTAAATTAGATGGAAAAATTATTGAACAGGTGTTAGATGATAGTCAAGACTATTGTAGGCAGGTTTAGTAAGTCTGATTTTTCTTTTGTAGGCTGTAGCTTTGTAGCCTAGCTGCTTAGCGAAAAAAGATGTTAAGAGAAATCTTAGCATTTTATATTTCAAAAAATTAGCATTTTATATTTCAAAAAAATTTGGTTTGGTGACCTATCGTATGTTAGGTTTTAGACACTTTTGCCGATCTAACCCATTTGCACCACTGTTTGGTGCCTCCAGATTATTCAATGTTATTCCTTAAAAACTTTGACATGTCTTAGCTGCTAAACAGGCTATATAGTGGGTAAAATAATAATTTTTTTTTTACAAAAACAAAACGATATTCATTCATTCAAATCAATAGATTACATCATTTAACACCGCTAAAAACGTAATGGATGAATCTGCGAACAAACTCACATCATCTAAGTTAATAGCATATAACGACATAATGCCTACAAAAATATATGATAAAATTAAAGTGACTGGAATACCCATGTCTCCAGATCTGCAACGTTGACGCCCAATTCTTTGATTGAATAATCGATCTTTCAACATGAATCAAATGAACACCGCAACAATACAAAAAATCAAACAACGCCGCACAAGACGACGAACAACACACCACCACACTTGGATGACGAAATCACGAAGAAAACTGAAAGAGAAAAAGATGAAAAGGGGTGATTTCAAGTCAAAAATTGACTCAAAATCACCCCTCAATGAAGAAACTGAAAGAGAAAACTTAAAGGAAAAAAAACTATGATCGGCTTGTTGGAGAGAAAAACCTTTTTTATTCTAGTGGGTAAAATAAGTTAATAATAAATAAATTGGAAGTTTGATTTTCAACCCACGTGAATTTGCCATGTGTTTTTCTTTATTCCAATTAAAATGATATTGTTTTAATATGGTACATTGTCATTTCAACTTTGTTGACATCCACAATGAACCACAGATATGACCTCCAAAACATTATTTGTATCAAGATGAATGCTAGCAACATGCTCTTTTGAGTACTTTCTCTAGCACTCACTTTTTTATTTGGTAAAATTAATGTAGGACCTACACTTTGGAAATGGAACCCACATAAAGTGGTGGGACATACATTGATTTCACCCAATAAAAGAGTGAATGCTAGAGAAAGTGCTCAAAAGAGAATGTTGCTAGCATTCATCTTCGTAATAATAACAATATTTTCGATGTACTGGCTCTAGAAAAATTGTATGGGTACATTAAAAAAGATTAATAATAATAAATTGAAATCAAGATTTTCGGCAAAAAATATATTTTTCATACCTTGGCTCCTAGACAAACTATATATTGATAATAACAAATTGAAAAAATAATTTGTCAAAAAAATAAATTGAAAATTATAAATTTCGGCCCAATAAATTTTGGCATGTATTGCCTTCTAGATACACTATATTTCAGCATATTAAAACATAATTGATAATGGTCTAAAAAAAATATTGATAGTGATAAATTGACAATTTTATTTTTGGTCCAATAAATTTTGTCATGCCTTGGCTCCTAGACAAACTAGAGGGACAAATTAAAACAAATAGATACTAATATATTGAAAATTAAATTTTTAGTCCAATAAACTTTGTCATGTCTTGGCTCCTTTTTCTAAAAAGAAAAATATGTGGAGGGATTTTTTTTTAATTAAAATGTAATTGATAGTCATTTTACAACTGTCTTTGAGTGGATTTGAAGTAAATACCCAGAGGTAATAGTCTCTGAGTGGATTTGAACTAAGTACCCGTAGGTAATAAGACTAAATTCACCACTAAGATATCACTTCAGTTGCCATATCTTGGCTCCTCAACATACTATATAGGTGCATTAAAACATATTGATAATAATTTAAAATCTAAATAAATAAATAAATAAAAACTCAACCTAGCTCACAATATTTTCAAACCAGATCGTTTCAAAAAGATCATCTACTTTTCTCATTTTTACCTATATTGATTTTCATACATACATAGTTACAATCATTTTGTTGGCATATTTGGTAAATAACGTCATTTACATTTAGAAAACATGACTTTCTCTGCAAGTAAATTCTACATCATCTTCATGTACCTCTATCTTGCTATTTTCATTATTTCCGCAAAAGGTGCAAAAACTAAACAACCTATATTTATTCTCTCATACTTCAATTCTAAGCCTTCTTCATATAACCTATATTTATTCTCTCATACTTCAATTCTAAGCCTTCTTCATATTCTAATTTTTTTTATTATTGTTTATTTTTATGTGTAGAGGAGGAAGCAAAAATTTGCAAAATTTTGCTTAGTTCAACAATGAATCATGGTTGTGAAGAAATCAAGTGTAACGAAGGCTGCATCAATGAGGAGAATGCAAATCACGGCGAGTGTTTGGCTACAGGCATCGTTGTTTTATTTTGCTACTGCTTCTACGAATGTGAGCAGTGATTTTCTAAAATGTAAAATCAATGTATACAAATTTACACATAATCAATGATGTTGTGTTAGACAACATTTTTTGCGTGGATTTACATGGTCTTTAATTAATCTTCATGTAATATTGTCATTTTCATACCACTTATTGTCTCTACTCTTGAAACTGCAACATACATCTCTTCATGACTGAAAATAGCTCGTGAAAGATAGATTTCCATATATGAAAGTGATTGTCCTCGACTTTTATTTATTGTCTTGAAGTAAGGAATTTGAATATCATACTCACCATTTTCATATGCATTAGAAGCACCATACCCAGTTTTTAGAATCCATTATGCAAAAAAAAAATAAAAAAATTACACCTTCTTGATTATCGCTGTTGTGCAATGCAATAAGCCTCGTATTTTTTGTCAATCTCGACACCCAACAACTACTCCAAATTGTGAATGAATTGACGACAACAACCAAATTACCTTGCCTCATACCCTTAATAACTGGAAAAATTTGTTTAAAATCACCACCCAATACAAAAACTTTATGTCCAAAAGGTTTATTAACATGAAAAGCCTCGAAGCAAAACCTATTCATCATAGTGGCTTATCATGTCAATGGACAAAATTGTAGCAAAATTTCTTTTTAAGTCTAGGGAACACCAACCAATAACCCTAACAGTAACACACCATTGATTTTTTTGTTGTTTGGAGATATCGATCATGGAATCATATGCTGGGATTCATTTTTGGTAGCATAGGAAAAACCTTTTTAAAATTTACAACTATTTGAGAAAACAATATTGTGTGAATTTTGAATAGGATTGCTTAGCACATGGAGTGTATATATAAAAAAGGTATTTCAATCCATCCATGTGTTGTGGGTTGTCAAACAACTATGACAACATCTGCACATTGATTGTGCGACGAATAAAATGTATTTCAAGATAAATTCTAAGGTATTTAAGAGTTTGGTTGGGTACGAATATTCTGTATGCAAAAATAGTTTAATTTTAATATAAAAATGTGACATGACATTATATGATTGGATAATTAATGGTTCATATCTGACCAAACACCATGATACTATTGTGTACTCCTTTCAATCCATTCATGTGTTTTTTAGCGGATTATTCACATCATCACAAAATGGATTCTCGCCAATTGATCTTTGTTGCTTGAGTGAGAGCAAATTCTTTCCACTCTCGTTTAAAAAGATTCATGTACCAGCAGAGTCATTTAATTTAAAGTTCAACCAATTTACATGTTTTGATCCTGGCAAACCAATAGAGTTCTCGTTTCGACCGAGTTTTTCCATTTCAATTTCACATGTTTCCATCAAGATCTTAATCATCAAATGTGTGCCATTCTCCATTTTGGTCCCAAACGTCTCCAACGACGATTAAATTCTCGACCAAGGAGCCGTCACCTATACCATATTCAGAAGTGTGTACATATGAACTGCAAAAGGAACATGGCTCAATGTGTCACTACATCTCAAAGGATGGGAACGGGAGATGTTATGCTTTTAACAAACAAAAGAATGATGATAAAAACCTTGTTTCCTTTGCATTCAGAGATTGTGGTACCAAACAAATAACAAGGTTTGGAGGATGTTAGAGCTCTTGTTATTACCAGAGGCATGATGGCTAATGATGCTCATGTTAGACATACAATATATAATGTTGTGGCTAGTAAATGGTGAAATCAGTATTGAATTCACATGTATATTTGGAAATCAATCAACATTTCAACAGTAATATTTTTTCCCTTTCATCAAAATCAATTCGAAATTGTTAGAATTTTATACTCTTGAGAATTGGATTTTATCGATTCATCCGTAGAATCTGTTTTATCTCCTTCATGAGGATTTTCTCAGTTCATCCCATTCATGAATCTAACTGAATTGGGGTCCCACATTAGGAGTCATGACCGTTGTGAGAGGGTTTATATAGAATTGGACAATCCTTCCATTTGAGCCATGATTTTGTGATGGAGTTAGATTTAATTTGTATCAACTACGAAGGTAGTGTCTAGTGTGGTTTTCTTCAATGATGAGTGTTTGGACTATGGTGCAATTTGATTTGTGTCTTTTCAACTTTGAAAATATCACTCACTATAATCTTCAAGACATGACCAATCCATTTTTTTAACATAGAAAAATATTTGATATCATAGAACAATTTTTGAAACACCAAAACTTTATCATCACATACAACTTTAAGTATTGTTGATTGACCCCACAAATCAACACGAGTCTTTTCAACGTGTTATATTGACATTCACACGCTTTCTGAGAAACTTCCCAGATGGTCAGCCATCCCAAAATTGCTCCAAGTCAAGGACGCTTAACTGTGAAGTTCTTATGGAATAGACTACCAAAAAGAAGATGCATCTTGTTGGTATAGGTAGTACTAAACAATTCTTATAAGTCTTCCTTCAACCATGTAGTCCCAAACCATCACCACCTTAGGATCCCTCTCATTCTAATGTGGAATCAGTCCTTTTTGCCTAGAAGCTTCTAGGATCCACTCATTATCATGCCTTGAGAACCGACAACCACTCCTCACCCTTGTCATCTCGAGCATTACATGACCACTAGCTTTTGCTTGGTTCGTCCTCGAACCACGTCATACTGGGAGAGGTATGCTATGATACCACTTTTAACATCATACATGAGTTTAAGTATTGCAGATTGACCCCACAAACCAACACGAGTCTTTTCAGCGTGTTTTGTTCTCACTCGCACACACTAATCCCAAAATTGCTCAAAGTCAAGAAAGCTTAACTGTGGAGTTCTTATGAAATGTGCTACTAAAAAGAAGATTCATCTTGTTGGTATAAATAGTACCAAACAATTCTTATAAGTCTTCCTTCAACCATACAATCTTATACCTACACGACCTCAAGATCCTTCTCGTTCAAATGTGAATTTCGTCCTTTTTACCTAGAAGGTTCTAGGAGTCATTCATTGTTATTCCTTGTTCACCAACGACCAAGTTTATTTTAAAATAGATTAGTCAAGCTGGGCTTTCAATACGGTCTAAGTTTGTTTCAAAAATATTAAACTCAAGTTTGACATGCTACATGCGAGGCTTATTTTTACACATGAATTTGACCTTTTCTAAAGTATGATACGGTCTATTAGATGACTTAAAGATCTACTTCATATTGAGATTTTGATATAAGTAATTTGACATATCTTTAACATATGGACTACAGACTTAATAGGTCGGTAAGAGAAACTTTTAACTTTAGATTTAAAACAAATTTTAGAGAATATAACTTTATGCATGTGTCATCCTATTTTAACTCTATTTTATAATAATACATAGTTTTTTGTGTGGTTTGTAGCCTAACCTTTTAAACTAAATTAGAAGTCTTTTAAAAAATGTCTAAGCCGTGTGTGTGTAAGATAAAAGATTATGGTCTAGCTTGAACGCATTGCATGCTAGGTCGTAGACTCCTATCGTCAGTCTGATATATTCTTACCCGTTTTGTTCATCTTCAAATTATTTTATTTCTTATTCAATAATTTTGTCATGCTCTAACTCCTAGACAAATTGTATGGGCGAATTAAAATAGATTGATAATAATAAATTGAAAATCCTTTAAAAAATAATAAATTGAAAATTTTATTTTCATCCCAATAAACTTTGTCATGTCTTGGCTCCTAGATAAACTATATGGATAGATAATTTAAAAATATATTCAACTTTTTTCTTCATGTCTATCTATATTGCTCTCTATATATACATAGACTCAAGCAGTTGGTTGGTACCTTTTGTAGAGAATGTTACTTACTTTTAAAAATTATGACTTCCACTATTAATAAATTCGACATTGTCATCATATTCATCTTTATAATCATTCTCCCTATTTCCACATCGGGTATAAACTCACTAAGAAACCAATACTTATTCCCTCCCATAGTATATTCAATTTTAAGCTTATGTTTTAATTTGTTATATTTATTGTGTAGTGGTGTGGAAGAAGAAATTTGTAAAATTATGACTCTCACAATATCAAAATATGCTTGTGATAAGTTTGCGTGTAATCTGGTTTGCATCAGAATGATGCATGCAACTTATGGTGATTGTTTTCCCGTGAGCTCAATGATTTCATTTTGCGTCTGCTACTTCAAATGCTAAGCATAAATATTATAATGGATGGAATTGGGAAATATTCTATTTTTTTTATCTCTTAGTATGTTATAGTTTTTTTTACAAGATATTGTTATATTTATCCTTTGACATTGTTATATATACACAAGAGCGTTTAGATGAGATGATACATGTCTCTTCTAGTTTAACTAAGGTCTTGGGTTCGAATTCAGCCTTAGACATACAGCAGCGTTAAAACTCTTAGGAAGAGCTTGTCAAATATTATGCAACAGCGTTAAAACTTTTAGGGAGAGCTAGCTTGTCACCCATTTGGGTCCTCTAGAATGCTCGAGGGATTAATCTCTGCAGTTGCACGCGTTAAAACTCTTAGAAAGAGCTTGCCGCCAATTTGGATCCCTCGACTTTTGGTGGTATGGATGAGAAACAAGATATGAAAAAATTACTCTACTTTTCGTCAATCCAGTGTTTATAGATGAATAGGATGCCATAATTAAATCATAAAAGTAATCCTATCATTTCTCTCAAGTTAAAAGGTTTATATGAAATGTGAGCTACGTATCAACCAACATGATATATGATAAGAAAATAATTTACTCATTTAATCTTATAAAATATAATTTAAAATATAAAATTTACATCTAAAAAATTAAAAATTAAAATATGACTAGTAAACAAAGAAAATATCGAATTTGGTTTTAAATTTAAAAACTATTAAAATTAATAATCAACTTTGAAAAAATGTATCATTTTATCACAAGGATAATTTTATATTTTATATAATATAAAAAATTAAATCTGTAAAATATATTATATAGCCGAAACTTGATCCCTATCTTTTAACTTCTTAACTTTGTAAGCCTTTAGCTCAAACTATTGAGCTATCCCCAATTAGTATTCATTTTATGTGTGGCCTTTATTAATAATATAATTCTATTTTATGTTTGGCCTTCTTAATTTTGATTTTTCTCGTCAGAAAACTTGCATAGAAAAAATAGAATTATTTTAAAAAAAATAAAAATCACAAAAGAGTACAAGACATAAAACATTGCATGTGCATGCCACATTACGACCATAGTCTAAAGATACTTTGGGAGTTATACTTTGCGGATTCCAATAGTTTCTTGTAATTAACAACACTTACTCCTAACACACAAATTTGTGGCTTAGTGTCTATATATTTGCTTGTAATCTAAACTTTTCTCATCATCTATTACAGAGAAACTCTTGTGTCTTATTTGAAGTTTCAATACAGCTTTGTTTCTTTACTTCTTGCTTTTGTGAGCAGACTCCCTTGATATTGAGGTTGTGGGAAGAAGTCACAATGATAGACTTTCCCTAGGCTAGACATGTCGTATGATAGGTCGCAGACAACTGTCGATCTGGTCTATTATCACCCTTACCTATAACCTTCAAATTATTTGATTTCTTGTCCAATAAGTTTTGTCATGTTTTAGCTCCTAGACATAATATATGTACAAATTAAAAGAAATTGATAATAATAAATTAAAAAAATTTGATTTCCAGCCCAATAAACTTTGTCACATGTTGGCTCCTAGAGAGACTAAATGGACAAATTAAAACAAATTGATAATAATAAATAAAAAATTTGATGTTCAGCTCAATAAACTTTGCACATGTTGGCTCTTAGAGAGACTATATCGACATATCATTTCAAAAATATTCAACTTGTTTTGTCATGTCTACCTGTATTAGTTCTAATATATACATATAGACACAAACATAGCGTTGCTAATTTTTTTTTTAGACCAATATTTAGATTTACAAATCATGATTTCCTCGACTAATAAATTCTACATTGTCTTCATGTTCATTTGTCTTGTCGTTCTCCTTATTTCTGCATCAGGTACAAATTAACTAAGCAACTTAGACTTATTCTCTCTGGTACGTTATTCAATTTTAAGCCTAACTTACATTTTTCATTTTTTTTATTTTTTTTATTTTTTTTTTGTGTAGAGGAAGAAGAAAAAATTTGTGAAATTAACTATCATCATACACAATCGGAATATGGGTGTGATAAGTCCTCTTGTAATGAAGTATGCATCAATGCAGAGCATGCAACTTATGGTGATTGTCTTCTTCCAAACCCATATTTTTCATTTTGCTACTGCTTATTTAAATGTTGAGCATAAATATTTTAGTGGATGGAAATGGAAAATATTCTAGATTTTTCTTTCTCTCATCGTATTATATATTTCTGGTTTATCAATTTTTTATATATTGCATATACATGTATGTTATTTGTCTTTTCCTTTCAATATAATAATAAATGTAATGCAAAATCTATGAATTCAATTTTGGTAAATTATTGGAATATTATTAAGACTAAGGTTTGTTTGGTGGTCAAAATAAGAGACGAGATATGAAAAATCTATCATCATTGTTTTAATTTGGTGTTAGATGAGCTAATATGATATGACAAATTAATCATAAACTTGATCTTATTATATCTTTTAGGTTAAAAATCTTATCATAAATAAAAGTTGTGTTAGAAATATGTAGGATATGATAACCACATAATTTACTCGTTTATTTTTTTATATATAATTTAAAATTCATATTTAATAAAACTAGTAAAAGACCCGAGCTTTTGTATGGGTCACATTTTTTTTAATAAACTGATGATGCAAAGAGCATCACTTATATATATAAACCGAAAAGTAAATATACAAAAAAGAAAGGGGGACTAAGCCAAAACCTTTCGACCATTTACAAATCTAAAACATGGTAAGCCAGGCCTATTTCTAAAGAAATATGCACTATCCTGAGGAGGAATGCCATACATCCAGACAAAAGAGTAAATGGATAAACCAATATTTGCTAGTACAACAATTTCCTTCCCCAAAGACATGAGAAACTACGAAGTTCATGTTCCTCGTTAAGCCTAAGCAGATGTCGAATGTTTAAAGATGTAATTAGATAACATTGTGGTAATTATATAAAATATAATTAAATTGTTAATATTGTCGAATGTTTAAAGATATTAAGTAAAAACTAACAATTTTAATGTAATGCTTCTGTTAAATATTTTTCTCTTAGATAAACAAAAAAAAATAGTTGTATTGTGTGAATTTTGAATTTTATTTACTTCTATATGTGAAAACAAATTATAATGTACATACATAAGAAAGTAGATATGATAAAATTTTGAAAACTCATGACTATTTTCAAAATATCAAAATTGATGTAGTGTTTCCTTTTTTTTTGGTCATGTATTGTTTCTATTAAATAACTTTTATTTTTTTAAGAAAAATACCGTTCAATGTTTATATACACTAGCAGAAAGATGGGCACTACCGTGATCGTCTGTCCGCTTTTTTTTACTATCCTAATGAGAATGTATATTTTATTATGTTTGTATAATTTTGATTACCATTTTTAAATTTTCAAATATTAATGAAAATTATTCGTACATCGACATATCTACAAACTATTGTCAAAGAATATAACGAAATTATTTATCAACTCGACATATTTTGGTTTACCCGTATATAAAATAAATAAAAAATAACGACCGTTTATTGTTTATTCTAATAATAATTAGTAAAATGATAACATAAATGTATAAATGATTTTATGTAAAGGAAAAATCATATGATTGCGATAAAAGAATATCTTTAAAAACTAAATTTTTTATGAAGTCTCCATCTTCTTCTTGTATTTTTCTTACTTTAATGAGAACTTTTGTTGAATTTTGAGAAACTCCTTTTGATAAAGCTACATAAAATTGACCATGGTTGAAAATGTGTCATTAAAGATAGATTACAACATTAGGAATGGTATGCCCTTATGACTTATTTATGGTAATAGCAAAATTTAGTCCAACAGAAAAATATTTTCTACTAAGCACATAGCTTGCATTTGTTTTTAATTTAATTATGGGAAAGAATGCTATTTTTCCATCTTGGTTTCATGATAGGAGTTCCACAACCAACATATTAACAAACCACAACGTAATAATATACGTCTCTTACACATGCCATATTTAGAGTCTATGTTTCGTAACATTAAAATTTATGCATTCTTCGGTTAAAAAAAATTAAATCATATTGGTATTTTAAATATTTTACATTACTTTTTTTAACCAAAGAAAGCGTGATTTTTTTTATATCAATGCATGAATGTGGTGTTTTTTTTTAGGCGAAAGTCAAATATTTTGGTTATTCGCCATCAAATTGTACAACAACAACATATATGAAGAAAAAAAAATCTTGAAAAGGATCCATATATGAAATTGAAATCATCAAACTTTCGAGAAAATGGACAAATCTCAATGTCGCAAATGTATGGACCATAGATTTTATATATTTTTGGAAAATAAACTAAATAAAACAAATATTAATGATTCCATAATAATTCCAAAATCAAATACTTGTTTGTTTTTTGAGATTTTATGATGACAGTGATCGAGAGAACATGAATTAGTGAAAAGAGAAACAAAATTTTTTTTTCCATAATAAATGATCCAAAAATAAATATTTTATCTCACATACGTTAAGAGGACTTACATTTGAGAGGATGGATATGATAAGAGTCACTATTTTACTCTCTAATTGCTCATTTAAAAATATTTTATCTCAGTGCTCGATGAAGATTTTCCTTTTTTTTATTGATTATATTTATAGTGACATATATACTTGATTTAGTTTGTTACTCTTTTTTTAAGGATAAAGGGAAAAAACTGGACATATACTCACATCGTGTTTGTTGCACGATATGTTTTGTGTGGTAACAAAAACAAAATTGTGTTTGTTACATTTTTTTAATATTTGAATTTACTCTCATCCAATATCTTCCTTAATTGATAAGGAAAATATCGGACATATACAATTTGTTACATTTTGTTTTAATATTTGAATTTACTCTTATCTATTTGTTATACGTGTTATTTGTATTGAAAGTTGAGGGTAACTTTGGAAGGAGAAAAAGCCAGCCCAAAAGAGGCAAAAGATGTTATTTTCTTTATATATAGTATACATATGAGAAAAACGATATGGTAAAATATTGTAAACTCATGACTATTTTCAAAATATAAACATTAATATAGTGTTTCTATTAAATAACTTATTATTTTATATGCAAAATATTGTTCAATGTTTACACTGGACTCATTGCAGATTTTGTATTTATATTTGCATAAACAAATGTTAATATACACTAGCGAAAAGACAAGCATTCACGTGGCCGTCTTTTCGCTCTTTTATTGGCTAACGTTTGAAAATTATGTACGATGTTTTTTTATTAAATTTTGATTTTGATTAAAACTGAAAATATAAAAAAAAATGAAGGAAAAACTAGAAATATAAATGTTTGTTGTTTTCAAGTTATAACAAACCAAACTAACCATGATTATCTATTTCAATGACACCAACAATATAAAAAAAATATAATCTAAATTCTTTTTTTTAATGACACCAACAACAACCTTTATTATAGAAAAAGTTGTTTAAGGGTATAATTGGGTAGGGAAAAAGTAAGTATAAATATACTCATCTAGTTTGTTACACTTTTTAAATGATAAAGGAAAAAAATTAGACATATATATATATTCATATTGTGGTTGTTACATTTTTTAAATATTTAAATTTATTCTTATATAGTTGTTACATATGTTATTTGTATTGAAAATTGAGGGCATTTTTGGAAAGAGAAAAAGTCAGCCCAAAAGAGCTAAAAGGGGTTATTTCCTTTATATATAGTATAGAGATATGAGAAAGTCGATATGATAAAATTTTGAAAACTCGTGACTATTTTGAAAATATCTACATTAATCTAGTGTTTCTATTAAGTAAATTTATATTTTATATTTAAAACATCGGTAAATATTTGCACCGCACTCGTTGATGATTTAATATGATTATATATGCACAAGAAATTTTTTATGTACCAATATGTGATAGTCGAGACGATAAAATGTTGAAAACTCGTGACTATTTTCAAAACATCAACATTTTTTTTGTTGCAAAGCAAAACAGACAAACAAAAGAAACAAAAAAATAGAAGGTTGAGGGCCTTTAAAGCCGTTTTTACTCCAGTCATGCGAACTTGTGGTAGAGAAAAAATACTACCTGAGAAACCGATTTTATGCCAAATAATACTAGAAAACCGACAATCGCGTACACAATGAAGGAATGTTTCTTCATGGTCTCGACAACAACTACAGTTGGCCGAGGGCGCCATTTTTCTATGGTGAAGCAAAGTTAATATAGTGTTTCTATTAATTATTTTTATTTTATATAGAAAATATCGTTAAATATTTGCACCGTAATTATTGTAAATTTTATGTACTTATATCTTAAAAATCAAATTTTATATATAACGCTATGAGAAAGTGGATATTTAATTTTTAAAACTAATGACTATTTTAAAAATATCAATATTAATATAGTGATTTTATTGATTTTTTTAATATGCAAATTAGTGACATCAACATTAATCGTTGTCAAGTTTTATACATTATTTACCATGGTTGATTGTTTTTCTTAAGGATTAATAAACTTGTTTGTATATTGACTTGCTAAATAAGCAATAGTTAATTGACTCTCCAGATGAATTAATTAAGCCATTGATTATTTGCCTCTTTCTTGTAATCAAAATCAAAATATGTGTTCTGTATTCATCGTTAAATGTTTTGTAGTACGCAACACCAAATATTGCAATATTTTTTAAAAAGAGCTACGATTCATACCCCCCACCCCCCAAGATAATGGGGTCTAATTTTTTTAATTCAGACTAGACATGACGTATGATAGATTGTAGACTCATGTTGGTTGGTCGGGTCTATTCTCACTCTTACTTACAACCTTCAAACTATTTGATTTCTTGTCAAATAAACTTCGTCATATTTTAACTCCTAGAGAAACTATTGGGACAAATTAAAACAAATTGATAATAATAAATTGAAATTTTGATTTTTAGACCAATAAACGTTGTCACATCTTGGCTCCTAGAGAGACTATATGGGCAGGTCATTTCAAAAATGTTAAACTAGTTTTGTCATGTCTACTTATACTGGTTTCAATATATACATATAGACACAAACATTGTGTTGGTCACTTCTTTATAGAACAATATTTAGATTTAGAAATCATGATTTCTTCTTCTAGTAAATTCTACATTGTCTTCCTGTTCATATGCCTTTCTATTCTCCTTATTTTTGCATCAGGTACAAACTAACTAAGCAATTGATACAACTTATTCTCTCTAGTAAGATTTTCAAGCCTTACATTTTTTATTTGCTTTATTTTATTATTTATTTATTTATTTTCTGTGTAGAGACAAAAGAAAAAAATTGTATAGTTAAGCATCATACAAATGTTGAGCATACAAATGGTTGTGATAAGTCCAATTGTAATGAAGTTTGCATCAACATAGACCATGCAACTTATGGTGATTGTGTGCCTCCAATTCCATATTTTTCGTTTTGCTTCTGCTACTTCTGTTGAAGATAAATATTTTAGTGGATGGAAATGGAAAACATTCTACTTTCTTAACTAATAGTTTTTTCTTTCTTTCTTTTTATTGCATATACATGTATTTTATTTATCCCATATTTTATTGGAATATTATTAACACTTCAAGTGTAAGATGAGTCGATAAAATATGATAAATTAATCATAAACTTTATCTTATTATATCTCTCAGGTTAAAAATCTTATCATGAATGGGGTGTTAGAAATATGTAGAATAAGATAACAACATAATTTACTCATTTTATTTTTATAAAATATAATTTAAAATTCAAATCTAATAAAATATAAATACAAGTATACTGCTATGAATTAATATAAATGGAATTTAAATCTAATGTTATTGTTTCACAAGCATTATTTTGTTTTTCTTGAGTGCTCATAATTAGGGGTGTTCGTGGGTGCGTTTGGGTTGGGTTTGGCCAAACCCAAAATCAAACTAAATAGGATACTTCGGTTTGGGTGAGGTAAAATAACCATCCGTTATACTATTGGGTGGGTTTTGGCAAACCTGCTAATTTTTGGGTTGGGTTGGATTGAGTAATGGGTTACCCAACTTATTTATCTACTTTTTTAATTTTCTTAATTTTTTTAAACTTATTTTACTATAATATTATGCATCATAGAATATCAAATAATAAACTCCATCATAAAATACTTGCAATAAACTAAAGTTGCATGACATAAAATTGAATTAGTATCAAAATAACCAAAAAGTGCAACATATTAAGTTGTAACTCTAGTATATTTTGATTTTCAATGTATAGGGTAAAATGTGTATATTTTGGAAATATAACTTTTTTGTACTTTATGAAAATAAAGATAAAAAATATTAACATTATTAGGTAAGTGTGTTTTTTGGGTTTGAGTCTGGTTTTACCCGAAACCCATTTATTTTTATGGATTTTCCATTTTTAGAAACCATACCCACCCAATTACCCAACCCAACCCATTTTTTTGGATTTTTTGGGTTGGTTTGACCGGGTTTTTTTGGGTTGATCCAGCCCATGAACATCCCTACTTATAATTGATTCAACCTTTATCAGTCGTTTGAACTCAATCATTCGGTATGTAAGTTGTTTAATGAAAATATTTCTTATTGACTTAAAGTTTATCGAAGTTTGAAGAGGCTATTTCTTTACAAGGTACCTGGGAAAGTATGAAGAAGTTTGTGGGAAAAAAACTTTTGAAATCTTGAAGATGCTTGTGTAAAATCTTTAGTTGCTTGATTTTGAATAAAACTACTAGCAATCACGACTAATATAGAATACTTGGGGATATCATGAAGAGTTTTAAAATTACTATCAACAATTAAGAGATTGAATGTAGCTTGGTAGCTCTTAGATTAAGAGTGAATAGATTGTGATAAAATTGTCGTGCCTATGTCCTTTAATCTCATCAACTGTATTTAATTGAATAAAACTAAAGGGATTGAAGTTTGATTTTCTCAAAATTCTATAAAAAAAATTTAATACAATAAAAAAACTTTGGAAAATGCTAATGGCTCTTAGGGCACTTGTTAGCAAAACTCATACCATGGAATTCTCATGAAGTTGTAATATTCACCATAAAACATGAAGGATGGCAACTTTTGACAACATTCTACCCACACTTGTCCATGAATTATTGACAATGTTACAAACACAATTTAGAGAATCAAAACATAGTACATTCTTTCATTAAATTTACAGTGACAATGAGGATACTGCACTTGAAATATGACATGTCAGATTATCAGTATATCATTATTTTTTGTTGTTAGATATAATATAATTACACTGTGTGTTTGAACTTACGGTCAAATGACTCCTATCGCGCGATATTTGCATTTCTAACGAGTAACTTCACTCAAATCGCACAGTTAAATCAAACAACAAATTCGTGAGGGTGTTGGTGGTATTAGTAGAGGGTGATTCCGTGGGCGTATTTTGAAAAAGGCTGGGAATGGTAGGAACACTTTCTTCTGGACAGAACCATGGGTAGGAAGGGTTCCTTTGTCCGTGAGGTTTAGGTTATATGATTTATCAGTCAATAAGTCATGTACAATGTATGATATGGTTGTGTTCAGGTGGGAGGAAGGTGGTGAGGCCTGGAAATTGCGGAGGTGGTTGTGGGACTGGGAGGAGGAGATGGTAAGTGAATGTAAGAGATTGCTTTCTAATGTGATTTTTCATGAACACTCTCTAGACCAGTGGTAGTTAGATCCTATGGGTAGGTATTCTGTTCGTGACGTTTATTAGTTACTCACTACCAATGAGAATCCTAATGTAGGGGCAACGTCAGATTTGATTTGGCAAAGACAGGTTCCTACAAAAGTATCAATTTTTTCTTGGAGACTTCTTCGAGACAGGTTACTGACCAAAGACAATCTGACGGCGCGTGATATTATTTCTCAAGACATACAGTTATGCGCTAACGGTTGTGGTGGCGTCGAATCAGTTAGACATTTGTTCCTCTCCTGCAATTGTTTCAGGGCTCTTTGGTCTCTAGTCCGAGCTTGAATTGGGGTTTCTACGACGGAGCTGAATTCTATTTCTGACCATTTTGTCCAGTTCACTTTTTCAGCTGGAGGCTTAATGGTGAGACATTCGTTTATGCAGCTTAGTTAACTTGCTTGTATTTGGGTTATGTAGAGTGAAAGAAATAACAGACTCTTCAACCAAAAAGAAAAATCACTAGAAAAGTTGTTAGATAGCGTAAAATTTCATTCCTTTTGGTGGTTAAAGGCAGCTAATGTCACTTTTGTTTTTGGCCATCAAAGATGGTGGTCGTGCCCGCTTGTTTGTTTGGGCATTGATTAATCTTGCCTTTTGTTTTTCTTCTTGAACATGATTTTGTTTGTAAACTATAGTCGTCTTTTTTACACATCTTGTGTGATTAAAGCGCTTTGTTGGGTGTTAATATATCTCATTTTTGCTTCTTAAAAAAATAAATAGTCTTAAGCATCAATCTTTGTAGAAAAGCAAATATAGATACCAGGTTTATAAGGTAAAACATATACTTTATAATGTTAAGTTACATAACAATACAAGGGCTTGAGATTGGAAAGTCTGTCTAGTTCATGAGGTATTTTTATTATATTGTTGAAACATTTTTCCAAAAAATCAATCTAAATATCAGTTCTTTTAACTAATCAACTTAGAGAAACAGATCGGTAATCAACACTAGTTCATGTGGGATCGATATATTTTTATTACGATGATAAAATTGTGCACTTCCAGGCATGGACGCCAAGTAGTTTGAAAGCATGTTCTAGATTTTCATAAACAAGTTGTGCATCCAAGCCCATCATTATGGCATCGATGCCACACGTTAAAATCATCTATTTTTACAACATTTTCTTACTGATTTTTAACACATATTTTTACAACATTTTCTCACTTATTTTTTAGAGAAGTTTGTGATACTCTACAAGCGTAAAATTCAAAGGTGAATAGGTTTTAGAGAAGTTTAGGTATTGTTTGGATCCATTGAAAGGCATAAGGAAAGATACTTCAAAGAAAGAAAGCACAGATTTCAATATCATTTTCCTCCTTTGGGTCAAAAGAATAGTGGCATGGAAAGAACAAATTGGGTGTGGGGTCCACACAAAAACTTTCCTCCTCTCTAATGGAGAGAAAGTAGGACGATAGCAGCAATTTTTTTGTTGTTTCTATTTTCTCGTTGCTGACATCATCTTTTATATATTATATATAAGGGTATTTGTGACATTTAATAAAAAATACATCATTCTTTTCTTTCACTTTCTTTTCACTTTCACTCATACCAAAGAACTAAATAATCATCTTACTTTCCACTCTCTTTCCACTCACTTTCATTCCTTAAACATTCTTTCCTTATACTTTCTTTCCTTTTTGCATCTAAACAAAGCCTTAGTGACATGTTTGGATTTAGGCATTCATTGAGGACGATAAAGCCGAACACCAGTATAAATCTCAATATATTCTCTCTCTATATAGTCTCTTTGAATTTCTATATTTCAGTATTATTATGTGTTCTTTAAAAAAAAAAAGTATTATTATGTGTTGATTTGCATAGAAAAGTTACAATATTTGAATAAATTTTCTGCATCAATTAAATCGTATTTTTCATTCAAATATTTACTTTTCGCAAAAGGTGTAGTGAAAATAACTCCAAAGATAAGGTCGAGTTATATGCATTATTTCACGAGGTTTTGCTTAAGGATTAATAAACATATTGACTTGCCAAATAAGCAATAGTTAAGTACCTCAAAAAAAGTAAGTAAAGTTAATTGATTCTCTGGATCAATTAAGCCATTGATTATTTGCCTCTTTCTTATCATCAAAATATGTGTTCTGCGTTCATAGTTAAATGTTTTGTATTACACAACGCCAAATATTACAATATTTTAAAAAAAGCACTTCCTTACAACGAAAAGCTTGTCGTATTTATTCACCCCCTTCTAAATATTGGGGTCTTTATCAAGAGTATATATAAAAAATTATGGTTTAGGTTAGACACGTCATATGATAGGTTAGAGACTCATGTCGATTGGTCTGGTCTATTCTCACATTTACGTGTCACCTTTAAATTATTTGATTTATGGACTAATAAACTTTGTCATGTTTTAGTTTCTAGACAGACTATATGGACAAATTAAAACAAATTGCTAATAATAAATAAAAAAATTTGATTTTCAGCTCAATAAACTATGTCACATGTTTGCTCCTGGAGAGACTATATGGACATACCATTTCAAAAATATTCAACTTGTTTTGTCATGTCTACCTATATTAGTTCCAATATATACATATAGACAAAAACCTATTTACTATTTAGATTTAGAAATCATGATTTCCTCAACTAGTAAATTATGCATTGTCTTCATGTTCATATGTCTCGTCGTTCTTCTTATTTCTACATCAGGTACAAATTATTTAAGCAACTTGGACTTATTCACTTTGGTACGTTATTCAATTTTAAGCCTAATTTACATTTTTTATTTTATCTATTTATTTATTTTTTGTGTAGAGGCAGGAGACAAAATTTGCAAAGTTAAGTATCATACAAAATCAGAATTTGGTTGTGTTAAATCTGCTTGTAATGAAGTCTGCATCAACATAGAACATGCAACTTATGGTTATTGTGTGCCTCCAATCCCATATTTTTCATTTTGCTTCTGCTACTTGAAATGTTGAGCATAAATATTTTAGTGGATGGAAATGGAAAATATTTTAGTTTTTTCTTTCTCTCTTTGTATTATTATCTCTTGTTTATCATTTTTTTGTATATTGCATATAAATGTATGTTATTTATATTTTCCTTTCAATATAATAATAAATGTAATGCAAAATTAAATTAAATTCTCGTAGTAAATTATTGAAATATTATTAACACTTTCGGAATTGTTTGGTGGTTGGAATAAGAGACTAAATATGATAAAACTATTATCATTGTCTCAATCTATGTTAGATAAGTCGATATGATGTGATAATTAATCATAAACTTTATCTTATTATACTTCTGAGGTTAAAAATCTTATCATGTATGGGAGTTATGTTAGAAATACGTAGGATAGGATAACAACATAATTTACACATTTATTTTTATAAAATATAATTTAAAATTTATTTCTAATAAAATATAAATACAACTATGAATTAAAAAAAAATCTAATGTTATTGTTTCACAATTATTATTTTGTTTTTTCTTGAGTGCTCATAATCGATTCCATCTTTATTAATTGTTTGAACTCAATCATTCTATTAATATACTTAGCTCTAACTCAATGTAAGTTGTTTAATGAAAATATTTCTTATTAACTTAAAAGTGTATCGAAGTTTGAAGAGGCTATTTCTTTACGAGGCATATGTGAAAGTATGAAGAAGTTGTGTGGGAAAAAAAAACTTTTGAAAGGTTGAAGAGCTTGTGTAACTTTGAATAAAATTACTAGCAATCACGAGAAATAAAGAATACTTAGGGATGTCATGAAGAGTTTCAAAACTTCTAGCAACAATTAAGAGATTTGTAGCTCTTAGGTTAAGTGAATAGACCGTGTTAAAATTGTCTTGCCACATCTCAAAATAAAAATATCATGCCTAAGTCCTTTAATTTATTCAACTATATTTATTTGAATTTGTGAAAAGACAGGCATTAATGTGTCCATCTTTCCGCTATTTTTACTGTGTTAATGTTTGAAAATTATGAACGGTGTTTTTTTATGAAATTTTGGTTTTAATTAAAACTAAATATAAATATTTGTTGCTTTAAAATTATAATAAATCAAATTAACCATGCCTATCTATTTTAATGACACCAACAATATAATAAAAAAAAAAAAATCTAAATTCTTATTTTTTTTAATGATACCACCATCAATCTTTATTATAGAAAAAGTCGTTTAAAGGTATAATTGAAATAATGAAAATGTAAATATAAATATACTCATTTAGTTTGTTACACTTTTTAAAGGATAAAAGAAAAAAATCGGACATATATTTACTCATATTGTGTTTGTTACATTTTTATTTTAATATTTGAATTTACTCTTATCTATTTGTTATATGTGTTATTTCCTATTTATATTGAAAATTGAGGGTAATTTTGAAAAGAGAAAAAAACAACCCAAAAGAGCCGAAACATGCTATTTTCTTTAAATGCAGTATAGATAAAACAAAGGGGATAGAAGTTTGATTTTCTCAAAATCCTATAAAACATTTTAATACAATAAAAAACTTTTACTTTCATGTCATAATTAAACAAATTGTTGAACAATCATCAATAGTTTAATACTTCTCTAAGAAAAAATCAATAGTTTAATACTATGTCCTACGACACACCAGTAGAAGCTAGCATGACAAATAAATACCGTGGAATTCTCAGGAAGTTGTAATATGCACCATAAAACATGAAGGATAGCAACCTTTGACAACATTCTACCCACACTTGTCCATGAATTATGGACAATGTTACAAAGACAATTTAGAGAATCAATTCTTTCATTGAATTTACAGTGACAATGAGGATACTTCACTTGAAATATGACATGTCAGATTATCAGTATATTATTTTTTGCTCTTAGAATATATTTTTACAGTGTTTGAAATTGAGGTCAATTGACCTATCGCACGATATTTGCAGATCTAACGAGTAACTTCACTCAAATCGTGCAGCTAAATCAAACACACGTTTGTAATCTATAATAGAAATCAAATACTTGATTTTAATTGCAAATGGTTATATTCTATATACGACTTATTGGTTTAAGCTGTAGCATTTTGATTGAGTCAAGAATAGTATAATAGAAAATGGATCAGGTAGCAAAGAATGAACTGTTCAGAACTGGAGGTTTCATCCTCAAGTTCCATATTGAATCATATATTTCTAGAGACTGTTGTTTCTTGCTCCGCTTCACCGTTGACAGGGAAGTGAGTAACTCCTTGCTTATTGTCACAATCACCTCTGTGCAATGAAGGCTCGTCGACCATATTAACCGGTCCCGGACTATGACTTCTCTTGTGTTCTAGAATATTTGGTAGGAAAAATTGTTAAAATTCAAGTAAAAACAGGTGTAGGAAAAACATGAAATAAGTTAAAGGAGAAAATAAAATTACTTTTACAGGTTATTGACTGTCGAGTCACGGCCAAGAATTCTTCCCATTTGAACTTGCTCAATTCGAGCTTTTCTTCTTCAGAAAGCTCAAAATTGGGCTCCCTCCCACACATAAACGCAGCCCTGAAAATAAATAGACCACACATAAGGGGGACCGAAGGAGTTTCAAAAACTAATGGAACCATTGACTCGCTAACATCTGCATATCGAAAAACAATAGACCAACGCATAATAAGTAGGTCATAGTTAATGTAAGCTACTTTCTGTGACCTCGCCCATTTCATAAAGTATTTTTCTCAGTTTAATGAAGACTATTGCAACTACCCCAATAGTCAGGAGATTGTTTACCCGAACCCATGTGTTATGAAAATCTATTAAAATACTGAATCCCTGGTTTTGTAATGGATGAAACATATTTATGTCATAGATTTTTTATACTAAGTTGCAAGTAGGGTTTATAGTCATTTGATTAAACATGTTAAAATCTTTCAGCATTTTGAGATTTCTTTAGTAGCTAGATGGAATAATGAACTTTGGTCATAAGGAGGACTAAAGTTTAGTGGCACATACAATATAGTCAAAACAACGGCATGACCTTGTACCAAAGAATTGCATCCATAAAAGGTGTAAAAAATACAATTGCATATAAAATGTAGAGCTGTAATATGCAGCCTAGCCATTGCAATTTGTTTTTAACACAAAACATGTTAGAATTCAAAGTACTACCTGTCATACAAGCGGGCAGCTTCTTCCTGCGACGCAACAGTCCCTAGGTGGATCTGCTTCTTGTCCACTTTTATCGCTGCCTGCCACTTCATATTTTTGAAATACACCCCTCTCATTACGCACTGTTCCTGATTCTCTCTAGGTTTTCTTGAATGTCGCTTTCTACGTTTAACTGGAGGACCTGAAAAATGCAGGTTGAAATAAGTAACAGCCAGATAGAGACATAATAACGTATAACAGAAAATTCGGCGAGGCTTCAAAATTGAGATGTAATCATGTAATGTAAATGCATGATTGCTGAGTTTAGATTGCATATGTCTAAGTTAAATTTCTGCATTCAGTTCCTTAAAAATTAAAGAAAATGTTTCAAATCAAGAAATTGAAATGGTTCTTAAATATCAAACCTATGCTTTGTTGACTAGGTTGCTCTTTAGACAAGCTAGAACCAGACACATTTGATGACCCTGATTCATCTTTTACAGCGGTGTTCTGTGAATCCTGGTAAATACAGACGAAAGAGTTTAGTACAAAATACAGGTTATCTGAGATATGAATAAAGAATAACTCTTTAGTTTATCAACTAGGTAAACATCTGTTCTGATTTTCTAACACACATTTCATAAATGCTAATTGGTTTACCAGTTGATACTAGATGGAAATCAATCTAAAAGTTCAGTTTGATTCTAGCATGGTTAGCAAATCGAGAATCAAATTGTGAATCATAAGACCTACTTTTCGAATTGTGAGTCGAATCTTATTATGAACCGAAAGATACATTATCAAGAAAATCATGACAGTTTTAAGTAAAAACAAGTGGCATGGCACAATTGTAATCTAAATAATATATCATCCACTAACCTCATAATAAGATTCAAGTCATAAATCAAATAACAAAATAAAAGTGTCTCGCTATACAGGATTGACAAAAAAAGTGGCTGGCTACACTAAGTTTAGGTAGTGATTCATTAGAATGAAACAGGGTTCATCATAGTGAATCGGAATACATTGTAACGAATCGGGTCTCAAGATATGATTCATGTTCAAAATAGATACATACTAGAGATTTGTATCGATTGGATTTAGTTTTGTATCAGCATCTTGCAAATTTCAACATTCGAACCAACGCACAAGCAGAACACAAGGGCAATTTTCCATGGAACCAGCTAAGGGTACGACAGAACTCTTGATCTTAAAAGAATGACATATCATGAAAAACCTATGCTTCCTTCTTTTGGTCAATACACACGTTTTCAATGGCGACGCAACACTGATTCTTCCAACATGAGAAGTTTCAACACACTGTAGACTTGTTTACTAGATTAAAATATTTCATATCTCTATCCTTTGTTCCTTTCTCACAAGAAATACGGGTATTATGCTCGGTAGTGAAATATGTCTAGTACTCTAGTTTTTTCAGCTGAGACTTGTTGGAGAAGACAAGATAAAAAGGATATGCAATGATCACTTCTACAACATGCTTTTGTGCAACATTTTTTTCATTGTTATTGTTTACAAGGGCGAAGCTATATCTTGCTACCAAAAAGACAAATCTAACAGAAAACGTAAATTTTTATGTATGAATCTATGGGCTAGATAAGCTAATGTATAAACTCTTCATCTTCAGTTTTGGCAGGAAAGTCATGAAGATGATATCAAACTGAATTTATAATGTAAATACATTTGACAACGCAGTAGTTAAATTCATTAAAATTTTCAATGATAGAGAATATCCTAATGTTGTATAAGTGTTCTGTTCCTAACTGATACTACAATAGGAATATGTAGCTATAAAAGAAAAAACAAAATAACAAATAAGTGGAAATGCATTATCAACAACTAAGTGGGGAAGTAGAAATACAATATCATGTTAGATAAATTATATCAGAATGATACTCAAACTTAGCTCATTCAGATTAAATACGAGATAAATGAACACCTAAACAGAGATAAAAAAAGACCACAGATTGATACTCAAACTTAGCGCATTATCGATAAGAAACAAAGCATCAAAGCAGAAATATTCAAACATTTACTAGTAGTATAGTACCTGTGTTCCTACACTGTCTCGGACACTTGTGATATCCAAAACCATAGATTGTTCGCTCTTAGGATTAGCATTCTGACTTGAATTTTCATAACGAGCTAGATTCTCACAGTATAGAGGAAGTGGAGTGACAAATGAATTGTTTCCTGAGAAGGTCCAAAGGCATTATTTTATCTTGTTTCCACAATAACAGCCAAAATTAAATATAGAAAAGTATAAATATATGTTATCAAACATTTACCTGAGCATAGTCCTAAAAGTCTGCGCCTTCTCAAGCTCACCATTGTTACTTTAAGTCGATTATCCAAGCAAAAGTGGTTTACTTATGATACTAACTTGCCTTCAATTCAAAAGGTAGAGTACCTAACACTAACAGAAGATTTTCAGCAAAGTGAACCAAATAAGTTGGAACTGTAGAAAATAAAAGTTAAAAAATCAGCAAAACACTGTTAAACACATAAATGGTAATAATGCCATCATTCAATTCAATAATTATGGCTAACGAAGTAGCAAACCTACTACCGATGAATAATGGCTAACGAAATCTTCAAAAGATCTACTAGCCCATAAGAATAATGGTTCTAGCAAGAATGAAGACATGAATTAAACACGCAGAACGATACCCAAATCATGGTTTTAACTTGCAGCTGCGCTGCAATTCTTTATATTGCAGAAAAAAATGATAGAATCGAAATTGCGATTGTGATACTGTTGTGGAGACATCAAAACCCTTTTACTACAACCGCGATTCAAAACCATGATCCAAATAGATAGGTTTAACTAAAGTTTATCCTACTTTAACCACTATATAATACAATCAAATCGATTATAGCTTCATGTTTCTGACCACTAAAACAAATGCAGATAAACCTGTATCATATCACCATACAATTTCAACTATTTTTATCCAAATACAAAACCTTCATCCACAAACAATCATTCAAAATCAAAATTCCAATTTGATCATAGCAGAAAGTACAATTAACCCATCTCAACAAACCATAAACCCTTACCTAACAAAAAAGAATCAACCTTTTGACAAAATCAAAATCTTACCATAAATTGCATATGATTATTCTCCCTAAAAAGCAATTTCTTAATAAGAACTCAAAAAAAAATCTCTACTTTTGCAACTAGTCAATACCATAGACCCCACCACCTTTTTTCTTGGAAAAGGGTAACAGAAAAAAACCAAAAAAAACAAACCCAATTGACTGAAAAGCTACAAAGTCAACAAATAAAAAAAACCCACAAAACAAAACAAGAAAAAGACTAAATTTTTAACTAGTCAACGCATAATGGCCAAAGAAAAAGACAAAAAAACAAAACCTTTGATAAAAGAAAGACAGTGTTTGTAACTGATCATGACAAAACCTTAGATAAACCATTGTTGTTTGTACCTTAAGATGAAGTATTTGTACACATAAATGTGTGTATTATGTGAGGTTAGAAACAATGTATCTAACAATTACGCTTTGTGAATTTTCTCGTGGTTTTTGTTTTTGAGTATGTTAATGTGGAAGAGTGTGTGTGTGAGTGTGACAACGTTGGTGTTGTGTTGTGAATTTGTGACGGTGGTTGGTTTGGTTGAAAAGTTCAATGTCAATGATACCCTCTCTTCTCTTCTTAGAAGGAAGAGAGTTAGGTGATTGAGAGATATGTGGAAAAACTTTACGGTATTACCCTTTTTGAGTTTGTTATTTTATGTTAGTTTCTAAAACGTGATTTCTTATGGTTGGTTCATATCTTTTTGGGTTTTATTTATTTAAATAAATCCAAGAATATGGGAATGGGATTTTGTGTGGCTGAGTAATAATAGTTTATCAAAAAAAAAGTCGGTTGAAAAGTGAGAGTTTACTTGTATTAGTCATCGATAATAAACGACGATGAAAATATCCTATTTATAAATAAATAAAATTAATTCAAATATTATCTACACCACTCTATATCCAAAATAATTGTTGGATTTGTAGAAAAATGTGTCTCAGTTTTTTTTTTTGTCCGGTAAAAATTAGTCGATAAGCTAACGAATGAGCATATAGAGAATAGCCAATGACAAATCAGTTATGGAATAAATTTGTAGTTTTTGAAACAATTAATGGTTGAACTAGTTTTTTTTTCTCCCGTGTGTTAGAGTATCAAACTTAAGTATCGAGGTTGAAGAACAAATTTTAAGCAAATGGTTGAAAAGTAAATGACAATGATTGAGCTAACTCATAAATGTGAAATGACATGAAAGTAATTTTTTAAATAATATTTAGCTCTTTCAATTAATATAACAAGGATAAAAGTACAAAAAAAGTAATAAATGTGGCCTACCAACATTGATACTCAAATTTCGTTAGTAATTTAAGTCTGGAGTCACAAAGTTAGTAATAATTAGTTAATTCCAACTTAGTGAATGTGAACATTCTGAAGGTAATTCTAATTTGTAGATTGATTTTTGTGAGTTGGAATTGCTTAAGACAAAGTTATCGATGAAAGGAGTACATTCATTGTGCAATTCCATTCTTTCTTTAATCTTTTAATTGTGAATGAAAAATCAACAATTGACATTTCTTTAAAAAAAAAAAAAATGAACAATTTGTATTAGTAGTGTTAGCTCCAATTCAAGGGATGACTATTGGTTGTATTATTCAAATTATAGGTCGAGAGGATTATGTACCCGAGAGGATTATATAGGTCTAGAGTGTCAAAGTGTGTCAACCTAGACCTAGACCATTATACTCAGTGTTCTTGGTGAAAGGAATAGCAACACAATATTGAGAACTTGTAGTATTTTGATGATATTTTGGTTGTACTATATTTACATTTGTGCGGTTGCACTTATTTATGACATTTATGTTAATTTTCGTTAAAATTGCGTTTCTAAATTATGATTGAATGAATGCATGTTCTCTAAATTATGAGTTTTGGTTGAATGAATGAATTATTGTACCTATGTATGAACGAACGAAGGAACGAAGATAAACAGAGAACAGGACAGTAGCTACTACCTGTCTGTTCTGGTGCGCACAGAACCTGCGTGAGTTAACTTACGCTAGTGTTAACACTAGTGTGACTTAAATCACGTGGCAGTTTGTACTAGCGTAACTTAAGTCACGTAAGGGTAAAAAGAAAATTTCACTTGGAAATGAGCAAAAACGTTTGGGTAAAGAGCACTACTCCTTATTATATACAAATAATATTTTGGGCCTAGCTAGCCTATAAGACCCAATTATCGTTAAAAAAAGAAAGTAACTCTCATTAATATGTATGAAGTAAATCATGTCATTGCACCTTGGTTGATAGTTCAATGGACATTGATATGTAAGGGTTGAGATTCGAACTTTGAATTTTTCACTTCTTTACACTTATAGTGTGTGAGTCTAACCATTATACTATGATCCTACCTGATCAGAATATGACGTCCGGTGCGGTTTTTTTGAGTGTTTGTAAGCACTGGTACGATGGAAGGTGTGTACTTGCACACACTCTGGCGTTCAAGTCAATAAGAAAGCAAGAAGAGGGTTTTAGGGTTGAATAATGTCATACTATATTAGTATTTGTTCAGTCCAGAACATACCATATGACAGTTATAATGAAAGATAGAAAATTGACACTTTCAATTTATTTTTTTACATACATTGACCCCACTCAAAAAGAAAAAACGTAAGAAGGATACTAAACTAAACAACACTCTCAATCTACCACAAGTTTTTCTTTTTTGACAAGACCACAATTTTGTTGGTCTATGGAAGAAATAACAAACCACCTAAATTTACACACAAGAGTACAAGACTGCAAGGTTTTAGAAGAAGACTTCAAATCCAACAATATTGACATTGTTATTTGATCGAGCCTCTAAAGACCATTATAACACAATTTTTATTCAACCACTAAATTAAATCTCCTTTTCTAATAACAAGTTTTCCATCCGAGTGCCAAATTGAGAAAGTGCCTTTGTTGAGGACCCATCTTCCCCTAATGCACCTGCAGCAGCATCTTGAAGTTCTTCAATTCTTTGTTGAATCTCACTTCGTTCTTCACCAAGCATTAGATCTCTAATCACCTTAGCAATTTCCTCTCTTTCTGCAATGTCATTCTCAATAAATTTTATCTTTAAACCAACTTTAAGTTCCTTTGTTAGCAAATTAGCATTCATTCTTTGTTCACCAAATAATGGCCAAGTAATCATTGGCACTCCAAAAACAATACTCTCAATTATTGAATTCCAACCACAATGTGTTAAAAATCCACCTGTTGAAGTGTGACTTAGGATTTGAGTTTGTGGGGCCAAAAAGGAACAACTAACCCTTGTTCTTTGGTTCTTTCTAAGAACCCTTGTGGTAAAAACTTTAAAATGTCCTCATCATCATTTGCACCACTTTTGTGACCTACATACGCTGAAGTACTTGGTGCCCTAAAAACCCACAAGAACTTTTGACCACTGAACTCTAACCTTAAAGCCAGTTCATTGAGCTGGTTTTGGGATAAAGTGCCTCCACTTCCAAAGGATACATACAAAATTGAGTTAGGTTTCTGCTTGTCCAACCACTTCTCACAATGAGACTCTTTAGGATCAGTACTTTTTGAACCACTTTGTATAATTGGTCCAACCATATACACTTTGGTATTGTTTTCTACCATGTTATACTTCTCTTGCAAGGAACTCACTCTACTTTTCTCCATTTCTAAGAAGGTGTTGATCAATACACCATCAACAAGAGATAAGTTCTTTGAATGTTGAAGAAATAACTCATAAGCAAGACTAGATCGATCATGAAAAAACTCTCTAGGTAGATCATGGCTTTGAAAAGGTGTGCAACCCGAAATTCGAATAGGATCGGTGTGATCTATGTATTCACATGAAATTTGTTCATGTAGTGTTGGCAAATACAAGTGTATTGAAGTTGCCATGGAAGAAAGTGGGAAGTATATGAAGGATAAGAGGTTAAACTCTTTTGATATTTCTATTGCTTGGGTTGCTAAAGGATCAGCAACCAATGCTACCACTGGATTGTTTGAACATAGTGATCGCAACGAGTTGCGAAAAGATGGCATGGATTGAGCCACTGATAGTTGGATTTGTGTGACACCATCTTGTGGTAAATGTTCTTGGTTTATTGGAGGGAGGAAAGTGTAGTGTATGGATGAAGGAAGAGATTCAAGTTGTTTGAGGGTGGCTGGGATAGGTGCATCAATGGTGGGGAAGATGCATGTGACATGAATGTGATGATGAATATGAATGAGTCTTTTGCAAAACTCAATGATCGATGATTGATGACTAAGTGAAGGGATTGAAATTACAGCCATATGAGTTGTTTTAGCCATGGAATTGCATATGATCAATTACGGCTTGGTTTGATTATCTATATACTCCACAATTATACACTATTTGGATTAGACGTGTCTCCGTATTAGATATATATATATATATATATATATATATATATATGTTGTGTCTGACCTCAACACATATAATTACTCTGAATTATGTGATTTTCTCAAATATTAACATTGTCGCATGAATTATGTGATTTTCTTAAATTATTAACGATGTCGTGGCATGTTAGTATTTGTATCGTATCAGGTGTCCATACTTCATCAACATGAATATTCTAACTTACTTTTTAATCAAATTTGAGATTTGAGTTTATTTTAATTTCCACATAAACGTTAAGGAGTATTTTAGAATGCAAAATTCTTGTTTG
>Ga0315914_1001509_pt1 | contig 34844 bp, 15 predicted proteins | sample MpolenodulesMG_FD_203920 | JGI IMG/M metagenome (GOLD analysis project Ga0315914, IMG submission 203920) | Medicago polymorpha root nodule microbial communities from Los Angeles, California, United States - elongated nodules | ecosystem: Host-associated > Plants > Roots > Nodule | place: USA...
ATATTATTTGGACACGAATGATATTGACGAGGGATACGTGGTAATATCAAAGGAAAGCTAGAATCCATGCATGATCTTTAGGTTACGTGTGACGCTTGATTAAGGAACTCTAATCCTAACAAGTTTAACGCCCTATCAATCTCAAGTTTTAATCTTATAACGTAGATAATTAGGTTTTAAACAAACAAACAAATTACTCTTTCAACATAAAATGGTAATCGATGTCGAACGATCCATGATATCGCACTAGTCCTTGAGGAGACGATATATAAATACTTACTTTTGATATACGTAAATATGCGACATCAGGTGTGACGAATCTAAAAGCTTCGGAGTTAGACACGACATAGGCCAGGAATGCAATTTCATCGAAGTCCAAACAGTTATTGTCAAGGCTGGAAGAATTTGAATCCAAAGAGCAGCGGTTTCCTCAATGGAAACGTGGGAGACAAGCAGTTTCTCGATGGAAGAAGTGTTGATCGTGGCAGTTAGGCTTTTTCCAGTTATTTTGCTATGTATAAATAGTAGTTTTCCATATGGAAAATGGGTCGCAAAGAGAAAAGGGTTATACATAATGTATGTAATCTGATTTGTTGAACCACCTTTATTTTAATGCAATGCAATTTACCTTTTCTTTAAGTTTTTGCGTTTTAAACATTTAGTCTTTTATTTGCATTTACTGCGTCTCCTTTTGTTTTATCCTTTTTTATGTCGAAGGCACCATACAAATTTGTCTTGTTCATAAAGCAACCTATGAATTTGATGAACGTTCGCCCTTTTTCTGAAGAAAAAAAAACTTTGCACAACATGTCATAGGATTTATGGTTAGATCTGCTTGTAATAACCAAAACCAGGTCTTCTTGTTTACCAAAAATGTCGATGAACTCCTACTCCCAAGTTATGGATCGAACTCGAGTCCAAAATAGATGGGCCTTAAGGAACAATTTATTGCTATTTTTATATGAATGTAGTTACATTTCATTTCACCCATTTATTCAATTTTATGTACTTAGATGACTAAAATATCAGTTATATTCATATTCTTATATTTTTAAAATAATTTACTTTATTGGCAAAAAAATAATAATAATTTATTCTAAATTTTATTTGAATAATGGAATCACATTTTTTCTAATTTAACTTTATTTTCGTCAAAAGCGTTTTGGCTAGAAATTTACCACTTAAGATGAATAAATGGGAAATCTATATTTAAATCGCGACTTATGCATACTACAATATCTCTATCAACTAAGCTTGAGTTTTGAACCTTTCAACTCCTTAATCCTTAACCCAAAACAGTTGAGGTACCCATCCACTCAGCTTTGTCAACTGAGTTATTCTCATTAGACCAATTTAATGTTTTAAAAGTAAAGATCTACCAATTTGCTTAAACTTAATGTTTTAAAAGTAAAAATCTACCCGTTCTTTTTTTACAGAAAATCTACCGATTTACTTGAACTATCCAATTAGAAAAAAATAATCATAAACCAAGGGAGTGTTTGTTTCAAGGGAGTGTTTGTTATAAGTTTACTAAATTTTATTTCCAGGTATAAAATGTTCCTGGGAATAAAAAAAATTCCCAAAGAAAATTGCGGGAATAAAGTTCTCATGGAGATGGGAATAAAATCATGTATAATTACCTATTATAATCCCTATTTTTAAAGTTCCTTTGAATATTATTATGTTAACCAAACATATTTTTTATAAATATCTTGAAATAAAATTTACATCTATTATTCCAAGGAATGTTATTCCTGAAAATAAATTTAGTAAACTTGAAACAAACACGCCCTAATGATCTGGTTTCGACGGCATTTATTTGAAGTTATAAAAATAGATTTCGACGGTATTGATCATAAATAAGATTCATAAATAAAAGATTATGAAAGATGATTCCATTGTTTTGCAAAAAGGACAAAAGTACGCGCTTGCTTAATGCTCCGTATTTGACTATTTCCCAGTGTCTTTGGAAATCATTTCCAAATTGCTTGGATTCCAACTTGATGAAGTGTATAATTATTTTATTTAGATTTTCTACTTATATATACACACACACTTGCTTCAGTAGTTGAGACAGTCAGACAACTAGTGAACTAGCTAACATGTATTAACTAGCAAGATTCCTTCAAAAAAAATGTGTTAGCTAGCAAGATCTCTTGATGTTAGCAACAAAATCAATGATTTTTTTTTATAGAGCAAAATCAATGATGTAGACTTGTAAATTTGTGATATATTATTTCTAGTTCAAAATTAAATAATAATCCAATACTAAGTTTTTTTTAAAGATCGAGACCAACCGTTCTTTAAATAAAACTAAGTTAAGTTATTGTGTTATTTAAATTAAACTATTTTGTGAAAATATATAATTAATTAATAACAACACAGCTTTAATTTGTTGTTCCTCAAAAAATAATATCGTTAGAGCTTTTTATAAAATAACTTTGCAATGGAGTGTATCACTACTTTACAGCTTTGGAAAATGTTACAACTCTTAAATCTTTAGATATCATTTGACAAAAGGCAATTTCTTTAAAAGTCAACTTCTTTGCTTGACGTCTTCTTCGGAATTTCATTGCTACAACTTATAATCATTTGCGACAAGTCCTACTTCAGAATCAGCAACAATTATGAGCGGGTGGATGTGAATCAAATGAGAACGTTAATCATTTGTTCTTGCACTACAATTTTTTCGGTTCTATTAGGATTTTGGTTTCACTTTTGCTAGGGTATGTTATGGCGAATCCAACCCTCATCATAGATCATTTACATCAATTGTCATCTAGGAAGTTCATTAAAACATCATTCAGTTATGTAAAGAAAGAAACAGCCGAATTTTCAAGCACAAGTAACATTCTCTGCATCAATTGCTCAACAAAATTAAGCTATCAACATTTTGACGATTGAAAGCGAAATACAATATTTTCTCTGTTGATTGCTATTCTTGGTGGCTAACCCAATAATGTGCTTGAGAGCTATAACATAATATGAAATTTGCATTTTCTCTTTTTTACACGTTCCAATACCTGACTTTGTAATATTTTGATTTAGTATTTTCTTCTTGACCCACCTTATACAAAGAAGTCTTGACTTTTTGGTAATGTAATTCCATTTTAACTTCTTAAAATATATATATATATATATATATATATATATTGAAAAAGCAACAACATGCAGCAAAACAATTCGGTCAAACAAAAGTAAGTTATAATCTATAAAGCCCAGCTACCTAGTACGATACAAATACGATAGACACCAATACGTCAATACGAGAAAATTTCAAAATTCAAGATACGATACGTACGGAATACTTTAATAAAAAAATTAAATTTAAACTACATATTAAAACTCAAAATACAATATATAGGCTAAAACTCAAAAGCAAAAAAAATAGGCGTAAAATTAACCTAGACCAACAGACATTGAACAACGATAAGGGACAATACTAAAATTTCTTTCACACGACAATCAACAATAGCAGCGTTCTCAAACAAACAAAAAGACACAAAAAAAAATGGTGGATAACAACAGAAATATAAATATAAGTAATATTGATAATAAAGAAAGGGACAAGTAGTCAATTACATATATGATATATCCCAAAACGAGAACAACATTACTTAGTCAATTACATATATTTCAAAAATAATAGAAACATCACGTATTCGCTCGTATCAATTGTCCACCTCTTATTCCTCGTGTATCCCCGATGTATCTGAAAAGTATCGGACAATTTTTTTTAAATAAAATTTAATCTTCAGATACTCTCCTGATATGTATCGACGTATCGGATATATATCGTTGCAGGATACATATCAGATACTGGTACGTCATCCACTTTGAAGTATCTGGACTTTAGATGTTATAATATTGAAACGAAAAACAATATCATGAATTGTGCTTAAAAGCAAAGCTAAATTATATCCCTCGTCTCTTAATTAATTTCAACTAACAATTTTATCCTTTATCATTTTTCTATGTTATTTTTATCTGTTTGTATATGAATTTTCAAATTTTAAATCTAAAATTCATATAAAAATATAAGTGAAAGATAATAGATTTAAACACTAAAAGTTAATATGAGTCAAAGAAACAACAAAAATTGCTTGTTGGCAAAGTTCTCAAAAAAAATTAACACTGTTCCCTTTTTAAAACTAAATTCAAATCAAGAGTCTCTGATTAAATCGCAAAAGATCTTTTATCATCTTATCTAACTGTTCCTGTTTTTTTAGAGGATGTGTTCCTTGTTTTGCAGCAATTCCTTTTGTGAAAAGAAAATTAAATTATTTTATTAATTAAAATAAACATATGGACAGTATGTAAGATAAGATACATGGGTTAGCAGAGATTCCTTAAAAATGGTCCATGTAACTTAGCTCAGTTGGTAAGAATAATACATAATATATGTAAGGTCTGGGGTTCGAACCCCGGACACCACCAAAAAATATTCCTTAAAAATGAACATTTTAATCCGTTTGCATACGAGTGATCAAACATCAAATACAAAATTTGTATAACATATGAGTGAAAGATCATATATTTGAGCACTAAAAATTTATATTAGCATAAAATCATATGTGTTCCTTTTTTTTTTTAAGTGTGTTCGTTCGAACCCCGGACACCACCAAAAAATATTCCTTAAAAATGAACATTTTAATCCGTTTGCATACGAGTGTTCAAACATCAAATACAAAATTTGTATAACATATGAGTGAAAGATCATATATTTGAGCACTAAAAATTTATATTAGCATAAAATCATACGTGTTCCTTTTTTTTTTAAGTGTGTTCCTGATTTTTATGTGGTTCCTTTTGTGAAAAGCAAAATAAATTATTTTATGAATTAAAATAAACATATGGACACTATGTAAGATAAGATACATGGGAGCTCTCAGAGATTCCTTAATGGGACAAAAGAAATATACGTGAGAAAGGGCATATGTGTGTTTGTGGAAACTAGATGACATATAGTTAAGTGACCTTTCCGCATACCAAACAACATATGACCTCATGCAAATGTGAAGGGTGAGGGTGTGAAGCTGTGCCTCTTTGCGTTAAGAGTCGTCCAGAGCCAAGAAAATCCATGCACTCAACTAAGTAATTATTAATACCTCTTTTGAGGGGTAACTAATTAATATCTAAGTATGTCTCTTTTGACATAAAATATCTAACTATGCCTCTTTCAAAACAAAAGATAAAATAAAAATCTAAGTATGCCTCTAGTTTTTAGTTTATCAACAAATTGGATACTTTAACTAGTTCATTGAAATATTAATTAAAAAATAAAATGATAAATGTCCCAAACAATCCTTGACAAATATGTAGAAATTTTGAGTGAATTTATAAAATATAATATTTACTCTTTATTTTTATTACTATAAAAAATATTTTACTAAAAGGAGTAATGGTCTATTTTTGGACCATTTTTGAGAGATCAATCCAAGTTTTTTATGTAGAAATATCTCATCATCATTAGTAGTATAGTAGGGTGATAGAAGATATTTTTCAATTTGTCCTGGTTGTTATGGCTTAGTGGTTTGACTATGAAGTTATTTTATGTGAAATCTTTGGTTTGAATGTTTGTTTATTTGAATATATGTTAGTCACTGGATCAATAGCAAAACAATAAAATATGAGATGAGTTATTTGAATAACTATTTAGTTGATAAATTATTTGACAACCATAGATTTATAAAATAAATTAGATATTGACATGAAAATTGAAGCAATAGAGAAAAAAAAGTAAGTTATTAATAGGGAGAAAAATTTATGAGTTACACTATGATAAAGAGAAAAACTTAGTTGTTTATTTTTTTTTTAGAAAGTAAACAAATATATATACCAAACTAGAAAGAAAGAAAGAAAACTATACACACCACAAGATGGCCAAAGTTTGAGATATTATTATTTCTTTAATAGATGAGAGTTCTATATGTATAAAAGTTAACTTAACCTTGCCATCTACCAAATATTTTTTGTCTTTTTATTTTACAAGATCAATCTTTTTTGTCCTTAGTGAGTTGAAAATTATTGAATACACTTAACCTTTCACATCGAGATCAATTACGTCCCCCTAATTCACTTGTTATAAAATTATCATTATTAATGGACTTACTGAAATTATTATAATTTGGCGTAAATCTTAATGACATATTAGTTGTATAAACAAATAATTTGAGATGAGTTTTCTTGTAATGAAAATTACTACATGCTATTTTAAGATGGGTCAAGATTCCTAAATATACTTTTCAAAAAAAGATTCCTAAATATCAAAAGTCAATATTATGACATTGATTTTCTAAAAAAAAAAGTTAGAACTTGTAATTTTGGTTACTATAGTAAATAAAGATAGACCTCTTACACTAAAATATAGACCTAAACTAATGTGTTCGGCCGAAAATTAAATTAAACCGTCCAACAAATTGTTCCACCCGCAATCAAACTCATATACCAATCGTCCAATAAATTTACTAAATCAAGGAAACAAATATAATAAAGATATTTTGAAATTTGTGTAGTTAAATTTGTATTCCTTTCGTCTCGAAATAACTGTCTTTTTAGCATTTTTTGTCTCAAAATAATTGTCACTTTTTTTTTGAAAAAGCCAAAATTATATTAGATAACACAGCCAGACACTCTCGCACAAGAGGTGCAAAGGGGCCAAGACAAAACAGAGTTCAACAAAACAGTACAAGCACCACAACGGCTAACCGAAGCAATAACAGAGAAGAAAATAAAACAAAACAGAAGAAGCAAGCTATAAAACAGACATTAAGCAAGCTATAGGACTCTGCCACCACAATTGATAATCAAAATCGAAAGTAACGTATTTCGATTTCAACCACCAAAATGACTGAAGCTTCACCCTTTCGCTAATTGCTTGAAGCTGCTCTTCTTTTCTCTGAAAAACTCTGTTATTACGATCATTCCAGATTGCCCAGACAACTAACATCCAAATAATGTGCATGGATTCAATTGATTTTGTCGAAGAGCCACGCAACCCTCCAAACTGATGGTAGTGATACTGAAAAGAACCACGCAAAGTTGTTGAGAATCCTAACCAAGCCACAATATGCTGCCAGATATCTCCAAAAAAAACCACAATTAAGAAATAAATGATCTTTGTCCTCATTTAGGCCACAATTAGCATGACATCTCTGATCGGAGTCCGCTAACACACGCCTTTGGAACAACTTGTCTCTAGTTGGTAACCGATTTAGGAAAAGACACCATGCAAAAATAGAAACTTTTAAAGGCACCGCTTTCAACCAAATAAAATTATTGTTATTAATTTGCTCCTGCCTGATATCTGTTTCTGTTAAAAAAGAATAAGTAGAGCTAACAGTGTAACAGTTAGAAGTATGCAGCGACCAAGACCATTTATCGACCCTCCCAACCTGTAAAGTAACAGAAGTAAGTCTAGCTACAGACTCCCCCAACAACAACTCCTCCCAAGCAAAAAGCCTACGGCGCCACCTCCAAGCCTCCCCGCCAGCGCACCAACCCCTCCCCATCATATTAACTACGGTCTCTAATTTATTCTCACTTAACTCAAATAATCTCACAAAGGCTTTACACAAAGGTTCCCCGTCAAGCCAAGGATCAATCCAAAACAAAGTAGACTCACCATCCTCCACCTGACCGGTTATATTATCAAGCAACCACCCTGAATCAACCTGCCCCACTCCTTCTCTGACACTCAGAATCGACCTCCACCACACCAAGCCCTCCTCCCCTCCTAAAGAGCATAACTGCCCCCCTTCCTCCCCATAACGGGCACATAACACCCTGTACCATAAACTACCTCTCTCATGAAGAATCCACCACCACCATTTACCTAAGAGAGCAAGATTAAACTCCTTCAACCTCATAACACCCAAACCTCCCTCCTGCTTTCTCAAACACACTGTATCCCATTTTATCCAAGTAATTTTCCTAATATCCTCACATCCCCCCCAAAAAAACGCATTAAAAATAGATTCAATGGAAGAAATTATACCTGAGGGGGCCTTGAAGAAGAAAAGAAAGTAGATCGGGATTGAGGACAAGACAGATTTAAGCAGAATCAACCGACCACCCATAGAAAGATTACGACTTTTCCAACCAGACAACCTCTTTTTAATCCGATCAACCAGAGGATGCCAAAAAATAAGCTTCCTAGGATCTCCGCCAATGGGTAACCCCAACTACAAAAAGGGAATTCTTCCATGTTTACAGCTCAACACTGACGCTGCCTCATGCAACCAAGAATCTGATATGTTAACCCCATATAACAAACTTTTATCGAAATTAACCTTCAAACCGGACACTAATTCAAACAAAACTAACACAACCTTCAAAGCTCGAATATTTGCCCAACTTTTAACACCCATCAAGAGATTGTCATCTGCAAACTGCAAGTTATGAATGGTGACTTCTCCATATGTCCCCACCCCATATGATTGAAACAAACCCTTGTCAACCACCGCTTTCATCATCACATGTAACCCATCAGCCGCTATAAGGAACAGAAATGGAGAAAGAGGATCACCCTGACGGAGACCCCTTTCCATTTGAAACTCCTCAGTAGGACTCCCATTTACCAAAACAAATACCATTGGAGTAGAAATACATTCTGACGTCCACTTCCGCCACAAAATTGGGAAATTCGTTTGCCGTAACACAGAGTCAAGGTAATTCCAATCAACAGAATCATACGTTTTCTCAAAGTCCACCTTAAACATAAGCTGATCTTTCTTTCTTACGCTTTCGAGCATCATCCACCAACTCATTAGCTATCAAAAGACCATCAAGAATTTGACGGCCATGCATAAACGCTGATTGAGTCAAAGAAATAACTCCCCCAATCACATCCGACAAACATTGAGGGCTCTCAATCTTTGGAATCAAAGTGATGAAGGTGCTTATAACTATCACAGACTCTTATAACTGTCACAGTTCCAGAGAGCCTGCTTAATCTCCTCCACCGAGAAAGGTGTTGTCAAAACCGCCCCATCCTCATCAGACAAAGAGTTAAACATTAAATCATCAACACCCGGTCTAGAAAATCTGTTCAACTTGAAATGATTTTTGAAATGATTAAAAACCGCTCCACGGACACCTTCAACCCCTTCAATCTGAACACCATCTACCGGAATGGACAAAAGAGCATTTGACCTTCGCCTAGCAGACATGATACCGTGGAAAAACTTTGAATTAGCATCGCCTTCACGGAGCCAAGACAACCTCGACTTTTGCCAATTAGCACTAGCTCGTAACTTTGATAGAGAAAAAACTTCAAACGATAAAGCATGAATTTCCCCCACCTCATCCTCTGCTAAATCACGGCCCTCAGCTTGAACTTCTAGCCAGGCAATTCGATCCTTGGATAAATTAATTTTAAAATATCAGTTCAACATTTATTTATTAAATTCCATCCTACTTAACTACTCTATTAACCACAATTAATAAATGTATTTTTGTAAATGATATTAATTTTATCATTGAAATAAACATAATTAATCTTTTTTTTAAATTGTGCACAAACTTTAAACGACTACTATTAGTAGGGGTGGGAATAGGCCAGGCCAGGCTTTGATAGGCCTGAGCCTGGCCTACGAAAAAAATTTACAAGCCTGAGTCTGGCCTATCATAGGCCGTTTTTCTTGGCCTGACATGACCTATTTAAAAGCCTAAATTGGACTGAAATCCTACTTACAAACGTACTTTACATTAAGGCCATCAAATAGTTCATTTGGCCTACTAAAAAGGCTAAACATGCCTTAAAGCTCACTTAAAAGCCTATTTCACTACAAGTAAATTTTAACTAGATCAAAGCCTATAATAACCAAGCCTATTAAGGGACTAATAGATAGAGAAAAAAATGTTTATATTTTTAATGTATGCAATTATTTTAATATAAAAAAACATTTTTTAATAAATAAGTATTAATAGGCCGGCCTATTAGGTTTAACAGGCTTTTTCTGAAAGTCTAAGCCTGGCCTATTTAACTAAACAGGCTTTCTAAAAAGTCTAAGCCTAGGCCTATCTACTAAACAGGTCAGGCCGTAGGCCCCTGTAGGCCGGCCTGGCCTATTCCTAACCATAATTATTAGAAGGAGAAATGATATTTGAACATCCATTTTGTGACAACTTTTGTGACAACGTTCTCTCTCATACTCACACTATATTTTACTTTATCTCTCTATTGCTTTGGTTTTCGAGCAAATATCTACATTTTCTTTGTAAATTATGGTTGTCCCATAAGTTGTCAATCAAATAGTTGTCAAATAACACTCCTCATGTGTCTTTACTATTTTTCTTTGTCTCAAATTATTTGCCCTTTTTACAATATCCATACAATATGTATTATTGGTTTCCTCTAACATACCATTATTTATTGCATTTGATTCATTTATCTACTTAACTAGCTATAATTAATAAAAGTGTTTTAGTAAATAAAAAACATTTTACCAATAAAATTAATATTAGTAATTATTTTCTTAATAACCTTGTAAAACTAAAAAAATAACACCTAATTCGAGATGGATGAAGTATAAATTTTACCTTTTTTATTTTCTAAACTAAAACTTCTTTTTGAAGATGCCAAATCTCAAATCAAGAACCATAAAGTTGAGGAGAGAATCTGCAACCAAATGAACTAATTAAAGCTTCAAGGACACTCTTCAACATAACTCATTTCCTTGCACGAGGAGATGAGCATGTAGCACATATTAAAATAATCTCTTAGGGTAGGGTCATTGCTAGAAGGAAAAGTACATGAGGCCTCACTTTTTATTTTTTTCAATTACTTTAACATCTATGTCTAAACTAAGTGCAAGAGCGATCTTTATCCCGTCACAATCTCAAATTTAACTCAAAATGGAAAAAGGATGAATAAGAAAAAAAATCTATTTATTATTAAAAATATTTGATTAACGTGTAGTTTTGTTTGTGTGTCTAAATAAGTTGGATTTATAGTTATGATGATGTAAGAATTATGAAGATTGATATCTACACTCCAAACAATGCTGAAAAATATCAATAAATAACAATTTTAACTCTGAATTCCGTCGACAGTTAACTCTCGTCGGTTAAAATTGATCGACAGTTAATTACCAAAGAGATTATATTAGTATTTTCCTAATGTTTCCTAACACCCTTTAACGTGGAAAAGCAATCTTCAAGAATTATACTCGGGCAGCCACTAGACTTATCCTCCTATAGGCCTAGTTTTTACTGTTTTATCATGGCCAAGATTAGCGCCGGATTTTTACTGTTTTATGTTGGCCATTACTTGTAGTACAAGCAACTGTTCCGTTGGTCTGTGGCTGCTTTGCACTCCTTGTGCTGGTTAGCCTATAATTAATGTATTCTTATAATCATAAAATATGCATATACTCTTAAAAAAAATATGCATAATTCATATAACAATTACTTTCAATTTAATACAAAAAGCATATTGAATGATTTAGAAACAATCTATCATATCAAGATATATATGAAGCTGATTAAAATCCTGTTTATATCAGATATTTGTACATGAAAAATGGAAATGGAAATTGGACATATAATTTGTATTTACATTACTAAGCAGTCAAAAAATCTTGACTACCTAACTACATCAAATCCTGATCAGAAGCTAGCAAAGAGTAAAGCCTCTTACAAATTTTAATTTTTTTTTCTTTTCCTTACAAAGAATGAAGTAACCAAACTGCAAACAAATAACAACTGATACACTTACACATATAATAATACAATTATACGTATACCATACACAATATCTATTACTTTCCCTAGAACACAAGCAAATCCTTCTTAATATCATACCCCATCTTTTCCAAATTAGGTTGCACAGCAAATTGAATCATAGGTGGTGGCCCACATGCCAATGCCAAAGTATCCTCACCAGCCAATGGAACATGCTCCCTCATGATACTCTCCGTGATGAATCCCACACTATATTCCCATCCTTCTTTTGCATTTTCCACAACATACCAAATCTTGAACCTATCACTATAAATCTTTGCCCACTCATCCAACTCTTCCCTCAACAATATATCATCCTCTGTCCGGTTTGCATAAACAACGTACATTTCAGTTTGATCATTGACATCCTTCAAAATCGAGTTCGCCACTTGATAAACCGGTGTGATTCCGGTCCCACCGGCTAAAAATGTTAGTTTCTTTGCAAATCTTTGTTTCCCGTGGACCGAAAAATTTCCTCTACCAAGATACTCGATGTGTCCCACGGGGCCTTTTACTTCCAATGTCGAGCCAATAGTGAGGGAGTCCAAATATTGAGACATGATTCCACCATTAGGAAACCTAGGGTGCACATCTTTGAAGTAAATTTTGACAACTAATTCAAAATACCCAATTTCATCGACGCTACTTGTTGGCGTATAAGCTCGCATGACCAATTTTCCATCGACGGTAACACATAGGAAAATGTGTTTCCCGACTGGTAGTCCTAATAATTGGTCTTCAGATGGTAATGCAAAACGGAAGAGTCTTACATCATGTGAAATTGAGGTTTTTGCAATGAGCTTGCATGGGATTTTCTCACGTGGGTTAAGAGCCATGATTTCCTTAATAGGAGCAAGATGAGTAAATTCAGTATTTCCATGCATGGAGTTATTTGGCGATGATGAATCCGAGGTGTAACCAGTGGCGACAAGTTCTCCGATTCTATAATCTTCGAGCAATTTCTTGGCTTTGTCCGAATGGATAGCTTCGAATTCATCGGTACAATCAGTACCGGCATTGATGAGGATGCTGTCGGAGCCACCAGGATGGTCTTTAAGGAAGCGGGTGCAGTCGTAGACATTGCCGTGGACGATGATCCAAGCAGAATCAAGGGTTTTGTGTTTTTTAACTTCAGAAAGGGAGTATGTCTTTGAAGATGTGTTCATGAATGGAGTAGAGATACTTTTCTTGAGAATTGGTTTGGTTTCTTGTGATCTTTCTAAGTGTCTTTCTTTTGCCATCCAACCACCTGATTGGTTACCTGGTTGTGTTGGGTGTTCAAACACTATGCCAATTTCTCCTTTGTGGGGCCTACACACGTTTGTTTTTACCCTGAACCAACAGTTATTCATCATGCCCTGTAAATTGTAAATTTGCCAACACCAAAAGAATTTCATTAGATTCCATTCAAATTCAAGAAATAATATTGAGAACAGTGTTAGCTCTTGAAATATCTAGCTCTATTATTTTTAATTGAAGTGACTATAAATCAATTATTTTGTGTTTATTTTAGCCAAGTCATTTCATGGGAGTTAAGCCACATACTCATAAAATAATGATGCCATTAACTGGGCCAATACGTAGTGTGCAAATTGCATCACAATGATTTGTGGTCTTTTTTTATGATTGGTTTATGGCCTTTAATTTATCATAGTTGTGTATTGAATGAAAATGACACTTTTAACTTCGAAACACAAATTCTTTCAACAAAAAAAAAAAACTTTGAAAAACTATATATGTATATTGTCAATCAATCACAGTTGTAAGCTTTTGATTGTAATCTACCTAATGATTTATATGTTTTTACACTAACACTATGTCAATATTAAACTTTAATATTATCCGTAGAATTAGTCTAAATTGGTTCCTGTGAAGAAAAAAGAAACCATATAGAATATTTATGGTATCATTTTAATCTGAAAAGTATCAATATGATATATTAATATTAGGCTGCTGATAGCAAAGTGAAGGCTCACAATTTTTTTATTCTACAAGTAGAATTTGAGATCCAATACTTGAGGAGCAAGTGGAGATTAATTATTATATATCTTAGTTGGTCAATTTCTTTGGAAAATTCTGTTTTTTTTTTCTTTTTAAAAATCAACTTGTTTTCCTAACACTAAATTTAAAGTACAAAAAATAATATTTCATTTAATGTACACACAAAATAACCAATATACTAGGTCTCTTTATTTGTTTGTTATGTGATCTAATAGTTGTAACTCACATATTTGAATTATGAAAAAGTATGGTATTTGAGGTTCGAACCCGAACATTTTAGTTTAAATGGAAAAAAGAGTGAAAAAATTTACCATAACATTCCAAATGAGATTTTCAGGTTGGGTGTTGAGTGCCTCATCCCATGCTCTTACAGCAATCTCCTTGGTTCCAAGAAGGTCCAGCACTTCAACTTCTAGAGACCAAAAGCACCAACACCAATACTTTCCATATTTAGTTGGTTTTTCTGGATGGTCCAATGTGCACACGTGCCATGTTTCGCCACCATCCATTGTTACCTCGACTCGTGTCACTTTTCTACCACCCCCTATAACAAAGTACACCACCAATGTCAGTTTTCAACCAAAAAAAGTACGAAATTACAAAATTACAACTTGTCAAATAAAAGTACGAAATTACAAGTAACAAGTAGCAACCATTTGAAAGACCAACCAACCATTTTGATCTATATGATTGTGTCAAATGGTGTCACAATAGTAAGAAACACGATAATAGTTGCCAATAACAATAATAAAATTAACTTTGATTTGTAATTTCGATCCCTCACGTTAAGGATAATTGCATCATCGTTAGAAATAGATGTGACATATAGGACAAGTAGAAAACTTTGACATTAGGACTCAAAAAAAATCTAACAGATATATGAATCTCATTTGACATTAGGACACAAATAATTCCATAAAAAATAAGGACTAAAATAATTTAACTTTATAAATTATATTAAATTGACATTAGCATATAGTATTAATGCAACCAAAAAAAAAACTAATTTTGGAAATATATTATCGCACGTTAATTTTTTTTGTTCTTTTCCTTGGTACAAGTATCTCCTCTTAATTTATTAACCAGATGTAACGTAATTTTTTTTATTTATTTGTATTAATATATGTTTAAAATTTCAATAGAATCCCTCAAAAAAATAAATAGAAACTTCAAATGTTTTCATAAAATTTACATGAAATTTTTGCAATTACGTAATAAACATCCCATGTTTAGAAAAAGACAGAACTTTTTTGGTACATAGACAAAGACAGATCTAAAAGTATTATTGGTTGTTCTTAAAAAAAATTATTAAAGAATCTGTCCAAAATAATTGTAATTCTTAATTAAATTCATTAAAGAATCTGTAAAAAAAAATTAAAATGGAGAAATTGTTTAATGGAGATTCTCTTTCTCGTCAAAGCCTCAAAATATCCCAAATTTTCTATGCAAAGAAAATTCTCATTCAACTGCAAATTTTGTGGCACAATTCATGCTTTCCATAACATACGAAGAATATTTCCTTGAATGAAAAAATCAAATTAAACTGACCTGAATATGAATAACCTTTCAGCGTATAAGGCCTCTGCGTAGTCCATGAGTTTATAGGCAATATCTCATCGTGACACGGCGTCGTAATCACGGAGTTTATGTTCAACTCATTAATTATATATTCTGGCTTGTACCACCAACCTGTTCACCCACACAAACAAATAAAGTTATGAATACATGACAAAATCCTTAGGTAGAAGCAAATCAAAACAATGTCACGTGTATAAAGTTGCATTTTATCATAAAACAATGGCAAAAAAAATATAAGGAATGGAGATAGTATCAAATTGAACCAAATTAATCACCAGGTTCTAGTTTGAGATTTGAAAGTGCAATTGTGGTCGCAATATAAAGATGTTAGATGTATCCGCAACCATAACCGCAGTCATATCGAATTCATTTATCCATATTTTGGTACAATATTAAGGGCTTTGGATTGAGTTATCTATGTTTCATGGACATTATTTTATTGAAAGCGTGGATAAGTGTCGTGTTCGACACCGATGTCTAACACCGACACTTGTAATTATAGTAAATTATGTCATTTTTTCAAAATTTTATAGGTGTCAACGTGTTTGTGCTTCATAGTTGTGCTTCAATCAAAAAGAGATGTGACTATTGATTGAGATGTGACAGTTGCAACATATTCATAACTGTGCTTGTGATATCCGGTGTCCGTGATGTTCAACCTCAATAATTTGAATTAAACACGAAAATCAAAATTTCTTTTCTTGCTATGTCACATCTCAATCAAAATGAGTTGCGACAGTTGATTGAGATGTGCATATTCAAGGTTATCATGCATCTACAACCACAGTTTAAAACAGGATAAATTTACCTTCATCGTTGGCTTGTTCTGCATCAACATGAGAAGGAAGAACTCTATTATCCTTATAATGATAATGACCATCACATTCATCAGTAGTAACAACAATCCTCTTAAGCCATTTCACCATCCTTCCGCCAATAAAACCCGGTATAATAACCCTCACCGGAAACCCATGATCTGGAGCCAAAGCCTCACCATTCTGCATGTAAGCAAGAATAACATCACGAGAAGGATCCATTGCAATTTCCCTCCTAATACTAGTTCCATATTTCGACCCACCACCACCCGGTAAATCTTCAGCACCGTAAAAACAAACATGAACCGCACCCTTAGACCTTGATAGAATCCCACACCTTTTCAGCACGTGGCGCAGGGAAACCCCGCGCCACACGGAGTTTGAAACCGCAGCGGCACCCCAGTTAAAACCAACGCTTTGTTTCACCATGTTTTGTTCTTTACGTCTGTTACCAGCACAAACAAGTGTAACGGGTAATTCCCGGCTTGGAAACTCACGAACGAGCCGGTCCATGGTGAACCGGGTTGGGTTTTTAACTAAACCGGATACTTCAACGGTCCAATCTTCCCAACGAGCTTTTGGGACAGCACCGTGGTTACGGACGTAGTGGATTGGAACTGGAGTGATGAAACCGTGGTGCATGAGACGTGGGAGTGGTGGTTCTGAATTGAATGGGTGTTTCCCTGTGAGACGGACCATGGTAGCGTTTCGTGTGACCCAGTTATCTAACGTTCCTTCGTCGCGTGGGTCGAGAATCGACGGTTCAACTTCCGCGTTGGTTTTTCGGATTAATTCTTGGAGATTCGATGCGTCGTCGTTTTCTTCTTCATCGTCGCTGCTGAAGAGATCTTTGTTTACCGGGAAACCCGGTTTCAGGTCATGGATGAAATTGTTGCTGGGATTGAAAGTGTGAACGACGCCGTTTAGGTTACGGAATTGACGGTTATCAACTGAAGCTGCCATTAGTATGGAGAGGGAAAATTAAGGGTTTTTTTTTGTTGGGAAAATGAAAGTTGTTTCCTCCTTCCTTTCTCACTTTTTTGGTAGTGGAGAAAAGGAATTTGGTCATTTGAATGAGGGGTTTGATGGGACTTATATAGAGGGAAATAGAAGGACAGTGTGTGGCTTTGCTGCAAGGCACTTCACTATTAGAAATGTAGACCCCACTTATCGAAGTTTTGGGATACTTCATTGGTTCACATCACTTTCATTTAAAAAAGATTGATAAATAAATACTTGCAAAACTTGTGTGGTTTAAGGAATTTTTTTGGTTTATGGATTTTGATAAATGTAGAAAATTATCAACATAACCATTTTACTAAATTATCTTTAATAACCGTTGATGTTCTCCATAAAAGTAGAATATAGACAAAATTATACGAATAACTAAGGAAACTATTAAATTGATCTCTGTTTTATAAGCTTTTTCGAACCTAAGACATGGAGGAGGAAGACACTCCCAGATCTCAAGCCAATACGACTAGGCCAATTTAAGTGGGTTCTCTATCTTTATAAGTTGTTTTTAAATTAGTCATTGATTTTGTCAAAAGTTTCTCAATTAAATGTATGTCTTTTTGTTTTTGTCACATAACAAGTGACTTAATTGAGATACTTTTGACAAAAGACAGATATTAGTTTGAAATATTAATAGAGTTAGAAACTACATTGAAAGTGGCTTACAAAGACAATGACCAATTTTGTTGTTTACTCTAGTATTTTAACTTAATTTTAAGTAATATTTTCATCCTTTATCATTTTCGTCTCATTTTCGTCTTATATTTTTTTAAGACATTACACAATTAACCTTTAAGTGAATTCTCTTAAAAGAACCTCTAACATAAAATCCAAACTCGAAAATTGCAATCAATGGCTTCATCATGCACACAAAACTCATACGCCCTATCTTTTCTGGTTCCTTCATCTTCGGCCGACGTGAATGTTCATGTGGGTTAAAACATATAGTTTGAATAATGACGAAAATGGGTCCCAATAGACCAGGAAGGAAATTTTGGTCTTGAGGAAATTTGTGGTGGGTATTCATACATTTTCATATGTATTATGAGTTTTATGTGTTGCATTGCTTTGATCTAATTTTTGTGTTTATCCATTGATTAGAACTAATTTTTATGGGGTTTTGTGTTTATTCATTATGTGCAAGCTTCTGATAGATTCATCTTCTTCAATCACGTTTTACTCTTCTTCATATTCACGATTTCCTCTTCTTCATAATTGTGTCTTCACGTTTTTCAAGTTTTATTATGCGTTTTCGTTATGTTTCTGCGTTTTCAAGTTTCAGAGTGTTCACGATTGTGGGTTTTCTAGAAAAAATGTTTCTAATTTGTGTGAAAGGATTAAATGGTAAAAGGGTAAATATGAAAGTAAAATAAAAAAATAATATAAACTATATGTTTTTTTAACAGAAGGGTAACGTTGAAACTGTTTAAAAACATAAAGGATGAAAATGAGAGAAAAGATAAAGAACAATAACGTTCCCTAAATTTATGTTAAAGGACACTATTTACGTAATTTTGTCAAAAATAATATATTACTTTGAAAATAATGTACACAACATTAATTATAGGGAATAATTATAACAGTTGACACTGAAAATTGAACATCAAGTACGTTTATCTTGAAATTTTTTTCATTAAAGAGACACTCATTTTAAGACATACTCCCTTATGTCTTTTTTATAAAAGACAGATGAATAAAAAAATTATGTATTTTTTCTACATTATAAACTAAATACATCAATTTTAGTTGACTTTTTTTAGTTGACTTATTGAAATTTCTTCTTTAGCTTAATTGCAAATTTAATCCATTGTTTGTACCATTTTGGGGATTGTATCATTCAATGAATCTGACCGTTGCGTCACTCTTTCATATTTTTCTACTAAAAAACTTGCTTAATGTATTAAATGACGTGGTATATGATCTGATGATAAAATCTACATCAACAAAATTGTAAAAAAATTCCTTAAAAGTTGATATAAAATATGTCATATAAACATATTCTAGATCAAATGTTCGATAGAGAAAAAACTTTAAAATTTTAAAATTGAAGGATCAATTCTGCAAAATGTTGAAGCCTCCATCCTTATTTTAGCACGCCTTGAATAATTTTGATATCAGACAATCTGGTTGTGTATGTAGCCTCCATCCTTATTTGCCCAACATCACTAAGTTAAAAGCCATTAAATCTTTGAACTCCATACCTCCATGAATTTTGGGTAAATGAGTTTCTCTCAAGATGCTCTCAACAAAAATATGTTAATTCTATTAAAATAAATGAGTGTATGTTATTTATTTAATCATTACAAAATTTTAGTATTTTCTATCGATTTTGATCCGTACTAGTTGCAGCTCTCAACAAGAATATGTTAATTCTATTAAAAAAAAACATGAGTATGTTATTTCTTTAATCATTGTAAAATTTTAGTATTTTCTATCAATTTTGATCCGTACTAGTTGCAGTCAATTGAATTTATAATTGTAACAAAAAAAATTGAATATATAATTAAGACAGAAAGTGCGTTTTATCCAGCTGCAATTTGATCTCTACGTTAAGTTGTTTTAAAAGAAAAAATATTGAATGGCAAGGAAATTACGTCAAATCGCTCTGAGATTCCCATAATTAATCAACACAATCCATTTTAATAATGGAAATGTTTCCTTACAAATATTGAAAATGTATAATTAAAACTCATACACAACACTGAGTTCGAACTAGGGTGAAGATGTTTGATTTAATAAAAATCAACATTGACGGTTAAGTTACAATGATAAATAGAAGTATAAAATAACTTAAAAGTTCAGTAGATAATATTAATTAATATGAAGTTGAATTAAAACAAAATACACATCGCTGTGAGTTTAGCTCAGTTGATAAAGATATTGCATATTATATGCAGGGGTCGGGGTTCAAACTCGAACACTCCATTTCTCCACAATTTAATTGTGTGAGCTCTAACCATTAGACTATTTGATCAAAAAACGAAATACACTAGGTAATATATTGAGTTTCACATTTCTAAAATAAATAAATTAATAGAGTGTCATTTTCATTTTCAAATATAACAATCATTACATCCTTTTTCCAATTATATAATTTATTTGATACAATGATAACAATGAATACATCAATATTAAATATGATTAATTTTATTAAATCATTATTTCCTTACTTTTATTTATAGTTATATTTTTTTTTCTAAATTTATGTGAAATAAAATTTTATGTATCACTTATTTTGGAATGAAGTGAGTAATTAAATTTTTATTTCTATTTATTTTTTACAAAGTGATACTTATTTTGTAATCTATATTTTATATAAAGGGAGTACATACATTTGGTGTGTGTTTATTTTATTTTACTCTCTATATAAACTATTTTATTTACCATCTAATCCTTCTTTACTTAATTATATTATATAAAAGAAGTTAATTTCTTATAACATTTTTGCTTCCAATATTATCATTTGCCTTCTTTTTTTTTTACCATTTTATAATTCTTTTCAATTTAAATAACTTTTTTTTTTAAAATTATTAGATAAAATTTAGAACTTATATTGTTGTTATCGATAAAAGTATGAAGACATACATGTTAGTGCCCGTATGAATGCATGATAAATTATAAAGAGAGTTTGTATAAACATCTAATCATGTTTTACTTTCTAGACTAGATATTTATGCAAGTATTTTGAAAGAGATGTTTTTTTGGGCATTAATAGAATTAATTTTTTGAAAAGGCATTAATAGAATTGATATGATGAGCTACATACTTTTTTTTTCAATAAGCCAAGAGCAAAATGACATAAAAAAGAATAGTTTCTAACTAAGTTGGTACCCTACTCTAATGTGTTGCCAATTACTCATATATTATTAAAAAAAGGAAAAATTACAGAAAAACTAGGGGGACATAAAACCTGACCCAGTCAACAACCCTAACGGGTAAAACAAAAATTCAAATTAAAATAAAAATCCACAAATTGGATCCAACCCTAAACAATTCTAACAATTAAGCTCGGTTATAAAGTTTGGCGAATGAGTCGATCGTCAACACGAAATCAAATCACGCACCATCAACTCTCTGCAACAATGACAACAAGTATTGACGACTCTTTCGAGTCCATACAGTCCCATCTCAATCAATGCCAGTCAACACGATAACTGGGATAGAAAACCATAGACAAATGCTTGAAAGTGTGGGGGTGGATTCGACTGCCAACACGGTAATTGGCAAATCCACGTGCACCACTGATCAGCAGATTAATTAGTCATTTCTGGCCCACAACAAGCGATCATACAAGCACAGCCGAGGCACATTGAGGATGGCATATGAACTCGACCGCCAACACGGTAACGAATATAGCACACCCATAATTTACTGTGACAAACCACGCAAATTCACGGTCATTTCTAGCCTCACAATCCAAAATCAATCACGAGACAGAAGAAACCATCATTGTTACCCACCACGACAACGGCGGCGACCGTTGGAGAGAAAAACAGCAACTCAGGAGATACCCAGAGATCAACAAGTGTCAAGTCTCGGCAGCGCGATCTGAGCGAACTCAAACCATCGGGCTGAAAAAGGATGTGCCATTTAACCTGATCTTTCGACGAACCACCGCTGAGAGAACATGGATGATGGGCGGTGCGGATGGTTGACCCATCATCGCACCACCACCAACCACCGTCTACATCTCCAACAACAGAAGGATGACGGCAGCGATGAAGTCTAGGGAGAGGTCAGATAGCGTGGTTGTGATTGAGAGGAGGAAGGAGCGATTGCAGAGAAGGACGGTGTTTTCAGCTACACACACACGCACTTATATATATATATATATATATATATATATATATATATAAAAACACACACAAAAAAATGGAATTAATTTTATGCAATGTCGGTGTAAAACCTTTTTGCGTATTCAACCAACCAAAATACACATGATGCACTTTTGTATATTGGTTTCTAAAATATTTGTATAGACATCTAATCAATAAAATTTGACTGGATGCAAGTATAAAAACTTTCACATTATTGATATATACAAATTAAATTCTTATTACGGTATCCTCTCCTCCGAAAAATAAAAATATTATGATATGACACTATAATAAAATATTAATTAGCCTATGTATACAAAATTTGCACCAATCTAAATAATTACAATTAAATTCAAACATACTATAATAAAATCAAAAAAAGAGAACATAAAATAAAAACAACCGGCCCTAGTTTTGTAGTGAGAGAAACTTCACCTTCACTCTATGTTTTCTTTCTCTTTTATCATCGAGGAGGGATGGTTTTAGGTTATTTTTTGACCTAGAATCACCGCATCATTTTTCCCATTTCTTTCAATCTAAATAAGTGATTTCAAGTTATATCAAGTTTTTTCTTTTGTGTTTTTTGTGATTTCGTCGTTTGAGTGCGGCATTGTGTTGTTCGTCGTCTTGTGTGGCGTTTAATTTCGCGTCTTGTTGTAGTTTGTTTGGTTCCTATTGAAAGATCAACTTCAGTCAATCACAGGTTCAATCAATGGTTTGAGCGTCAACGTTGCAGATTTGGAAGCATGTGTATTCCGGTGATTTAGATTTTATCATATTATATGTAAGCATTTTATCGTTGTGTGCTATTAACTTGGGTGTTGTGAATTTGTTTGTAAATTCATCCTTTACGTTTTTAGTTATATTGATCATGTTATTGTATCTAATGTATTCTATCAATTTGAATAAATGAATATCGTTTTGCTTTTTTGTAAAAAAATAATAGTAAATTCAAACATGTGAACGAATTGAATAGAATGGAGGAGCTCACAATAGGGGGCAATATTACAAGTGGGAAGTGGCGCATCGTTGCACCCAACAGCCAAAGGACCCGTCCCAAAACAAGGAACTGAAACCGTGAGAGAGGTTGTGGTTTACAATTTGGCAACAACATGGCAAGAATTATTTATCGCATATTAAGTGTTTTTCAAGATTATACACACTATTTTGTCAAAAGAAATTATTTAAACACATTTTAAAAAATATATTGTGTTAACTTTTGTGATAAAAATAGTATTCTTTAGCAAACTACAATTATTTATATAACATAAGCTCGTAAAATATTTAGGTTAGTTGATATACACTTTTTTTAACTCTTTAATGAAGATACAATAAATCGGATAATTCATTAAAATTAATTTTTTGACATTTTATTAATGTTATTTCTCCGTGAGCTTAACTCAGTTGGTAGGGATATTACATATCATATGTAAGGGTCGGGGTTCGAACTTCAGACACCTCACTTCTCCACAATTAAATTGTGTGAGCTCTATCTACTAAGCTATTTAACAGAAGAAAAAAAATATAGCGAAACAAAAATTTTAATTCTAAGGCTCAATATTAGACAAAGGGAGTAAGACAAAGTCAGTAACCGGGGGAGGCTACTTGGTGAATTATGGGGTTAATAACCAACAAGGTTGGCCCTTAGGTAATGGCTGGAGTCACCTTGGTATGTGGTGTTGGCTCTCTCCTCTCTTTATCACTGTCACTCACTTTCTTGAATCTTAGCCATATTTATAAACTTTTTTTTTATTACTTCATTTCCTTTTTGTCGACCAAAATTACTAATTGTGGTAAAGTTCACATCTAATTATTCAGCTATGAAGAAATCACAACTTGTCTCCCTCACATATGATCTGAAAATAGTCAATATTGATTACTTCTTTTTGTTTTTTCGTAAAATGTTGATTCCTAATAATTGTCACTTTTTTTTTCCTTTGTTTCAAAATTATAAAATACCAGCTCCGTTCTTAAATATAAAACTTTTTTTGTCAAGTCATAGAAATTAAAAAAGTTGATAATATTATTTAATTTGTTTGTAATTCATTATTGTTTTTACAATTTTATCTTTTAAAAAAAAGTTAGTTTATATTTTTAACTTAGTATTTATTAACATATTTATTAACGATTGAAGAAAAAGATGTAAAATAAATAAGGGAAAGTATGTTAATAAAGAAATAATCAATTAGAAATACCAAAGAGATTATATAAAAAGGGACAAATTTTTTCTCTTAAAATCACTCTTTTAAGATTAAGAGAACATTGTTCTACTTTTTTTTCCTCGAAATTGGTCTCCCAAAACCAATGAAATAATGTATTTTAACTGACATATCATACTATATAAAATGTTGAATGATCAACACTCATGAAATTGCAAGAATCCTCCTAAAAACTAGAGTTTAAATTTTAAAAATTATTCATTTCTATAATTTAGAACTTCAAATGACATAAGAGAATCAAGCTGATAGTTCAGCATGAGATTTTTCTTTAGCTGTCCTTTTAGTACTGCTTTTGTGGCTTCCCACATGTTCACTCGTGATTTCCATCAAGAGTGTTATATGAATATATCTATGTCTTTTTTTTAATCAATGGAAAAAAACGCGATAAATAGAGATGACAAAGGGTATCCTATGAACAAAGTACTACGGTGTGTAACGATCCGATTTTTAGAATATTACTTATTTAATTTTTTATGATTTATCTAATTGTTCGATGTTTTTAATTGTTGGGTTAATTGAATTTTATTACAGATGGAGGAATTAAGGGTATTTTGATAATTTTTGAAGTGAAGGCCATTTTAGTAATTTAAAAGTGGAGAAATATTTATTGAGGTTAGTAGTAACTTTGTGGAGTTAATAGAATAAAGGTAAATTGTAAAAGAGGATATCAAGTGAATTAGAATGTGTAGGGATATTAAGTGGAATGTCATTCGTCGTTTGTTCATTGATCTTGGACTTCGATCGGATTGGTTTGGCCCGAAAGGGCGTTTATTACTTGCTAATGCTTTTTAGGTAGTTGTTGGACCTTGGATCATTTCTGTGTTGACAAACGATTCATATGCCTACTTTGATACTCTAAACATTCACTATGCGTTTTTTTTTTTTTTTTTTGCAGTTCGGTTTCGTATCCACACGTGGGTTCGCTGGACTGTCCGTAGTAGTGTTGTTTAGAGTTGTTTTTTTAACCACTTGTGTACTAATTTGTTGTATCACCCGTTAGGGTTTGAGTTTGTGGTTCTCTGGGTCATGTTCATGCCCCCTGTAACGCCCTATTTCTATTAAAGCGATAAAACACGCGAATAAAGCATTTATTCAAGAAATAGACGTCACGTTTCCAAAAGTTCACCAGAATATAACATGAATAAAAATTGAAACAACTACGGAGAGAATATAAATCATATATCACCAAAATATACATTTCATAAGATCAATATACATCATCATATAAAATCTCCAAATCCCGACAAGTGGGTAAAATCTCCATAACATAAATAAATCCAGAATATCATAAAGACTAACACCTAATCAGAGCCTAATCTAAGATTCCAAAGACCGATAACGGAGATAGCTTCCGCTATCCAAGCACTCACCAAGAAATCAACAATTACTCCTACACGCCGTTTAGTCATTCATACAAATAGGTAGACGGTCCACCACAGACCACTGGGGGTTAACTTCACATCAATCATAATCAACATAAACAAACATAAGCATTCAAAGATTTTATGCATAACACATATACATACACATCCCTCCTAGAATACTAACATCACATAATTATTATCCCCCATTCCATACACCTCAAGTTATTACATTACTAACATAGCATAGCAAGCATATTCAATCTCTAATCAAGTCATTGACATAAGCTTATCATTTATCAATATCAATCAATGAAAGGATTACTCACCTTATTCTTCATTTTGCATACTTAACTCAACAAGTACAATTCATCATTTCAAAGGTATAAACAAGCAATTATCATTATTAAAGGAATCACCACATCATATATATATATATATATATATATATATATATATATATATATATATACACATGTACAATTATCACCTCATTACTATTACCAAAGTAATTATCATCAAATAGATTCACCAAGTGTATAAGCACAAACAAGTAAGACACGCAATTAGAGCCTAGTTCAAATATTCACAATCATCAACAAAATCATATTATTTCTCACAATTCAAGTGAGGAGAAAATACACCACACTAAGATAAACATCATATTCAACACCTAACAATCATTCACATATCTTCATATAATCATATCAAAATATCCACAAAAGATTTGTCAAGTATTTGGTCTTAAAGATTATTTTCGACAAAGTTCGTCTCTCATTTTACAACTTTAAATAATTGAGACAAATGAACCAAAACCAACTAAATAAATTCTAGGGCCTCGACTATGTATACACTTAGATCACATATGAATGTAGTTGAATATACATGTGCATTTCACTAGCCGACTACGACAAAATCATCAAAATCACAAGTTACGACAAGTTCGTATCATTTCTTCCATATTGCAAAACCAATTCATTTTCAAAACAAAACCAAGTTAGATCCATCACAACATAGTTTAAATACTCTTAAACACCCTAATTGAACCCCTTAACATTCAAGTTTTGAAGTTTGTAAACAAACCATAAGTTTCGGGTTGACTTGGAAATAGTTATGCTAAGTTTCCTTAAAATTTCTCCAAGACCTACTTGGAGTGTTTTCATCATAAATCAAAGTCTAAAAATCATTTTCAAGTCAAACCAAAGCCACTGGAAAACTAACACAATTATCTAAAACTTTCATGTTTACACTGAAAGCCAATTCAAAACAGAAATGTGTGAAAAAGATGCAAGAATGCGAAACAGGGCATGCTGTCAAAGAGCAACTCGCCCGGCGAATAAATTCACTCGTCATGGCGAGTTAAGACAGATAGCTCTCGGAAAAACTTCATTTTCACCCCAAAATCCCAATTTTGAATCCCCTAAGCCCAAATTTGATCCCTAAGTTTGTCTAAACATTTATACACATCAAAAAGACTCAAAACCATATAAAACTTGAACCAAAACATCATTTCAACAAAAATCACCATTTGACCCATTTTTCAAAAAATGTTCTCAAGAACAACACAAGTTCACTTCAAGCTCTATGGTTAAGATTACCCAAGGTTTCAATCATCAACAACAACATCTCATAACAACAACAACAACAATCAGAAGTAAATTCATCAACAATTTATCAACAACATTATACTTCACCAATTTTGAGCAAAAACACAAGTATACATATATACATAACTTGAGCATGTAAATTCATCATCAACAATTTAATTAACATCAAATTCACATACCCAAACATTGCATCAAAACATAAGCACGAATTTCACCAATTAAATTCATAATAATCACTTTATACAAATAAGCACTTATGAGTAGAAGTAGAAAAGAAATTATACAAAGAGATTATGAATGAAAACTAGCCCCCTTACCTTAAATCTTCACAAATCTAAGCTAGTGCTTCACTTTAAATCGAATCCCTTGAGTTTCTACCCTCCTCTTACTTCCCAAAGTCTTCTCTCTTCAAAACCCCTTCTCTAGCTCTTTTTCTCTCTACCTCTCTCAAATTCTTATAAAATGAATGTGAACCCTATTTTTCTACAAAGACTAGAGCTTAAATAGTGTCCACACTAATGAGCTTAACCCTTAAAAGTCTAATGGGCTCAAAACTCTTATAAACTAACTTTCAAAGTTTCTATCCACTTACGGTTAAAAGTTACTGAATAATTACCAGTTCAAAACTAATTACCACCACCGAATAGTAACTTAGTAAAATAATGGTTCTCACTAGAAACACAAAAAATAACCCTCACCAAGAATTTACTAATTTACCCTTGTTCACAAAATAACCAAAATACCCATGAGTCTAAAATGACTATAATACCTTATAACACCGAAATCCACTAATCCTAACCCAAAATACACACAGAGGCAATTAATCACATATAAACACATATAAACACATATAAATAAATAATAAAATAAATCTAGCGAAAAACTAGTTGTTACAACTCTCCCCCCTAAAAGAATTTTTGCCCTCGAAAACTACCTGAAGGAAACAACTCTGGATACGAAACCTTCATCCTACTCTCCGATTCCCAAGTAGCACTCTCACCAGTTGTTCCAACCCAAATCACCTTCACCAAAGCGATCTCCTTGCCTCACAAACGCTTCACTTCGCGATCCTCAATCCTAACTGGCCAAGTCTCAACGGTCAAATTATCTCATACTTCCAAATCATCCACTTGAATCACATGAGACGCATCATACACATACTTCCGCAACTGAGACACATGAAACACATCATGAAGATTCAACAAAGACGGTGGTAACACAATCTGATACGCTACAACCCCAACCTTCTCAATAATCTCAAACGGTCCAACAAAACGAGGAGTTAACTTACGACACTTCAAAGCACGTCCAACACCAGTTACAGATTCACCCTCAAAAACATATGATCACCAACCTGAAACTCGATGTCCTTCCTCCTCTTATCATGATAACTCTTCTGCCTACTCTGAGACGCTCTCATCTTCTCTTGAATCTTCTTAACCTTTTCCGTAGTCTCTTGGACAACTTCTAGTCCTAACAAAGCACTTTCACTTGACTCAAACCAACACAACGACGTTCTACACCTTCTACCATACAAAGCCTCAAATGGTGCCATACAGATACTAGAATGAAAACTGTTGTTGTAAGTAAATCGGGTTCAAAGTTAAAACTCAATCCTTTGCCGGTGCTACTCAACTCACTCGATCCATTCCTTAAAATTCAATGTATATGCATATGTATGTATATATCCCTTCAAATCTCCACTTTTCTCTTCATTCATATTGCTTCTATTATTTAATTTTATTAATTATATTAACATGTCTTCCTTTAATCTTTGCGGCCAAATAGTTGTCTACGATCTTCACCTCTTGGAACAGTTCTACAATGTCCATTGCCGTTTGTCAACGATATTTTTTCGAGTGTGATTTCCTTGATTAATGAGGTATGTTATGGGGCAAATTTACAATATGGAAACTTGATATGTACTTTGATGCAAATTTACATTATGTCAATGATATATTATCTGCCTTTTGAAGCAATTAAAGTACATGATTTTTCTAGTATAGAAATTGAAATTCCAATAAATTGGACTGTTAATTTATGTGTATTACTAAAAATAACATTCATAGGTTCGCTCGGAAGAAAACATAATATCCTTAACCCTTGTAAATAATTATTTTTTGTGGTGGTTGAGGTACGAATCCCAGACCTTGCATATATTATGTATTGTCTATGCCAACTGAGTTAAGCTCACGAGGACAACCCTCGTAATTAAATTAATACATTTGCGAATTCATTTGGCAATTAAATTAACTGACCTGAATTTTCAATTGTTGGCTGAAAATGAACTCGTTTTTATAAGTTTTAGAAGATCTATAAATTTTTTTTTATCAACTTCTTTACAAATATGAATTATAAGTCCACAGACTTTAGAAGATAAATGGTAGCTAGCATTCTTCCACTCTTTTGAATTAGAAGAAATTAACATAAATACAAGTTTTCCAATTTCAAAGTCTCATCACTTTACCTGGATAATTTTCTTAGGTAACCTTAATGGAACAAAGGACTAGGACGGCGAAAATACAAGAATATTTATATTGTCAAGTAGCATCGAGCAGCATACCGAAACAACTTCATTATCTTGACTTGAGGCCGGTGAATGAGCACACAACCAATGCAGCTGTGCGCCTTCAGCAACTATCTGCAGAATATGTTCCTGCTCTGGTTGACAATTCTTACTTCCACTTTGTTCTTGCCTCAGACCATCTGCTTGCCGCATCTATGGTTGCAAAATCACTTGTTCACAACAGTTTGCAACCTCAGAAAGTTGTTCTACAAATAATTACAGATAGAGAGACGTGCAAGTTTGGCTTTTACTGCACTCTTTATCACATATTAAACAATACTAAAAGATATTTTTTTCGATTGTGATTTCCTTGATTAATGAGGTTATGCCACACAAATTATATCTTCATCGTCCCAAAACTTTATTTTATTTATTTATTGTTCACAATTGTTCTTATTTTGTTCCTCTCTAATGGGATTTTGAAGTTTGTTGCTTATGTGGTTTTGTTCCAGTTAAGAGTTTGTCATTTGAAATTTCTTGATTGATATTTCTCTAATTCTCCAAAGAGTAAAACTATTAGTTTATTTATGTTACCTTTTCTTGAATCTGAGGTCATTTGGTAGGTCAAATGTGAGAAAATGTACAACTAGTTTTTATGTAAAAAGCTCTACAAACCAGTTCTAGTTTAATTGATTCGGCACTTTTCTATAATGATTTTTGTGAAACTAAAAATATGTGTGTCCATATATATGTTGCAGAATATGTGTCGTTGTAGCTGTTAAATTAGGTTGAATGTGGGAATGAAGTACTAATTACTAATCTTTTGTACTTGAATGCAATGTTTCTGGATTGGTTGATAATGGAATAATATTCTTTTGGATCAATTTGTGTAAATAAGATTTGTATTATATATTATTATAAGCCTGATATAATATTTCTTAAGAGCTTGCTATTGATATATCTTGTTTTTCCATTTTAGTTTCAGGTGTTTCTTGCTAATCTGTTAGAATGTGTTCAGAACTTGTATTATATCTTAGTTAACTTCATAATTATAGGAAATTTTCAAATGTATAATTTGGTCAACCTATGAAGTAGTTATTTATATATACTAGAGGTTGATTGATCGGAGTTTAATCTTGAACAAGTAATCTATATGTAAAGGATAGCAAAAGCTGGAAGTTCATATGTTTTCTTGTTTTTAGTTTCAACAATTTCTTTTATTTTCAATCCATGTTGGTAGATAAATCTTATCAGACTGGAGGGTAACAATAACCTGTTGCATAAATTCAGATTTTGTTACTTGTTATTGCTCTAATTTTAAAGTAAAATCCCAATCTTACAAAATTTTCGTGTCTATTAGAACATCATTCCATTCTTGAAATCAAAGGAACACAGTACTTTATAAAACACATTATTTTGGAGGAGACTATATGTTTGTGTACATTCATTTCCTTTCTTTTTTTAATTGATAGATTATCTTCTTCAGATTGGTGAATTAGGAGGTTTTTCCAAAAATTCTCGCCTCACTTTCAACATCATATGGATTTCGGTGCTTACATAATATGAAAGGAGAGGAATGTGAGGATTTTCAATCGTAAGGCTGACCTCCTCCTTTCCTTAATTGAAAAGGTTAAATTTCAGACATATTGGTGGTTAAAAGTGTATTATGTTTTGTTTGATTATGATTACCTCACTTGGAGGCTGCATCCTTTGTTGTATTTAACTGCGGTTTCCTACCTTTTTTCGCCTTTTTGCTGCTTAGGCAGCTTTGTTGTGTAATGTAACTTGTGGGATTTCTAGTTTTCTGTAGTACACCTTGTGCTAGAAAGGCTTATTTTGGGTCATTAATATATTCTCTTAGCTTTTAAAAAAAAATAAACATTTGGTGTCATCTACTTTATTAATTTTTTTTATGTCCATACTTTGTTTTTTAAATTGTTTTTGCTTCAGAGAATTTCAAAACGCCCATTGATAGGCCTTCCGCCTTTTCTTGGTCTGTTTTCGATATGTTTTACGTTTGCCATTCTTGATTTGTTTGTCACAAAGTAGTAACATTAACACTGTTATAGAGAATATGGAGATGGACAGCCAATTTTATTGCTCGGTGCCGTTCAAAACTCCAATCAAAGATCATGAGTATGGTAATTATTTGCACATAAACAAGAAATGCAGAGATCATGAGTATGTAAAAATTACTGCCAAATATTTAAAGATTTTTGATACCCACTTTTACATAGATACTATGACAGGTTTGATTTATGCTATGTAATGTCCCTTCCAACTTTTTGTCTTACGATCATGTTTTTTCGTTTCCTCTTTTCACTTTTCTTGATTTCACTCATAATATCCCTCATGACTCTCAGCTATGTGTCAGTGACTGCGGTAATACAAAATCAGCACATCATTTGTTTTTGGATTGTCATTTTTTCGGTTCTGTTTGGTATCTTGTTTGCAATTGGCTCGGTTTTTCTTCGGTTGATCCTGTTGCTATTTTGGATCAAGTTGTTCAGTTCCAGTGCTTCTAAATTGCGGCACTCTCTTATGCTTTCAATATGGTTGTTTTGCGTTTGGACAATTTGAAAGGAAAGGAACAATAGGATTTTTAATCACAAAGAAAGCACAACTCTTCTATTTTTCTGGATCATATTAAGATGATTACTTTTTGGTGAAAATGCTTACTTTTTAGTGGATGAAGGCAAATCGCACTAGTATTGCTTTTAGTTATCATAACTGGTGGCTTAGTCCTCTTGAGTGCTCGGGCATGCCTTGTGCCTTTTGCTTCAGACTACTATGTTATTGTAACTTTTGTTTTCTTCCTTGGCATGCCTTGTGCCACTGTCATGCCTTGCGCCAATAAGAATACTTTTTGGTTTGTTTAAAAAAAAAATTCCTTCCTTACCTATGTTGAATAATATGTTAATATATCCATTCCTTAAGAATGATATGGGTAGGGTAGGGAGTAAAAACAGATAATATAATATTTACATTTGTTTACTTCATTCACAATTTATTATGTGTGGGGAGTAAAAATTAATTTATATTTCTGCAAGGACCGAAAATCAAATAATACATATTTGCAAGACCTTAAAACATATTTCTGCATGTTATTGAAACTTGAAATTAACAGTCTATTTGAAGTTGAATATTATTGGGAAAAAAGTTAATTTTGTAAGAACTAGTTCGTTTGAATTTAAAACAAAATATATGTTATCAGAAAGAAAAAATCAAAGAAGGGAGTAGCTTGGAAAGTTCCCTGAATTATTAAACAGTGAAAGAGATTTATCTGATCTGAATTATTAAGCATGGCATTACTCATGCATAGTCTTCCATTGACTTTTCTCTAGTCAAACATCTAGTTTGTTTGCTATATGACTAATCCCATTCAAAGTACGTGGTTCAAATGATCATGTAGATAATCAACGTGTGTTACAAAGTAACGGGGAGTCTTTGGAAAAAGAAAAATAAATATTAATTAATATTGCTTTTTTAATAGATATACGAAACTCACACATAGAAGTGGATGATCCGTGGTTCAAACCCTGGTCACGATGCAAAGCCTTGCAATTTTGGAATCTTTGTCGGGGGTTTAAACCCCGATCATAGCATTTGACCTAGCATTTTCGAAATCTTTGCCACTTGAGTTGGAACTTGTTGACAATTATGAATACTATTTAATAGGCCACATTGCCACTTGAGTTGGAACTTGTTGACAATTATCAATACTATTTAATAGGCTACAGACTGAATATTCAAGTATTGTTGGAGAAAAACAATTATTAATGCTTAAAGTCAGTGACTCAAATTTGTGACGCTCTCTTTGCCTCTGAACATTTACCTTTCTGGAATGGGGAGAAAATCTTCATTGCAACTAAATATTCTTTGCTTCAATATTGTCCTGTTATTGTTGGCATGGTCAAGAGTGAAAAGAAGCCACTGCTTAGGGCCACAAAGGTCTGTTATGAGCATAGGTGTTGTGCTTGATTTGGTTTCATTAATGGGAAAGCATCAAAAGATAGCAATGGAAATTGCAATCAAAGAGTTCAACAATCAAGTGAGTTCGTGCAAGCTGGATTTGCAGATAAAAGATTCACATGGAAATTCTGCTCAAGTTATTTCAAGTGGTAATTTCCCTTCCAACTCTTAAAGTTGCATTAAAAATGTTTTTATCTAATAAATGCACGCCGTGTTTTATAACTTGCATGTTTAGGGTGCATTTGATTCACAAAAGTACTTGAAAGAACACTACAATGCAGACAGTACAACGCTATATTACAGAGAGATAGAAGGATCATATTTTTCTGTATTTTTAATGTTCTAGACATTTTTGACAAATAGTAGACCAACAGAGAGTTAAAATGATCTATCAAGTTGGTTCAGACTTATCCCCGCCCACTAAAGTTGTATCCTGCAGTTTTGCGTCATATTAGTGACATATCTTGTACATATCCGAGTGTGTCATACGATATCCTGCAAAATTCTGTCGCATCAGTGACATATCTTGTACTAAAGTTGAATCCCGCAGTATTTTCCTATTTTGATGCCAAACATATTATAAAAAGCAAATAGTTTCCACTTTTCTCTATTATGAATCATGATTATGTATAGACAGATGATATTTACATTTACCTTTCTCATTATGGATTTATTATGAAGACTGAGTAAAAATAAACAGTCTAACATGCACCATTACGCTTTTATAAATATAGTTATGGATCTTTCACGGAGCAACCAGGTGCTGGCCATCGTAGGAACGATTACACAAAACGAAGCAACACTTGCTAGTGAATTCGACGACAACATAAAGAACACTCCTATCTTGTCTCTAACTTCATTTGTTGGCAGACAAGAATTAGTATCTCCTAGATTGCCACATTTCATCCAACTAGGATATGATATTAACCATCAAATCCAATGCATTGCAGCAATTGTAGGAGAATTCAGATGGAAAAAGGTGGCGGTAATTTATGAACATAATAATGATGACTTTTCGTCAGATCTAGAAATAATACTTAGCCTCTCTAATTCTCTTAAACTTGCTGGTTCTGAAATTGAAACCCATTTAGCTATTCCTTCTATATCCACACTTTCAGACGCAGAATCTACAATTGAAAATGAGCTTAATAAGTTGAAAAGGAAGAGTAATAGGGTCTTCTTGATTGTTCATTCTTCTTTAGAGTTGGCTAATATTATTTGTGAGAAAGC
>Ga0315914_1001510_pt1 | contig 34837 bp, 29 predicted proteins | sample MpolenodulesMG_FD_203920 | JGI IMG/M metagenome (GOLD analysis project Ga0315914, IMG submission 203920) | Medicago polymorpha root nodule microbial communities from Los Angeles, California, United States - elongated nodules | ecosystem: Host-associated > Plants > Roots > Nodule | place: USA...
GTAGATAGAATATAGAAAGTCAAAGATTACATAAGTAGTATAGTTTTGGTGGGAAAAAAATAATTGAATTTGGTGTTGTAAATCGTGTAATTAGTTGGAGAGTAATTATGGATAGATGAATACAATATTGGCGCCCAAAAGGAATAGGTTTAGGGTTTAGGAGTGTAATTTGCATTGTTAACAAAGATTAGTAAATAAGAATTTGTTAGGTTAAATTGTTGCTAACCTAATGCAACATTTTAGAGGGAAATTATTAGGTTAAGTTGCTGCAGACCTAAAAAAATTAATAAATAAGGATATATTTCAAAATATGTTGGAAAAAGTTAATAATTGTTGAAAGTGGGGGATTTTTTTTATTTTTTTTAGATGACCAGATTCAAAAACCAATTAAAAGAATTTAATTATCCCTTAAAAAAGGAATTTAATTATATAATAATAGTATAATTTTACGAGAGAGAAATGAGTTCTTGTAAAAAAAAAAAACAGAAAGAAAAGAGTTCATAATTTTCTCTTGTGCTCAAATTTTTTGAAGAGCTTTTGCTCTTTTTTTTTATATCATTTTACGGTCAATAAACATTCTTTCATACTATATTTTACAATAAAAAATTATATAACAATTTCGTTAAAAAATTATGTAATTTTTTTTTTTGGTGAAAAATAATGTAATGATTAAATGCGGTTTTATTAATGAGTCTCTAGGTCATCTTCTCCCTCATTTGATTTTTTTTCTTAAGAAGCCGACAATTACATGTTATAAAGAAACCTTAGCCAAGCACAAGATGTGTCTAAAATAGAATTGAAAAAGAGTTTAAAATAAAAGTGGAATCAAAGACATAAGCAACATCACAAGGTGGAATATCTTAATAATAGAAATGAAAGGAAAATATGCATGCCAACCCTAACAAAACCCTAGATTAATTTGGCTTTATTTACTGAAATGAAATGAAATTTCCCCTTCTTTGGAGCCAAAATGCAAGGCCATGTGATGTGATACTCCAATGCCACCAAACAACTGCTAATTAGAAACAAACACAAGTATGATACTCCACCATGCAATTAGCCTAGCCAATGAGGGTTTGCAAGCTCCACGTGATCATTCTCCCAAAACAGAACTTCTTCTTTCTCCTTCTTTTCTCAGAATCGACCAGTTCTCTCTCTTTCTCTCTGGATCTTCTTCTTCCTCTTTTCTAAATCCATTTTCGATTTTCCCTTCACAAACCCAAACTCTATCTCTCCCTCCCTCCATCCCTCTACTCGCATCACCATTTCCGGCCACCGTAACCCACCATCACCATCTTCCTCCTCACCACCTCCCTTGCTGAATCTCAAACATGCTCAATGCTCTATTCCATCGCAGGTCATCACTGGTCTCTCTCTGAATCCATCTTTCACTTTTCTATTTCAATGGCTTCTAATAGCTTCATTGTTGGATTTCACAGTTTTCTCATATGGCTCTTTCATTACATGAAGATTTCAAATTATTAGAGTAGCTGATGTAATGCTAATCAAAGGTTACTTTAATTTCTGTTTTTTACTTTTCCTATTTCACCTTTGATTTTAGGGTTTTATTTTACATTTTTTATCGCTTTTCATTGATCGCAGGAAATCGAAGCTGTAACGTTTCGATTAAGATGGAAATCGGTGGAAGGAGATAGGTGCTGGTATAGTGACGTTCTTGAAGCATAAGGTTACTGGTAAAGTGAAGCTTCTTATGAGGCAATCGAAAACCCTCAAGCTATGTGCTAATCATCTCAGTATGTGCTGTGATTTTGATATTTGTGATTGATTTTAGTGATTCTGTGTGTCTGTTTTGATTTTGGTATCAAACCTTCCATTCCCAATCTTATGGTTTACCTGTTGCTCCTTTAAGTTTGACCAAAATATTGAGGTAGTCCTTTAAGTTCGTTAATTTTCAACTAAGTCTTTTAAGTTTTTTTTTTTAAGTTTGCAATAGGTCCTTTAAGTTTTTTTTTTTATAAGTTTTAAATAGATCTTTTAAGTTGTTAATTCAATGCACCTATTTAAAATTTTGTAAGTTTTTAAGTTTGAAATAGGTCCTTAAAAGGTTAATAATAATAATAAGGATCTATTGAAAATTTAAAAAACTTAAAGGACTAAGTTGGTATTTTTGTAAAACTTAAAGACCAAACAATGTATTTGGCCTTATACATTTTATCATATGACTTATTAAATTACAATTTTGATTTACGGTACAACTTATTCGTTATAACTTATTTGTGTCTGTTTTAGTCGGTAAGACCCGTGTATGGTACTAATGAGTACAAGAAGTCTATGAGCCGTGTTGGACATGCAAACTTATGAGCCTGCACTTGATCATTCCAAAGCACACACTTTGTTGTTGCTATTTATTATCTATTGTAATGACGCTTCAAGTGCGATCTCTTTTTGACTACCATATTTTATTGTTTTTTTATGTCAATTAACCATGCATTTTTCATATATACATGTTGTGATCATCGTTGTCTAGTGCAAAGCACGGGTTCACGATCTAGTTCAATACAAACACAAGGGTTAGACCACCAATTATTAAAAGGGTCATGAGAACTTGTGCCCTTAGGCACATGTTAAGAATTTCATTAATGGCAAATATTTATTAAGAAATATTAATTCTTAACTTCTTGTGAAAATGTGTCAAAAAACACTTCTTGTGAAATAAATAGACACAATTTTCAATACATAACTTCTATTTTGGGTATCTTGATATGTGTACGGTATAAGTTAGCATTTCTCTTATTAAAATCGAATAAAAAATCAGGCTTGAGAGCTTTCAGCCATAATGAAAAATAGCTTTGATACGTTGTAAATGATCCTAATTAGACATGACTTTGTTGAAAAAAATCCAAGAATTACGCTCCTTCTAAATGATCCAGATACAAGTAATCCAAATCACTTGAAAACAATGATGGATGTCATTCCTAAACAAATGAGAACCACCAAATTGCAACACGTGCAGCCCCACGTCATTTGGGAGAACATTACCAATTCCCAACCATTGCAAAATACAATGTCAAATGCTTCCGAAAAAAGCACAAATAAAAAAAAAGGTGATTTAGAGATTCCTCTTTTCAACATTCTTTGGTTGGAATCATCTTATTCAACAGCTTCCACGCAACTAATGAAACTTTCAGAGACATTGCTTTGTTTCGGATAATATATGTGAAGGGGGCATGGATGTGCCGATCATTTTGTGTTAACAAGTGATAAATTCCTTTTACTGAATATCCTTATGTAGGGTCGTACTTTTAAATCCATGTATCTAATACACTATCCTGCAAAACAAAGCTATCTTGGTAGAAAATACACTCTCCCCCTCGCTCCTCCTCCCAATCAAAAAGTCTCCTCGTCCACCTCCACCCTGGTTCATCTACCCCCTAGCCTCCTCATCTTAGATACAAAAATATTACAATCAACAGATAAATCGAACAAATGTCTAAACAGATAAATGAAGCAAACTTTTAAATCTATGATTTTGAACGAGTGAAGACACTCATTAGTAAGATCCAAATTTCACATCAACTACATATTTGTTTAAAGAATAATGTAAAATTTAAATTATTGCTAAATATTTTATATTATATATTATATTTGAGAGAGAAATAATAACTTTTTATCTTATTAAGAAAAAGCTGAGAGAAAATAATGCATGTAAAGCGAGAAACAAATGTATTAAATAATGACACATAATAGAAGAGAACTTAGTTTTATATTTTTTTGTTTACTTGATTTACAAAGAATAACGAAAAAATAATAAAATATATGAGAAATTTAATAACAGATAATACAGTTAAAAATTATTTTTTATTTAAAAAAAATTACAAATTGCTAAACTACTGAAAGTGAAAAAGAGGACATAAAGCAAAAAGAATTTTTGATAAAAATAAGGGGATTTAAAATTTAAATTCAATTAATAAAATTAAAAAAAGACAGAATAATTTTTTTGAGAATTCTTCCAATAACAAAAACGACTAAAGACTCTCATGAGAGATGATATATAATCTAATCCAAGATTAGGTTTTATGACTTTTTCAATATTTATCTTTCATGAACAACATCTTAATCTCTTTTTTATAAATTAAATGTCACAATATATTATTTGTTTGACAAAAAAAACTAAACCGACCTTAGGAGCGACGACGAGTACTCAATTTCCTAATAATCAAATAAAAAAATTAGAAGTATGTTTTTGTAAAGTGAAAAGGGCAACGGAGGCATCGAGTGGCATCTTATCTGATTGTTGTAACAAAACGAAACAAAGTACACACGTCATTCTAATTAGTTGACAAAACCATAACAGAGTTTTTTACAAACATCTAACCAAAAAATAATGTAGTATTTGTCATTTTCACTGGGTGTTGTTGGTTTGAGTTTGAGGAAGATGTTGCACCACAACCCACCTACCCATCTTATGCACTGCAAAATAAGCAAATAGTCAAATTTGATGTGAATTTAAAATTCTACAAGCTTTCCAAAACTTCTTACTTACCTCGAGTGTTTGGTATGGTTCACAAAATTGAAATACAGGATGACCTTATTATGCGTTTGGTCTAACTTAGGCATGCATTTCAAGTTTTCAACACGTCCAATATCACACTGATAAGAAATAAATAATTGATGTGGACTCGGAAGTCTGGCCTCCTCCCAAGTCCCAACTCAATCCAAACACACAACTAGTATTCTTTTTTGAAGTCTATTAAAACAAAATTTAACATGAATATATATAGTCATTTTAAACCCAAATTAGAGTGAAAAAAATAAGTCTTGATAATCATCTACTTACATCTAAGAGGACATTAATAAGACACTTCAAGTCTCTTTGAGTTCGGTAAATATTTTGAGTTTGAATATAGGTATAAGTAGTATCGTTAAAACTCCTTGAAAAAGATATTTTTAGTTTGTTATAATCCTAAACGACTTAAGAAATTAGTCTCTATAATTACATGTAAGATATATCTAGTTTACACTCACAAATTTGTCAGTATAGTAATGATTAATGAAGATGCCAATTACACATGTTCACTAATCTTTTATTACAATTTACATTTAATAATTGTACGTAAGTATGTAATGTTTGGATTCTCTCCTTCCATCTTTGTCTTACACTCTCTCTAGATGGATGGAAGCCAATTGACAATTCTTTTTGTTCAAAAAGACTTGAGAAAAATTAGTGTGAATTTAACCAACAATATTATAAAAGGGCGATGATAATTTGCGCCCTTATCCTTAAAAAAAATAAAGATAATTTACACCCTTAAGACATAAGTTAATAAATTAAATATAAAATTATTTTATTGAAATTTGCGTATTTAATTTAATTTTAAATTTTTATTAAATTGAATGTACAAAATTTATGAGAATAATTTTACTTTTTGATTCTTTACTTATGTCCTTAAAGCATCTTCAATAAAAAAAATTGCAAGGAGATTAAGTTTTTCTTAAAAGCTAATTTAAATTTGATTTCATAACCACTATTTAGAGACTACCCTCAATGTCACATCACACTTATTCAACTGAAACATATTTTATCCCAATGAAAGAAAAATTAAGCAACTTATATAAAACTCACACTTTTAATGATTTTTTTATTTACAACTTTTAATTTGAAATAAATAAACCGACTTTTAGTTTGATAATACAATATTTTATTTAAACTACTTCAACCATTTGTTTTTGCTATACCACATCGTGATTCCTTCAATGAAGAGAATAAAATTAGGAATGTTCATCATTTTATTAAACTCATTGAGAAACATTTTTATGACACAAATTAACACCACCTTTATAAAAAGTTATTAACAAATGTATGATTCTGATCAAAGTCAAAACCCATGATTAAAAGTTTTTAAATCAATTAATTAAGTCTCGATTTGTTTTGCTACAAGACAAATAGACAATCCCCTAAAAAAACAAATAAACAATCAATCAAGGAATGAAGGCAGTATGTAATATTGTTGAAGTGAAGACAATCACTCAATTCACCAACAATATATTTTTTCTCTTACAAAGAGAAAATATTTTGTTGAAGTGCCAAAATATGCCTAAGCTTGAGATTTGGTTCGGTCACAAGTCACCACCAACTTTTTAGTACACAGAACTGGATTTAGATGATGTCCCACAAAACTTAGTTGCATCGTTTAAAACATCTCTCTTAATTATTCCTTTCCTCCTAATTACCTTCTCAATTTCTCTTACCTCCACTCTAATTATTTTTTATTTTCTTATGCTAAAGAGGGATACAAGCATGATACAATATTTTATTTTTCTTCTCATCTTTTTTATGAAGCTCAAAAAACCGATTTGGTAGATAAGCTAGCAACATCCACAAATTAAAGATATTCTCAAAGTTTTACCAAAAAATCTCAAAACCAATTCTATAACTTTATGTTGCTGTGAAAATATAATCTTTAACTTCATTTTTTCCCATTGTTTTCCGTCTAAATTTCCATATGCATATAAATTATTTTAAAAAAAATTAAAACATGTTAGTATTTTTATTTTTAAATTGAGTAATTGTAACACTCACGCCTGACGAGGGAGGGGAGTGGTCGCCGTGCACAAGGCACGACAATGAGCGGCTCCCGACAACTTCTAGAGGAACCGAATCACATCGGAATGAGAGGGATCATGAGGCTCTGTAGGTATGAGACTACATGGTTGAAAGAAAATTGTTTGGTACTACCTATATCAATAAGATGCATCTTCTTTTTGGTAACTCATTCCATAAGAACTCCACAGTTAAGTGTGTTTGACTTGGAGTAGTCTTTGGATGGGTGACCTACCGGAGAGTTTCCCGGTAAGCGTGCGAGTGAGGATAAAACACGCTGAAAAAATTCGTGTTGATTTGTAGGGTCAATCGACAATGCTTAAAGTCGTCTGGGATGTTACCGTAATGATAAGTTTTGTTAAATAATTAGTAAAAAAATGTTGAATCCTTATGTAACAAAATTTTATTAAAGAAAATATTATTTGGTATGATTTGCTTTGATCAATTATATGGTATAATTGATATAGTATTTATTTAAAAAAAAGCGTGCAAAGTAAACAAGTTTGACAGAAATTATTGATATTCTTCTTTACATGCATGAATTATGTAAAAAGAGTTTTGTATTTTGTCAAAAACAAAAAAAGAGATTTGTATTTTCCTTAAATTAAATTAAATTAATAAAAAAAAAAAAAACTAGCTGAAAAAGTGAGCGTGGAATCTACCTTTACTAGACTTGAATTCACCAACTTATTTCCAAATGTACCGACGGTTGAGATTGATTAAGTCATAATCAGAGCCGTCCATTTCGCTGACTCAACGCACATGATAACGAATGAACCTAACCAAGATTCCCACCACGTTCACGCGTCTTTCACTACCAACTTTTTTTTACTGTTGTTGAATTTTACCTATAAATTCGAGACTCATTTCTCACGTTTACACTCGCACACCTTCACTTTTTCTCTGTTCTTCTTCAACAAGGTACTCTCACTTTTTCTTCATTCCTGGTTTTTCCTTTGTTTTCTTGTTCCAGTATACATTTCGGTTATCGCTATTCAAGCATTTCTGTCATTTTTTATTTTGTTTTGTTCTGTTGTGTTAACCTAATTCGAAATGCACCGTATCTCATTAGTCTATGTCATCATGTGTAATTAGATTTAGAGTTTCAGATCTGGTAGTATTTACATGCTAATATGTTTTTATATTTCATTAATTGCTCTATTTTTGTTGGTACATGTTTGCTTTCGTCGTGAGTATCGTAGAATCACGGTGAACCAATGTGATTTTGCAAAAACTTTGTATGTGCATGTTTGGTATCACAGTGAATTCACTGAAATCTCGGCGAGCCACCAGTAGCTAATTACGGAGGCTGGCCGTTAGAAAATTTTGGAGTTATTATATTTATTACTTGATTGCAAAAATGGGATCTTTTATGTGATTTTGTTTTTTTTTGACATTTTGTGTTGGTATATTATGCAGCTACTAACGATGGCAGCAGAGACCTTCCTATTTACCTCTGAGTCAGTGAATGAGGGACACCCTGACAAGCTTTGTGACCAAATCTCTGATGCTGTGCTAGATGCTTGCCTTGAACAGGACGTAGACAGCAAGGTTGCATGTGAAACTTGCACCAAGACTAACTTGGTTATGGTCTTCGGTGAGATCACAACCAAGGCTAAGGTTGACTATGAGAAAATTGTGCGTGATACCTGCAGAAAGATTGGGTTTGTTTCAGATGATGTAGGTCTTGATGCTGACAACTGTAAGGTTCTTGTCAACATTGAGCAGCAGAGTCCTGATATTGCTCAGGGTGTACATGGTCATCTTACAAAAAGACCTGAAGAGATTGGTGCTGGTGATCAAGGTCACATGTTTGGCTATGCCACCGATGAGACTCCTGAGTTGATGCCTTTGAGCCATGTTCTTGCAACCAAACTTGGTGCTCGTCTCACCGAGGTTCGCAAGAATGGTACATGCCCATGGTTGAGACCAGATGGTAAGACTCAAGTCACTGTTGAGTATTACAATGACAATGGTGCCATGGTTCCTGTTCGTGTGCACACTGTGCTTATCTCTACTCAACATGATGAGACTGTTACCAATGATGAAATTGCTGCTGATCTCAAAGAGCATGTTATCAAGCCTGTGATTCCTGAGAAGTATCTTGATTCCAAGACCATTTTTCACTTGAACCCTTCTGGCCGTTTTGTCATCGGAGGTCCTCACGGTGATGCTGGTCTCACTGGCAGGAAGATCATCATCGACACTTATGGTGGTTGGGGTGCACACGGTGGTGGTGCCTTCTCAGGAAAAGACCCAACTAAGGTTGACAGGAGTGGAGCTTACATTGTGAGGCAAGCTGCTAAGAGCATTGTAGCTAGTGGACTTGCAAGGAGGTGCATTGTGCAAGTCTCCTATGCTATTGGTGTGCCTGAACCTCTGTCTGTGTTTGTTGACACATATGGTACAGGGAAGATCCCTGATAAGGAAATCCTCAATATTGTGAAGCAGAACTTTGATTTCAGGCCCGGCATGATCTCTATCAACCTTGATCTCTTGAGGGGTGGCAATGGCAGGTTCTTGAAGACTGCTGCTTATGGACATTTTGGTAGGGAAGATTCTGATTTCACATGGGAAGTGGTGAAGCCTCTTAAATGGGAGAAGGCCTAAGTTACCTCTATGCTAGGAGTTTTGAACCTTAGAGTATCTTACTAATCTTCAAAGCTTTTTACCCTCCGCATGTCTATCTTAGTTTTTGTTTGTTCTTTTTTACATTAGCAATATAAAAAGTGCTCTCAGTTTGTATGTTCAATGCAATGAATGCTCACATTATATCAATATCAAAGGGAGTACAATGAAGACATTAATTATTAAATGTACCAAAAAAAAGAATCTTTTCATATATAGGACCGAAGGGAGTACCCTCGTTCAGTATTATTAGTACATGCTGGTATTTGTTTGTAGTATTTGGGTAAAAATGTGTGATGACTAATCTTGGTGCGATATTCTTTTCCAATCACATTTTTCCCATATACAACACTCAATTTGATTATTAATTGAGCTTATCCGAGGACTCCCTACCTTATTTTTCCCGAACCAAAATACCCGCTCTTTGTGTTTGGAATGGTTATAAGAATAGATTTTTTTTTAGGTACCTTGAAACATTAATTATTAAATGTATACAAAAAAATCTTTTCTTATATATAGGACCGGAGGAGTATGTACCAAAAACATTTTAAGGTGAATAATTTATTTACATATTTTTGAAGAACTTTTTTACCTTAAAATAAACTACGTATCATACGCATCACATACAAAGAGGGTGTGGCAGGTGCAAAAATGGAGAATGAATATTTTTTGGCTGTTACTTTTTTTTTCACGGCGTTTCTCACGCGATTTATTTTTTTCTTCAAAATACATTTTTGCTCGGATTATATAATTTAAACTCCTTTTTTACCTTATTTTTTTTATTATACAATCTGAAATATATTAAAACTCATAAATCTTATTGTAATTGAAACGGTGGCTTGCTCAATAAGATTGATTCATTGAACATGTGATTTTTGGGTTGGTTAGCAACACTTGACTGATCAACAAGACGTTACCCCATTTTTTTACCATGCATTGATTGATTGTACACTCTATGAACCCATCTTCACATATTCCCCTATAAATATTCACCCATCTTTCAAAAATTCTCATTCAATCTCACATTCTCTCCTACTATTTTATATTAGTGTTTATGATGTCAATGTTCCACCTTTATCTTTCATACAAAGATTTATTTTATTTTTACCTAGGGATAGTAGGAATGGTCAAAGGGCAATGTCTCACTTTGTAAATTTGCACCTTCTGTCTGGATGTAAGATTGTTCATCATAGTCTCCTTCTTCCACTAGATTTAACTTTACTTCTCCTACTCTCCCTTTCTAGGATTCGAGAGGAAACAAACTTTACCCTCGCCTCTTTCTCTCTCCATCTTCTTCTACTAGAGATTTAACTTTAGATGTCTAATAATTTCTTATAATAAGAATTATGTTAACGTAAATGTACTATGAAAGTATTGATCAATTAAATGAGAATTTTTATCATGTTTGTCTCTTTTACAATTATTTTATTTTTTGTCATATTCAATTATGTCATGCTAATGATATATGTCATTTGATTGATAATTTGGGCAAAATTAGTTTTCGATTATATGATCCGAAATTCCTATAAAAGAGTTTAAATTATATAATCCAAGCAAAAAATATTTTGGAAAGAAAAATAAATAGAACGCGTAAGAAACATAAGGTGAAATAAGTAATAGCATTATTTTTTTTATTGGCATTTTGAAAAGGAAAAAATAGTGAGGGTGTGATTGAAGGACATGAGTAACATCTCCCAACAATGAAATATGGCTGGGCTAACAAACCTTTTGAGAATTTATTTTTCCACTTTTCTCCTTGATTCTCAGGTGCTCTCTGAAGTTTTAAAAATGAGTTCAAATTATAAAATTCGAGCAAAAAATATTTTGAAAAAAAAAAAGAACGCGCGATAAATACATAGGATGAAAAAAGTAATAGCCTTATTTTTTTAATTTGCATCTTGAAAAGAAATAAAAAGCAAGGTTGTGATTAAGAATGGGAGTAACATCTCCCAACAATGAAATATGGCTGGGCTAGCAAAACCTTTTGATAATTTATTCTCCCACTCTCTTTCTTACTTCTCACGCAGCCCCTAAAATTCCAAAAATGCTTTTGGATTTTATAATTCGAAAGATGGTTTTCCCCTAAACACTATAAATTTAGCCATGGTACAACCATGAACCATGGTACAACCATGAACCATGGTCAACTGCTTTTACCCACCATTTCAGATTATAAATTTAGAAAAATAAATACTTTGGATTTTACACTTCGAACACCCCTGTGTCGAAATTAAATTTCACATTTTTTTTCATAATTTTTTTTTTTGCAAAAGAAGGGTTCAAAACATGTATAAGAGGTACTCAGATTATAAAATATTAAGTGCTTTTTTTTTCTTCCGGATTTTATGACCTGAACACTATATATGCTTCAAACCCCTTTTATGAAAAAAAATATATGTGAAATTTAATTTGCATATGGGATGTTTGAATTATAAAATCTGAAGTATTTTTTTTTTTTTTTTTTTGTGTTTTATAACCCAAATTGGTGAAAAGGTAGTTAATTGAAAAAAACCTCATTTCGGATTATAAAATCCAAAACCCGAGGACATTTTTTAAATTTCAGAGGGCGCATGAGAAGTAAAGAGGATAAGAAAAGAAATTCGACAATTGCTTTTCTGACTTTCAATACTTCCTAAAAACACAAGTAAAAGACTAAAATACCCCCATCGGTAGTTAACTACTGCTGACTTATAACTAAAAAACACGCCGGCAGTTAACCGCTAGGCTTTTTGGTCATTTACTTGTGTTAATAAGACACAATGAATGTCAAAAAAGCAATCTTCAAGAAATTCTCAAACCTTTCGTCGTCATGACAAAGAACACCCTTAATTGGGCTGGCCTTGGCCCAATCATTATTTTAAATTTCCTGCATTTCAATTGGATGAAAATTGCTCTTCTCACTTCTATTTTTGCTCTCACACACCATGAAAATAACAAAACACCACACGGTAATTAAGCTCAGGCAAATGTTGTTGGGAAGCGGGTGGTTTACTGTCGTTGAAGGTATTTTGGTATTTTTGTGATGTGTGAAGAACAAAAATGAAAGTTAAAAGAGGTGCTTTTCAATTAGATTGACAATTTTGATCAGAAAAATGGATTGTTCATTATCGGAGGTAGGGATTGTGTTTTTTTATGGAAAGGGAAAAAATTATGTTAAGAAAGATCGTGCATAAAATATAAGTCTGATTTATGGATAGAAGATAAAAATGTTGCAACTTGCAAGGCATCTCCGAATATGTAATTTAACATAAATGGGTTGTGCAGGTATATAACAAATTCACAATTCAAAAATATCAAAAGGTGGTAAGATGATTCTCCTTTCTCTGTGTATGCAATATTTTTTTGTAGGGTAGAAGAATGCATGTGACAATTTGGTGTCTTCAACTATTATCACTTTATTACATGTTATAGGTGTGTTACCATAAGAAACAAAAATTGCACATTGCAGGGCTTAGCGACATATTAATAGCTCACATGGAATAGTAGCAAAGGCCAAAAATAGTATCTCATAATAAGGTTATGTATTGAAATTATATTATTTGTAGGTTGGGTGTTCATAATATTCGTAGGTTTGATATAGTTTTGTTAGGACGGGGTGTTGGAATATTTTATTATTTTATTATATTTCAATATTATTATGTGGGCAAATATCGTAATAATAATTATATTAGCTATTTATCAATTTGGAGCCTTAATTGATTAGTGATCAAATTAAGTAATAAGACTTATTAGATTTAATTAATGGATATGAACTCAACATGGGTGGATGTCTGGATGACCCATTAACAGAATAATGGGAAACCCTAATGGCCTATACCAGACAAACTCTCTCTTCTCCCCATCTGAAGAGAACTTGAGGCATAAAGGTACCAGTTGAGGAAGAACCAAATCAGCCGCCGCTAACATTCTTGTTTGTTTCAGATCACCTCTCTCTGTTTACCGTTGCTGTTGAGAGGGTTGCTATGAAAGCTTAATCCAGGTATTCCTAATACCCTAATTCTTAATATCCTTGGTAAATCAAACATGTCGTAGATCTGATCATAATCATGTTCAATGTTTTGTTTGCTTCCGCTATTAATTCATAATTGTTGAACATGTTTTATGAAATCTGTTTTTATTAAGACCTAAGTTTCCAACATGGAGGTGTTGGAGGTTAAAGCCGCGTAGGAAGGGTACCTTTAGGCTTTAGCATAATGTGCTGTTCCATAAATATGGGACGGGGCAAGGGATCATGGGGAGGATATTCAAGGTATTAGGCGTGGGGAGGGAAGTTTTCTTACAAATTGGTTTGATAACCAATTGTCTAAGGAGTTTGGTGATGGGAGATACTTATTTTCGATTTGATCCTTTGTTGGAGGGAAAGAGGTTATGTGATCGTTTTGGTAGATTGTCTAGTCTTTTCAACAATAAACTAGTGTTGGTGGTAAATATGTGCAATAGGGTATTAGAGTTGATATTTAAATATGTGCAATTGGGTTTGTTTGTTAAGAGTGTGCAGGCATTTTAGAGAGCTGATTTTTAATCTGATACTAGTTTGGGGGTGAGTGTTAAAAAAGTGTAGTGGAGAATTAATTTTTCTAGCTGCGGATTGGTGGATTTCTTTGGCAGGTAATTGGTGCTTAGTAGTAACTGATATTTGATCACATGGAATATTATGCAGGGAGAATATGTATGTTTGGAATATGCCAATTTGTGTATGGATGGAAGATGTATTTCTAAAGGTATTAGTTACAACAATGATATTTAGACATCATAAATTCTTCAACATTCATTTAAATACTTGTTTGTTGGTGTTTTTGGTAAACTACAGAGCTAGTTTTCATTATTACAAACATGATCAAACTATAAATTCTAGGATATGTTGTTTCAGAAAATGCATAAATGTTCATCATATTCATAGGTTGCTTTATGAATACAACAATTTTTGTATGAAAGTAAAAGTCTTTTGACTGAAAGAAGTAAAGAAAAATGCAAATAAAAAAGCTTAATAGTTCAAACGCAAAAACTTAAATGTAAATTGCATTGCATGTAAATGTAAAGGTGGTTCGACAAATCAGTTTACATACATTTTGTATGACTCTTTTCTTTAGACGTCGGTACTTTGAGTGCTAGAATTCTATAAATGACTTGCGACCTGTTTTTCATATGAAAAACTATTGTTTATACATGGAAGAAATAACTGTAAAAAGTTAAATTGCCACGAGCTGCACTTCTTCCATCGAAAACGGTCTATTCCCCACTTCTCAATGAAAAATTGCTGCTTTTGAATTTGAATTCTTTTCCCCTTCGACAACAGCTGCTTGACTTCGACCAAACCCCTCTCTGAATCACCTCTTGTTGAACTTCAGAGCTATTGAACTCTTTCAAATGCTAAGTCCCAAACCATGCAGAAATCTTCATACTAGAGACAACATTTTTAAATCTTGAAAGAACAAAAGTAACTCTCATTGACTGCATTAATTGAGTCTGTCAAAATTACAAGTTAACAATACTTATTTTTTTCTTTATCTCTCTAATCTTATCACATTACTAATCTATCATTTATATCACATCATTTTTTTAAAAAAAAATTCTTTCCAAAACGTTGATTTTACGAGTTATGAGACCAAAATGAAAACAACAAATTAGTTAGGGGACCAAAAATCCAATTAAGCCAAAAATAAATTTGATGGTGGCCGGAGTTTGAACCTCGAACCTTGCATATTGCATGTATTGTCCGTTTGATTTGATTTAGCTATCGGTGGACTGTATTTTTTGGGGCGTCATCATGCTCTTTGCAGTGTCTTTGCTTTTGCTATAATCTTTACACATCTTGTCTAAAATTAGTGTTTACTAATTCAGTCGGCCTTTAAAAAAAACATAGTTTATTTTTCAAAGGTTCGACGTACACAATTTATTTTTTTGCTTAGGAAGTCAAAACTAAAATGTCAAATACTGAATTGTCGTTCATTGAAATTAAAATAAAAAATATTTTTCCTAACACGAAATCTATACGGTGATCAATTAGTAAAATTTTAATTGAGAAGTGTATAAACAAATAACAAGTTGTGGAGAGAAGGAAAAAACAGTATAACAAAACAAAGTTGTATTTAAAAAACAAAACATATGAAAAGCAAGACAACATGGCCCAGACACTCGTTGCTGGAGGCTAAAAGAAAAAGACAGATCTGATCTAAGGGAAGAAAAGTCATAATTAGTTAGTTATGGTGGTACCCCATACATACGTAACATATCCTTATGATAATCCCAGGTGAGGTGACATGATACATATGAATCAAAACATTATTAACAAATACTCCTTAATTATAAAATCTCCTTATTTAATATAAGTCAATTTATAAATTTGTAGATATATTCATATATTTTTTTAAGTGTAGCGAAAAAGTATCGTGAGTTTCAAATTCATGTTTCAATATATCAAATAATCCGTACTTTAAATATATGTCTTTTTACGGTTATTTATCAATTGAATTATACTATCTGGTTTGTTGTGACCTAAATAAAGACATTAAGATGTTGAAAGGTTCTTTGACTATGTCTAAAAAAAAAATCAATCGAATTATACTCAAAGAAATATTGATGTGACACAATCATGTAATAGATTTATTAAAATGTATATTAAGATTTGTAAATAAGGCTTAAAAAAATTAAGATTTGTAATTAAATACTGACAAATGCTAACCAATGTCTTTAGAATCTTCATAAATATCAATGTTTTAAAAAGAATTAATGTATTGAATGCTACTTCCTTGGTTCCTGTGGCACTATTTGTCCTGAATACAAATTTTTGGTATGTGTAGAACAATTACAGTGTAATACTTCATTCGTTTCTGTATGTAAGCATCCTTTACATTTTTTACATTTCTTAAGAAAAACAGTTAGTTTAACTAATGTGTCTATTTTGTATGTTAATATTATCAAATTGTCTTTTGTTTGTATATGTATTAAATTCAACTTTTTATATTTCAAAACAAGCTAGTAATATTAATTAGTGGTATGTTTAAGAAAAATAATATATGCATTTAATAATTTGAAAAGAAATTTATATCTAAAGACAATTTTTTAGTTAAAAATGTGTTTAGATATGGGGGGAGAGAGAATATTTTTTTTTTTTTTTTTAACAAATCAAAATGGAATTATATTACTAAACCAACGATGATCACCCCGCACATGGTGTGCAAAAAGGAATCAACGAAGAAAAAATTACAAAATCAAGATGTCAATTACAAAGCACTACAAAACTAAACTATTTACAAAAGAACACCCATACAAGGAGTAGGGTGTTTCCACCAATCGTGGTAAGAATAAGCAAAAGCCACCTGTTTAGACCTCAACCATAAGTAAGAATTACGCTTTACTATTTCTATGAGGTTTGTAGGATCGGAAACGGTATTTTGGAAAACCCGATTATTCATTTCCTTCCAAATCGCCCAAACAGTGGCAAACCAAATTAATAATCCTAAAATATAACTGAGTAAAAAGAGGCATTCCTGCCATCTTTGTGAATTGAATACAGTGTTGTCGAAGTTCACCAACATGCACAAAAGAAATACCTAACCAATTACAGACAAGAGCCCACAGGTTGCTGGCCATAGTACAGTGAAGGAAAAGATGCTACGCCGACTCACTGGAGCCACACCCATACACACAGGACGTGTCAACAGAAGATAAAATGCCCCGATGCTCCAAGTTGTCTTTAGTTGGAATGTGATTGCGAAGTAGGCGCCAAACCAACAAAGAAACCTTTGAGGGGATATGCTTATGCCAAACATCATCAACATGAGACATGACCACCATAGCACCAATGCTTGTCAGAAAGGTGTAAGCTCCTTTCACCGAATAACCATGAATGGGATCTAGCGACCACCGCCACTTGTCATGACCAGTATCCTGCAAAATAATGTTATGTAATAGTAAAGAACACTCCCTCACAGACTCTTCCTCTCACGCAAACAACCGTCGTCTCTACACCCACACCCTACCTTCACACCCCCAACTGCGCCTCTCCATATCCCTCACTGTACTCTCCTTTTCCAACGCCAAATCAAAAAGGCGAGGAAACTTCATCCGCAACGGAATATCCCCAATCCACTTATCATACCAAAATAAAGTATTTCGCCCATCCCTTATCACCCGATTCACATTACTTTCGAACCAGTTTCCCACCCCCACACCTAACCCTTCACGTATATGACACACCATTTTCCACCATGCCGACGATAGTCAACCCCCCTCCTAATACGACCACCCTCTTCACCATACCTAGCTTTCAACACTCGATACCACAATCCCTCCCTCTCCGTCAGCATTCTCCAACACCATTTACCCAACAAAGAAACATTAAAAGTTCCCATCCTCCTTACCCCCAAACCCTTTCTGCCTTAGGCAAACAAATCGTATCTCATTTAATCCATGCTATTTTCCCATTTCCCTCACCACCCTCCCCAAAAAAAAAAATCTTTTAAATATAGAGTCAATAGAAGAAATTATACCTGCAGGGGCTTTGAAAAAGGAAAGAAAGTAAACCGGCAGAGAGGACAAGACAACTTTTAGAAGAATCAGACGACCACCAAAAGATAGAAATTTGTTGTTCCACGACGACAGGCGCCCCACAATACGATCAACGACAGGTTTCCAAAAGCTCAATTTTCTTGGATCCCCACCAATGGGAACTCCCAAATAAACAAAAGGAAGATTACCTCTACGACAATTCATCAACGCCAAGGCCACCGCCAACCATGAATCAGAGATGTTCACTCCCGTCAACATACTTTTGTGGAAATTTACTTTGAGACCTGATATCTCCTCAAACAGAAGCAAAACTGCCCTCATTGTTCGCACGTTCAACCAACTCTTTTCACCAATAATAAGAGTATCGTCCGCAAACTGAAGGTGCGTTACACGGACATCACTCCCGTTTCCAACCCCATAACCGTGGTACATATCAGCCCCCCACCACCGCATTCATCAATATATTAAATCCTTCAGCCGCCAATAAAAATAAGAAAGGCGACAGAGGGTCCCCTTGACGAAGACCACGCTCAATCGGAAATTCCTCCGTCGGACTCCCATTTACAAGGATTGATGCCTTTGCTGTCCCAACACACTCATTTATCCATTTCCGCCAAAGTGTTGGAAAATTCATTTTCACCATTACCGCATCAAGATAATTCAAGTCAACCGAGTCATATGCCTTCTCGAAATCAACTTTAAACATGAGAAGCTCCTTGTTAGTTCTTCTAGCCTCATCGACAACCTCATTGGCTATTAAAATCCCCATCTAAGATTTGTTTCCCTTTGACAAAAGCCGACTGAGAATCTGAAACCACACTACCAATAAAAGCACGGAGACGGTTTGCTAGGACTTTTGCTACCACCTTATACATGCACCCCACCAAAGATGACGAAAATCATTGAGACGTTGAGGACTCTGCACCTTAGGAATCAAAGCAATAAACGTTGAATTAATTCCTTTAGCCAGTTTACCGTTACAATGAAATTCCGTCAGAAAAGTCATAAAATCCTCCTTTAAAATGTGCCAAAATTGTTTGATGAAGTCAAAACTTATACCATCTGGCCTCGGACTCTTGAAACCATCACAATCCCACACTGCACACTTAACTTCTTCTATCGAGAAAGGTTTAGTAAGATTGCCTGCTTCACAGTAAGATAATCTTCGAAAAGTAAGACCCTCCATAACCGGCCTATCCTCACCCACAGTTTTGAAATGATTAGAAAAGTGTTGGAAGACTGCTCCTCTGATGTTTTGGACCCCTTCAACAGTAACACCACCAACAGACAACATATTAATAGAATTATGACGTCGACGAGAGACATCACACCATGAAATTTTTTGGAATTTGCATACCCATTTTGTAACCAATTCATTCTTGATTTCTGCCAATTTATACTTGTCTGAACCTGAACCAATAATGAAGATTAATAGATAAATCATGAAGCTCCGCTATCTCATCATCATGTAACACTGACAACTCTCCTTTTTCATCTAAAACAGAAATACGATTTTTTACCGAGTCAATCTTGGCATTCAAATTTTGAGAATGTTGTTGATGCCACATCTTCAGACTTAATTTCATCAATTTCAACTTCTTTCTGAGCACAAAACCGCTCCAACCAACAATATTAAAGGAGCCCCAAGTATTGTGAACATAATCATCATACCCTGGAAAACTAGCCCAACACTTAAGCATACGCAACAGACGCGGTCCCCAATTTGCCTCATCATCAAATAACATTACCGGAACGTGGTCTAAAAGACCCCGTTGTTGAGCAACTTGAATGCAATTCGGCCAAGCATCGCACCACTTATCAAACAATAAGAACCGGTCCAGCCTACTCATAGACACCCCATAACCTCGGAACCAAGTAAACAGACGCCCACAAATAGGCATATCAATCAGTGAGTTTGTCGTCAGTGAAATTGTTAAAAAGATTAGCATCCACCTGCCTAAAGACCGAACCTCTACCCTTTTTCTCCTCAACATTACGAACAGAGTTGAAGTCACCACAAACACATAGACAACTATCATTACAATTAGCGATTATTGACGTCAAACTATCCCACAAGTCCTTCTTTGCCATTGAATCACATGGAGCATACACATTCATAATAACAAAATCCTCAGCTGAACGAATAACCGTGCCTTTGATTACTAGAACATGACCATAATTCATTGATGACCACACATTTACACAGGATGAATCCCACACAGACACCAACCCTCCAGAAGCCCCCACCGACGGTTGGTAAGAATAGTTAGGACCATCGCCCCACAAAGCTTTTATTACAAGGTCATCCACAACACTTAACTTAGATTCCTGGATACACAACATAAAAGGATTTTTTTCGTTAACTAACCTAGCCACGTCAACGTAGACCGAGTCAAAATTGGTCTTGGGGGCCAAAACTGCCACATATGCAAAACTTAGGGTGTGGTTTTGTAGTTTTTTTTCTTCTTAGGGGCCCAAAATTACAACTTTGGGAAAGTTAGGGTGCTAAAACTGTTATTAAGCCTTTATTTTTAGAGAAATTCTAATATGGTCACGGGACCAAAGAAATAGTGTTTGGTCACACACACATAAAAAAGTATTTTTTAATAATAAAGAGGAAATTGATAAAAAAAAGATGATTGAATATTTTGAGGAGAATCTTTTTATATGTGTGTCCAAATATTATTGATTTGATCTTGTGACCATGGAAGAATACCTCTTATTTTTATTTAGTAGTCGTATAATCTTATACTATAGTTTACTATGTACGGAATAATTTAAAGGTACAGAAGATCACGTGCTTTGCATTACACGTAGTATAAGACTAACAAGTACAGCAAATTTTTCAACCTTATATCTAGACTATATGAAGCATAGTTTTTGAGTAAAAATACAAAATACATGTTATTTGAGCACATTTTTATTCAACCAGCCGCCATTGAACCTTGAGAATCCACATGCATATAACCATATTTAATAAATTCATTCAACAAATGTATGCTAGAATTTGAAATGAATTTGCTTATGAAACTTTGGCGTTACTCAAGATGAAAGGGTAGGCAAGGTAATTTAAGTAAAGATAAGTATCAAATATTTTTTAATTGAATTTGATCTTTTGTTGAACAATAACATCCAATAATTATTTAAAAAACATCACATTTTTTTGGGTACATAAACGTTATTAAATTAAAGCATCTTTGGTGTCTTCCTTCAAAAATAGCTGGCATCATAAGGCTGCTGTCAAAAAAATAAAATAATTCATAATAGGCAAAAGTGAGAACAAAATAATTTGATCATTATTAAATTAAAGATTAAAGCTAATACAAAGTGCTTTTGGTGAGAAATCTGGGTCTATCAATTATGAAAACTAAACCACTTATATGTTTAAAAACTTAAAGAGAAAAGTGATGGATAACTAAATATGAAAATCTAATAACAGTAACCAATTTTATAATTAACTACCATTGACTCAAAGATAATCACTTATCATATATTACTATGAACTAAAAACAATACTAAGAAAAAACCAAAAATAAAAAAACAAACAAATAAAATAAAACAAAACTTTCAACAACGGTAGTTGGTTTGAGTGGTAAATGACTCGAACACCTTAAACAAATACGAGGAATTAGCTCATGCATACTAAAGAGAAAAGCTAGTTGAAACTTCGAAGGAGATGAGAATTCACTTTGTTTGCTCAATAGATTTTCCGACGTAGATTAGTTATTGTTAACCGGCGGTGAATATGTCATTGTTAGGAAAAAACAATGCCATAAGGACTTGTATGTGCAGGTCAAGTCAATGAAGGGAATAGGGAAGAAGAAATTATAAAATAATAATAATTGCAGAGAAAAGGAGAAGAACCAAAGTAAATAAACTCTAATCTAACACCTCTTTGTTGTCTAGTAGATGTAACAAAACCAAAAAACAGCTCTCTCTTCATGTGAAACTTTGACAATCATTTGATTAAATTGGTTTGTTTCCTAATCAAGAGTCATTTTCAAGAGGTGGCTGCTTTTGAAGCATAACAAGTACTTTCAAACACACTCAAATTCTATGTTTCCTCCTTCATGCATCACTTCAAATTCAGTAACAATCATTTGAAACTTTTTACATCACATATTTGTGATTGTTAGAAGTTTATAAGCTTCATTTCAGTAGCTGCTTCAAGCAAAGACTAGTTATGGAGTTAACTCCAAGAGGAAGAAATCAAGGTCATGTAGTGACCTTTGATAGAGATGCAGATTCTTTTGTTGAGGAAGATAAAGAGCTTCAATCTAAATGGGCTGCTATAGAGAAACTACCAACTTTCAAAAGGATTAAAACTTCTTTTGTTGATGAAATCACTCAGGAGGAGAATGGTAGTAGATGGCAAAGAAGTAGTAGCAAAAGGGTTGTTGATGTTACCAAACTTGGAGCTGTGGATAAGCGTTTGTTTATTGATAAGCTTATAAAGCATATAGAGAATGATAATCTCAACTTACTGCAGAAACTTAGAGAAAGGATGGAAAGGTAATTTATTTACACTGGACTAGATCATGCTGCAACTGATGATTCTGATATTTTTGGCAACCAATTCTGGAATAGAATAGCTTTTGGACCTGTTTGAGTTGACTTATTTGAGCTTATCTACTTGCATAAACACTTGTGAGACTGTTTGAGAGAGCTTATGGAAACAGCTATGACATGTCTATAAGCTGTGTTTAGCTTATTTTCATATGCTCACTAATATAGCTTATGAAAACAAGTTTGACTTTATTTTATCTTTTTTTTATAGAAATAGCTTATACATAAACACTTAAACAATAAACGCTTTTGCTATGTTTATTTCACTCAATTAAATGAAGGAAAGGATTATCAGTTTATATTAGTGCATTATTTTGAAGAATTGACTGAAATATTGGCTTGTTTTCAGAGTGGATGTGAAGTTACCTAGTGTGGAGGTAAGGTACAAGAACCTGAATGTAGAAGCAGAATGTGAAGTTGTTCAAGGGAAGCCACTCCCTACTCTATGGAACTCTTTTTCTAGCTTATTTTCAGTAAGTATGCTTCCTCCCGTAACCTAAACAGGCATGAACAACTATGCAAAATAAGTAATAACATGAATAAAGCAGTGTATATTGTTGTATATGTTAGGAATTCTGGAATTACAAAGGATAAAAAGCAAAGAAATATTCGCATCCTTATTTGTTCGTGAAAAGATGTCCTAATATGTGATTTGAACAGGGTTTAGTGAAGAGTATAGCATGCAGTTCTCAAGAAACCAAGATGAGCATTCTGAAAGATGTCAGTGGCATCATAAAACCATCAAGGTAAGTGAGTATGTTACAAGTGTATAACACTTTAGAACATGAGACAAACTATTTAGGAAGTGATTACTGACATAACATGATATACTCATGTGCACATGAATCAAGCACAAGCATTCAGAATCTGGTTCCTTAAATTTCACAAAAAGGAAATGTCCGATTAGGGACAACTAACACGGATATCGTGATTTTACCTGAAAACAATAATAACGGATTGAATTGCTAAATGTTGCTGAAAGATGGTTCTGAATGCAGGCTTACTCTTCTTCTTGGTCCACCTAGCTGTGGGAAAACTACCTTACTAATGGCATTGGCTGGAAAATTAGAGCAATCTCTGGAGGTCAGTATTTTAAACACATATCAGTGGAATAAGTCATTTAGTTCAAGTGAATTTTTGAGCATAACTCAAAAATCAATCAAGATTAGGCCTATTAATGCAAGGCATTGAGCAAGCTGAATTTCTGTATACTACTATCTCCATGATATCCTACTTAGCCTACCTTTATACTTATCTTTAGGTTTCTGGAGAAATCTGTTACAACGGTCACAAGCTAGATGAATTTGTTCCTCAAAAAACATCAGCTTACATAAGCCAGTATGACCTGCACATTCCTGAGATGACAGTCAGGGAAACAATTGACTTCTCGGCACGCTGTCAAGGGGTTGGAAGCAGAGCTGGTAAACTTTCTTGCTTATCCAAATCCTGGATAATCTACATAATTGTAACTAACACAATACCAGTAGGCATTCATATAATTTTTGTGTTGCAGATATAATGACTGAAATCACTAGGAAAGAAAAAGAACAAGGAATCTTCCCTGACCCGGATATTGATACCTATATGAAGGTATTGTAGTTATAATAATAATTTATGTCATAATTAGAAAGAAACCAGTTAATAACACAGACTTTTGCAGGCAATTTCAGTTGAAGGACAAAGCGAAAATCTTCAAACAGAATATGTTTTAAAGGTACATATGCTTCAAGCAGGGTTAAGTTAGTACACACGGTTACTGAACTTGACATACTAATACTATTTTTTTTTAACATGTGGTATCTTAGATACTCGGACTGGATATCTGTGCGGACACACTGGTTGGAGATGCATTAGATAGGGGCATTTCAGGTGGACAAAAGAAAAGGCTAACTACAGGTATCTTTCAAATTAAATAATGTTTTCTTGTCATTTTGTTACATATAGAAAAATCAAGGACTCAGTAATCTCCTTGTAACTTGTAAGAAACACACATGAGAAGCCTGTCCTCTTTACATGAGAAACACATATTGTAAATTGTAATCTATAAACCCTAAGCTTTAACATTAGAAAGGTTGCTGTTCTAACAGTTAGTGAGACATGTGGTTGGACTGCAAATATACTAAATATTCTTCATAGATATCTTCTCCTTAATATATACACTGAACGTTTTTCCAAAACATTTTGCAGGAGAGATGATTGTAGGTCCTATAAAAGCACTTTTTATGGATGAAATATCAACTGGCCTAGACAGTTCCACTACTTTTCAAATAGTTACATGCCTCCAACAATTGGTGCACATCACAGATGCAACAGCAGTGCTTTCACTCCTCCAACCAGCACCAGAAACCTTTGAGTTATTTGATGATCTTATATTGATGGCAGAGGGGAAGATAGTGTATCATGGCCCCTGCAGTCAGGCACTTCAATTCTTTAAGGATTGTGGTTTCTGGTGCCCCGAAAGAAAAGGAGTGGCAGACTTTCTTCAAGAGGTAGGAATGGAAACTGTCCCTTACAATTGAGCCAAAGCTCAAGTGAATTTCCCTATAGCCTCACAATTCATAAATTTCATGGATGTGTAGGTAACCTCTAAGAAGGATCAAAGGCAATATTGGTACCGCACAGATATTCCATACAGTTATGTTTCAGTCGATGAGTTCTCTCAGATTTTTAAAACAAGTTACTGGGGAAGGATGCTAGATGATGAGCTCTCACAACCATATGATAAATCTCAATCCCATAAAAGTTCTTTATCATATAGCAAGTACTCCTTAGGAAAATGGGATTTGTTTAAAGCTTGTATGAAGAGGGAGATTCTTCTCATGAAACGAAACTCGTTTATCTATATATTCAAAACTGTGCAGGTTATTACCAAATTCAAATTCAAGTTCAACTCAGCTAAGTTGTACTCGAACACTTCAAATCTAACTAGTTTATTTTTCCTCTTATTTTGCAGCTTACAATCACTGCAATCATAACGATGACAGTCTTCTTGCGCACTCAGCTCGATATAGACTTGTTAGGATCAAACTATTTATTAGGTTCATTGTACTATACACTTGTACGCCTCATGACCAATGGAGTTGCCGAGTTGATCATGACTATTACTAGACTACCTGTTGTTTATAAGCAGAAAGCATTCTATCTGTATCCAGCTTGGGCTTACTGTCTTCCAGCTTCCATTCTAAAGATTCCATTTTCAGTTCTTGACTCTCTTGTTTGGACATCAATGACATATTATGTTATAGGCTACAGCCCAGAAATAACAAGGCATGTAACTTGTATTTTGTGTATCCAAACATTTTTTCTTTACTTTTTGCAAGTTTTTTCTTAATATATATTTTTTATCGGACCAGGTTCCTCCGCCAGTTCCTTTTGCTTATTGCTCTGCATATGTCATCAACCTCCTTGTGTCGTTCCCTTGCCGCAATTTTTAAAACTGATGTTGCAGCTACAACCGTTGGTTCATTGGTCTTAGTACTCATGTTCTTGTTTGGAGGCTTTATTCTTCCTCGACGTAAGCCACTTCGTATTGTCTTAGTTATAACATATAGGCTTAACTAAGTTACTCATAATGAAGTTTATTCTCTGCAGCATCATTACCAAAGTGGTTAAGGTGGGGTTTTTGGCTTTCTCCCATGTCATATGGGGAAATAGGAATAACACTCAACGAATTTCTTGCTCCTCGCTGGCAAAAGGTATCTTCTAAGATAATTTATTTGGTTTCATAATAGACCGCAATATAAATTTATATGGATTTAATTCATATTCACTGTCAGTATAATAGAATTTTAACACTGTCAGTAAATAAGGATTGTCAAATCATTAAAAACGTTTGACGTTTATCATATATGTACTACGTTAGTCACACATATAATTTGGTTGTGATTTGTTTACAGTGTAAAATTTCTTACACCGACAGTGTATCAAAATGAATCTCCAATAATGTATCTTCATTATTTTTGTCATTTTCATTATAATTATTATTCAGATACAAGAGGGAAACATCACCATCGGAAGGGAGATTCTAAAGAGTCGTGGTTTGGACTTTGATGCCAACTTCTTCTGGATTTCAATTGGAGCATTACTTGGTTTTGCAGTAGTATTTGATATTCTATTTATCCTAGCATTAACTTACTTAAAAGGTGAGTCCTATCCAAGTTATTACAAGGAAAAATACCAAGCATTTTTTTTATTTTACTCAATCCATTGATTTTTTTTATGGGAAATGCATTCAGAGCCTAAGCAATCTCGAGCTTTAGTGTCGAAAAAGAGGCTCCCTCAACTAAAAGGAGGAGAAAAAAGCAATGAAATGGAATTAAAAAATAAGTCAGTAGCAGTTGATATTAATCACACATCAAAGGAAGCTCAAACAGGTAAAAATAAAAAGTTACTTTATGTTAACTTACATGAAAGATGAATTCTTTCTTTTAAACAGACAGTAAGTAATTTTGGTATCTTATGCATGGTTGGTTATACAGGGAAAATGGTCCTGCCCTTTTTGCCACTGTCAATAGCATTTAAAGATGTTCAGTATTTTGTCGACACTCCTCCGGTAATATAGATAACTAGGTTATCGTCATATGATTATGTCTATTGCTGACAAGGTTGTCAATTATGAAATTTAACTGTCCTGTTGAGCAGGAGATGAAAAAACACGGTTCGAATGAGAAAAATCTACAACTGCTCTGCGATATCACTGGAGCTTTTAGGCCAGGAATCCTCACTGCATTGATGGGAGTCAGTGGAGCAGGGAAGACAACACTCATGGATGTCCTTTCAGGAAGAAAAACTGGAGGTATCATTGAAGGAGATATAAGAATTGGAGGGTACCCTAAAGTGCAAAAGACATTTGAAAGAGTTTCAGGTTACTGTGAGCAGAATGACATACATTCTCCATATATAACAGTTGAAGAATCCGTTCGTTACTCAGCTTGGTTGCGGTTGCCAAGGGAGATTGATTCAGCAACAAAAGGGGTATGACATTCTTATCTTATCACTTGCACCATGTTTTTTCGGTCATTCTCACATAAAAGATGTATTTTGTAACTTTTTGTGTCTATACTCGGCAGAAATTTGTGGAGGAAGTCCTTGAAACAATTGAACTTGATGATATAAAGGATAGTTTAGTTGGAATTGCTGGCCAAAGTGGCTTATCTACCGAGCAACGTAAAAGACTAACCATTGCAGTGGAGCTTGTATCGAATCCATCAATAATTTTTATGGATGAACCTACGTCAGGTTTGGATGCTCGAGCTGCTGCAGTAGTTATGCGTGCAGTGAAGAATGTTGTTACCACCGGTAGGACCACAGTTTGCACCATACATCAGCCAAGTATCGATATATTTGAGACTTTTGATGAGGTATTCAAAAGTGCCTTCGGTTGACATATTGCTATGGATAACATATAGATAAAAAAATAAAAGAGTTCTCTTTCGTGCAGTTGATTCTAATGAAATCTGGAGGAAAGATCATTTATAATGGAGCGCTAGGTCATCATTCAAGTAGACTGATTGAATATTTTCAGGTATGCTCAAACCCGAAGCCAAGTACATAGTATTTTAGATTCTTGCCTGATCAGTATGATCTTCTTATTTGCTTAAGTTGTTTTCGTGTGATGTGATTGACAAAAAACTGTAGTTTAGTCTTCACTCTTTTGCATGAGTTGTTGAAGCTTATATATAATTAACTTAACTGTTCATCAGAGTATACCGGGAGTTCCAAAGATCAAGGACAATTATAATCCTGCAACATGGATGTTGGAAGCTACATCTGCCGCTGTAGAAGATGAACTTAAAATAGATTTTGCAAATATATACAAAGAGTCACACCTTCACCGGTGAGCATCGAGTTGGTTATCATTCATTTTCACAGAAAAAACAAACAAAACCTATCTGGTTTCAGCTATAATGACATTGATCACACTTTTGAAAGATCACTTATCTCATGTTTTGAATTACTATTTATATTTATAGGGATACCCTTGAGTTGGTGAGACAGTTGAGTGAACCAGAGCCGAGTTCAAAAGACTTGCATTTCTCAACTCGCTTCCCACAGAATAACTTGGGGCAGTTTATGGCGTGCCTATGGAAGCAACACTTGTCTTATTGGAGAAGTCCCGAGTACAACTTAATACGATTTGTGTTCATGATTGTTGCTGCAATAATATTTGGGGCAGTGTTTTGGCAGAAAGGGAAGGAAATGTAAGTTTGCTTTCTCATACTTACATATAATTTGCACATAACTCAAACTCATTCATTTAAAACAGAAGAAAACATTCTTAATAGAACTTTCATGCCATGTTTCTTAGTGTTGGCGTGATTCTAGTGTAGTTTTTAGCTCGAAGTAGAGGTTAATCAAGTACTGACACATGTTTTTTCTATGGTTAAAGAAACACTCAGCAGGATTTGTTCAACGTGTTTGGATCAATGTATATTGCTGTAATATTCTTGGGGATAAATTATTGTTCAACAATTCTACCGTACGTGGCAACTGAGCGCTCTGTCTTGTATAGAGAAAAATTTGCAGGAATGTATTCTTCCATGGCTTATTCATTTGCACAGGTATAATATGATGCTGCTTAAAGCAAATTCAAGCGGTATTATTTGATAGTAAAAACTAGTAATGTTATAATCAACGATTTTTATTTTTTATGTAGGTGGCTATTGAAATACCATATATCTTAGTCCAAGCAATTATATATGTGGCTATCACATATCCAATGATAGGTTTCCATTGGTCAGTTCAGAAGCTGTTTTGGTACTTCTACACCACATTCTGCACATTTTTATACTTTGTGTATCTTGGAATGCTGATAATGTCATTAAGCTTAAATCTGGATCTAGCTTCAGTATTGTCAACTGCAGTCTACACCATATTCAATCTCTTTTCTGGATTCCTCATGCCAGGACCTGTAAGTCTCCTTGGATCTCCACAAATTTCTTTTTCATAATTTACTCTTTATAGTATCATAAGGACCTGAAGTTGTGGCTTAATTATGTTTGAATCATATTCTGAATATTGTGTCTTCGATTTTTCTTTGGCGAAACAACAACAACCAAGTCTTATCCCACTAAGTGGGATGTGGTGAAAATTTTATTAATTTTGTAAAACTGATTTTGGTTAACCAAGGTTTGAATCCAGACTGGAGAGGTGTTCACATTTAGTGTCTGACCGTTTATCAAACAGAATATATCTCCCATGGAGGGAACCTGTGGAAAACTAAAAAAGTAAATGAGTTGAACAACAAATTTTTAGGCAAAAAAAACCATGTTTGGATAACAGTTTCAAATCTCGGCTTCTTAAACTAATGTTTGCCTCTCACAAAAGTGAATCCATACATGTCCTGTAACTTAATTCATGTGTTTGATTGGGTGAGGGGTGTGAATGTTCATTTTCCATACCATTTAGGGTCATACATTTTTAAGTAACTATGTTTATCATGTGCAGAAAATTCCTAAATGGTGGGTTTGGTGCTACTGGATTTGCCCTACAGCTTGGTCCTTGAATGGTCTATTAACTTCACAATATGGAGACATGGACAAGGAAATACTCATATTTGGGAACAAAAAACCAGTTGGTACCTTTCTAAAGGATTACTATGGGTTCAGACACGACAGATTAAGTGTTGTGGCTGTGGTGCTCATTGCTTACCCAATCATTTATGCTTCTCTCTTTGCCTATTGCATAGGGAAAATAAATTACCAAAAGAGATAGAAACAGATATTACAGATTGCTTCTTCTGCATTATGGTGGCTACAGTACAATTTTCATGTATAGAAATATAGGAATACAAGGCTACATCATTGAGCAAAACCTCTCTAGCAATTGTTTATATGTAATATACAATTTTGTTTGTTTTTGGCAGCAATGATGTGTATTGGGATATTATGTATTTTGAGTTTTGATTTGAAATTGTTTTATTGTTTTAATTAGTATTTTTTGAATTTGATTTACTGTGAATCGTTTTATAGTAGTTTGGAATACAAATAATTTTTAAGATTTGTTTAGCTTTGTTGGATCTACAGACATTGAAACACTTTTGATGATTATATGATATGCTTTGAAACACTTCTGATGATTCACTTCATTGTAATTTGGAATGAAACGATCAATGTGAATTCGTTGCTGATTAGTATTTTAAAGTGTTGTTTAAGGTTTCTAGACAAGGTAAATTATTCATTGAAAAGTTAAATATACTTGTTATCAATGTAATTCGTTGTTAAGATTTGTTAAACAATGCTCTTGGGGAGCTTATTAGCATTTGTCATCATTGCTTTGAACATTAGTCCCTTTCCAACTAGAACATAACCACCATTTATCCCAAAAGGTGGATAAATCTAGACAATGAAAATTTACAGTTTCCATTGCACCCCTTTTCTAAAATTCCATAAGCACCCCTAGCCTAAACTAGTTATGATTATGGAAATTGAAGTGCAAAACTGTCATGTACGCAGCTGCTGTGTCAGTTTTGCTTGATGGTTATTATAAGACACTTCAGATTTCTAGATTATGAAATACAGGTACAATATGACAGGGCCTACATGAATATGATAAATATTATAAGACACTAAGCGAAGATAAACATATAAATAAATTAATACATGTTCAGTCAATAGTCAATACACTTCAGATTTTAAGAGTAAATATGAATCATTGCAAACTTAATAAATTATCATATTGTACCTAATTATCATACCTATATGTGCTAGTATAAAGTGAAAATAAAATTGTAAAATACAACTGGGAATATCCGAAGTGTCTGTGGTGTGGTGCATGCGACATGGTAAATATGCGGCATGTGGACAGCTTTTATTTTGAAGTGTTTCGGCTTCCTTGGCTATAATACCATCATCCAGAAATCTCACAACTACGTAAATTACCGAATGGAGCCCTAACGATACTTTTAACCTGCCAAATGGCTTCCTTCGGACAAGAAGAGATGGGGTATATGTAAACATGACCTCCAATCTGACACAAGACACGAGTAAATTCAGTTATCAGCCCTGAATTTACTTCACTTGCGCCTTGTGTCAAATTTGAGCTCGTGTTCACACTGAAAAATGCAGACGTTTAAAATTCTTTTCTGTAAGTAAATTGGATCCCAAAAATTAAATTCAACTTTACAACAACATGCAGAAGTTAGGCAGGAGTTGATGTCATTCATCATGCAAAATGAAGCAGGAACGCAACTCAGCAACTAATCACCCGTCCACGCCAAAGGAAAATTAAACAGCTGCTCAAGACAAATGGAGGAGTTGAAGAATACAGATGGTATTAGCAGTCTGGACTATAAACCACAAATCAACTTAAGATTTAATCCTCGGGCTGGTTCTCTATCTTATCGTCAGTTATCATCGTCTGCTTTTCCTGTTCCAAATAATATATCTTGTCATTCATACCCTCTTTTCTATATGCCTCGACCATGATTGAGTATGTTGTGTCATCCGGTGGACATTGGGTATCTTTCATACGCATGAAAACTCTGTCCATTTCCATTAAATCTTCCGCCTTTGCACATGCAGATAAGACTGCATTATAAAAGGCAGTGTTCAGAGGTATTTCAAGCTTTGCAGACAATTGAACACTGCTAATCACTTTATGAAAGAGGCCTGCATTTGCAAAACCATTGATAAGGCAGCAGAATGTTTTGGTATCTGCTCTCATACCCTCGGAACGCATCTGATTAAATGTATACTCCATGTTTTTAGCATCACCTGCCTCTGCAAATGCCTCAATCACATTGTTATAAGTACTGGTTGTCCATGGAAATTGCAACTTCCGCATATACTCCATAACAGATGACATCTTGTCATACATTCTTTTCTTTCCATAGGAGCCAATCAAGATATTGAAAGTGCGTGTTTCTGGTTCTATCCCGAAAGTACGGAACTTTTCATACCATTTCTCCATCATATCAATCTGACCCATATTACCAAAGACACCAATGATTGTGTTCATGGTCCAGACATCAGGCTTGCAATCAGTGCTCTGCAGCATACTTGACAGAACTTTCTCCATCTGATCAAACATCCCTGCCTTACCATAACCATTCAAAACAATGTTTTGTGTAACAGTGTTAGGCATGATGGATCTTTGAGCCATTTCTTCATACAGCAACTCGACCAATTCAAATTTGAAAACATCCACACAGACTTTTATCAACGTACTGTAAGTGAAAACATCAGGCTGACAAAGAGGATGGTTCTTCATCTCATCGAGAATCGATAGTGCCTCATCAATCATGTTGCTCCTGCAATATGCAGCAAGCAACGCGGTGTATAGTTCAGGAGTAGGGTCAAGACCCTCTTCAATCATTGTGGTAAAAAGCTGACGGGCACGTTGGGGTTGACCACATTTTCCAAGTAGCACAATTAGTTTCATGTAAGTCCCTTCTCTGGGTTGGTAAAAGGATTGTTCTCTTAGCATGTCAAGTGTCTGCACATGAAAAAGTAAAAAACAATTAGAATTTAACAAACTGGTATCATCCAAACTCTTAATTTGAATTGGGTTTAACTCAACCCTTCAAAACCGGCTTGGACGGTGAGAGTTATAATAAACAATGTTTTAGTCTATACCTCATCCAATGTGCGACTCTCAACACCCCCCTCACATTCAGGACTGGACATAAAGAGTATGACCTAAGTAGCTTGATAGTGGGTGTTTCAACAAATCTTAAATAGATTCTTATAACATCTTAAAATTTGAGTTTGCTCTAATGTGGTGAGATGTCGGGGTATGGCTGCGTACAATACACCAAATGATGGGACCGCTACCCGGACCCTGCGCGGGAGCTTTGTGCACCGGGTCTAATGTGGTGAGATGCCTCCCCTTATAAACACTTGTACTTGTATCTCATCCATTGTGGGACTCTCAACACAAACTATACTACAATTAGACGTCTGAACATATACACAGACCATTGACTATAGATACAACAATAAACAGTCTAGAATAAGGGCTGTTTGGATAGACTGCATAAGCACTTGTGAAAACAAGTGAGACAACATATCCATAAGTTGTTTTCAGCTTACTTCCACAATCTTTTCAGGATAGCTTATGAAAACAGCTTATAACTTACATATATGAAAGCAACTTAACTTCATTTTATCTTTTGTTATAGAAATAGCTTATATGATAAGCATTTATACTATAAGTGCTTAATTAAGCTGCTTATTCAAACACACCTAAAAGTAAAAGTAAAAGTAAAACCCTGAATTTGAAAACAATAAAGTAATGATTTTTAACAGCAAAATTGGTGAGTGAGTGTATATACCTCAAGGGCTTGAACCCATTGTTTTTTGTCAATGCATTCACATAAGGCTTCAGTAACAGTGTTAGCCCAGGCATTAGCATTGTTCTTTCTGTCCAATTTTTTCTTGACATTTTTAATGGGTTTCCTCCTGGTACTAGAAGGTAAGGATGTTTCAGAAACACCAGGAAACTCACCTTGTTTCCAGTGTTTCTTTTTGACAACAGAAGACGAGGAGGAGGAATTAGAAGCAGAAGCGGTTTTTGAGGGTGTAGATGAAACTGCGTAGAAAATTGGAAGTTGGGGTTTTCTGGTTTTGTTGTATTGAGGAATTGGAGAAGGAACGATGGAAGAAGAAAATGTGAGAGAGACGGAAGCCATATCCATCATGATAGTCGATAGATAGCAAAGCTTTTTCACGACTGATGAATAACTCAAAACTCATGTATTGTCTTGCACTCTTTTTTTAAAGGTTATTTTGGTCTTTGTATGATCTTTGTATGTACACCTGTAGAGTGTAGAGTGTAAAAAATAAGGATTTTTTTAGAGGAAATAAGGATTGTTATTTTAATAAATATATATTGACATACCTATGATATTTACCATTAATTTAAAAAAGATAATTGATTTTTAATATTATTGTCACATGCAGATTTCAATTTAAGAATTTAAAAAATTTGTAGGGACTAAAAAAGATATAAAATTAACCCCAATATTGAAATTTTCGTAGGGATTAAAAAAATTATAAAAATTGCATAATAGTCTTTTTTTTTTTTAGGGAAAAAAAATTACATAATAGTCAAACTTAGAAGGTCCCCAATTTATAAAGACCAAAAACATGTTAACAACCAAAATTTTAATATTATTGTCACATGCAGATTTTGATTTAAGGATTTTTCGATTTGATTGATTAGCCTACATGGTATTACTGCTTCGAAACTCAGTTCTCGAGTCAGAAACATGTAGTCAAGCATTTTAAGACTGGTATACAACATCCAAATTGCTTCAAGATTTCAAAATGTGTTAAATATGTTTTTAGTCTCTATAAATATACCAATTTTTCGTTTTGGTCCCTCTAAAATTTTCCATCAACTTTTAGTCCCTATAAAATTTTCAATATTTGCTTTTGGTCCCTCGTTTAAAGTAAACTCATATGTAGAATTCATATTTTTAAATAAAATTTTGCAGAAAAATGTATAATGTTATAAGGATCTCTCCCAAAAAAATTTAGAATTTTTTACAAAAACATGAATTAAATATGAATTTTTATATTTTTTGCAGTAAAAAATTCATATTTAATTCATGATTTGTTAAAAAATTCT
>Ga0315914_1001511_pt1 | contig 34834 bp, 21 predicted proteins | sample MpolenodulesMG_FD_203920 | JGI IMG/M metagenome (GOLD analysis project Ga0315914, IMG submission 203920) | Medicago polymorpha root nodule microbial communities from Los Angeles, California, United States - elongated nodules | ecosystem: Host-associated > Plants > Roots > Nodule | place: USA...
GATTGAGCTCCATGTTAGTAGGAATATGGAAGTAATCATGTGATAGTTTGTTGGCGCTTAAAACAGTGGAGCACGTTGGTGTCTGACTTATCTAGATGTAGGAACAATGTAGTTCACGAGACAATGCAAGAGGTATTGTCTTATGTTATGTGTTAGGTCTGAGACTGATATCTCCTAAGGTGATGCATTAAGTTATGGTCGTGTGTTGCATCATGCTATATTTTTTGGTACAAACTAGGTATCCTCTGCGTGCAACTGCTGAGACTAATCCCTCGAGTATTGTGGGACCCACAAAATGGGCGGCAAGTTCTCCCTAAGAGTTTTAACGTTGCTGCATGCCCAATGCTGGATTCGGACCCATGACCTTGGTTAAGCTAGAAGAGACCTGTTCCATCTCATCTAAACACTCTTGGGTTTGCACCATGCTATATGACAATATGGTCAAACGATGATTCATTCTCAATATTGGACTTATATTCTATATTTTCAAACTTTCCTTTTTTGGTGGTGATTTCTTTTTTTACTAAACCAAACAAAACCAATTGTTGAATGAACACAAAAAATCTTTTTTTTTTTGGTAGTGTTACAAAGTAACGAAGCAAAAAAAGAAAAAAAAGATAGAGGAAAAATTAAGTTCCAAGCTTATCTCTCATAATGAAAGATTCCGTGCCAAATGAAGGACAATTCCTACTAGCAGAGCACCTTCTTGGACGAACACAAAAAAATCTAAACAAAGTGTGAGTGTGTTACGCCTACGCATCGTAGACAAAAATCATGCTTCATTCAGTTCTCCGACAAGAAAGGACAGTTTGTTTTTTTGACAAGCAAGAAAGGACATTTTGGTCATTTAGATAAACGAGGGTTTATGAAGGGCTTTAACAAATCTACATACCAGAATCGAACCCACTTCTCTTCTTCTTCTTCCTCCGCTTCGCTTCCGCCATCAATGGTGGTTGTCGCCACCCTCAAAAACCATTCCATTCTCTAAACATCTTCAATTTCAATTTTCAAAATTCAATTCACACGTTCACCTAATCCCCAAATCCAATGTTGAAGCTCATTTCATCCTCTTGCATTCACCGCCTAAACCCCGCCGCGGTTCCGGTTCTCCGACCGGCATCCGACTCCGCATCTCCGCTTCTTAGAGTTTTGCATTCTCTCGGCGGTTTGAGTCGGAGTAACCGTTATCTGGGAGGGAGGCTTTTTTTCTGTTCGGAGTCGGAATCCGGCGACGGACCCGATCATGTGGTTGATGCTGAAGCTAAAACGGCTGAGGAGTCTCCGGCAAAGGCTGCTTCTTCTGCTATTGTCTCCACTTATCCCAGACCCGAAGATTACCTCACTGTTGGTTTCCGAATTTATTGTGTTTCTATTATCTTTTATTTGCTGAATTTTTCAAAGTTTGATTCTTTTTCGTTTATGAAGGAATGTTACGTTTTAATTTAATTTAATAATTACAACTGCAAGTGGAATTTGTGTTTTTTATTATAGATATAGGTGTTTTAGTGTTTTTGGGTTGTAAATTGTAATATGTGAAATGTAGCCAAAACTGCTAGTTGATAATTTAACATTGTAGTGCAGTATCATAGAAGAAATTGAATAAATCGCTATTGTTCTGCAATACACTATTTTGTACGGTGTTGTTAAATAGCAGCTGTAGTGGAACTATAGCATTGGAGCGAAACAGAATTTAAACAAATTGTTATTTTTCATGATCTGCAATAGACAACACTAGTTTCACGCTTCTGCAATGGCAATTTTATTGGTTGAGCCAGATGGGGTTTTTATCCTACAACTGAGTATTTGGTATTCTTGTGGTTTTCTGTTCGACGTTGCTTTGATGCGATCTTGTTGGAGGATGATTTTCCTTTAAATTTGTTTCTTATCCAATGAGAATAGTAGAATCCATGTTATCGTAGTTTTCTGTCCGGATAGTTGGTTAGTTTTGTTAGTTCACTATATTATATACCATGCACTATAATTCTTACACATTTTCACAAACTTCTCCTTTTGTCTTTCTCTCCGAACTCTTACGTCGACATACTCACCATCTAAATGGGGTTGTGTTCAAGCATAGACATATTGTTGAACTTTTTATAACACTTTTAAGTCATGCTGGTTTGCCTTTGTTTTGGGATCAGGCATTCTTGACCTCTGATTATATTATCAATAGTCTCCTCCCTATTGCTGCCCTAAACTTTGTCGTGTCCTATACTACCCTCTTTCATCAACCTCCTGATTATAATTTTATCGAAGAGTTTGGTTCGTCATTTCTTGTTTTTTTTTCTTTACAGTTTGCTTGATTACTCAATGATTATTTTTTCTCCTTTCTGTTGGATCAGGTTTTGGCTTTGCCGTTGCAACATAGACCTCTTTTCCCAGGATTTTACATGCCAATTTTTGTTAAGGTATGGTGAGTTACCAAGAATGATGATTTAAATATCCGTCTTTGCTCGTTACAGGCTTCTGGCATAACCATATGAGAATTGTAATTTCTGTTCGGTGCATGCACGTGTTCATGGATTGGTTAAATGTGATTTGGACCTTGAAAGTATTGTGTGTTAATTCTATTGATTATTTTTCCATGCATCCAGGACCCCAAACTGTTGGCAGCTTTACAGGAAAGTCGAGATCGACAAGCCCCTTATGCTGGTGCCTTCCTCCTTAAAGATGAGCCAGACTCTGATCCCAATGTAGTATCTAGCTCTGACACAGAAAAGAGTGTATATGATTTAAAAGGAAAAGAGTTGTTTAACCGTCTTCATGAAGTTGGGACTCTTGCCCAAGTATGTGATTTTGTATGCGGCTTAATAGTTGCTTTATTGCCTTCAACAAATTATTTGTTTAGATTTGATAAACTACCTAACCTTTTGTCAATAATCCTGTTTTCAATACCAGATTTCAAGTATCCACGGGGATCAAGTAATCCTGATTGGTCATCGACGTCTGCGCATAACAGAGATGGTTGGTATTGAACACGCTAAAATTAAGAATAAATGATGTTTGATAATTTTTTGGTGCCATTCTCTCCATATTTGTGCTAGAGTTTGTTTACAGGGATTCGTTTTCTGATGATCATTTGTCTACTGCTAAAGTATTCTGTTGACTGTTTAACACTTTCCTTATTTGCAGGTTAGCGAGGACCCGCTTACTGTAAAAGTTGATCACCTCAAGGCATGTATTTATTGATTGCTTCCTCATTTTGTATGCTCATTGACGTGGAAGATTTCTTTTACATTTTTAATAAACAAGCACCTTTTATCTTTTATTGACTTTTACTTCGTGTTGCAGGATAAAGCTTATAACAAAGATGATGACATCATAAAGGCCACATCTTTCGAGGTCATATCAACACTAAGGGATGTTCTGAAAACAAGTTCTCTTTGGAGAGATCATGTTGCGACTTACTCCAAGGTTTAGACTTTCGACCCTTTTGTGCTTGCATTTATTGGAACATGGGAATGGAAAAGGGGATTAGAGTTGTACTTTGTTTATTTATGTGCTGTGTTTGTTTTCATTGCTTTGCTAGGATTTTTGGAAGTCTAAATGCCACCTTTAATTTTTAGTTTCTGAATTTTAAACAACTTTATTATTATTATTATTATTATTATTATTATTTTCTATTTTGCAACAAACCCCCGAATGAGTTGACTTCACATGGCTTCTTCCATGCAAACGGCCCTAATGTTACAGTGCCTACAGATAATGAACCTTTTCTTTCTTTCTTTCAAACGGACCACATTTGATAATGAACCTTAAAAATTAAGATATCTTGATGCCTAGAGAGATTTTATGGAGATCCCTAGAGAAGAAAGGGGTTAGGATTGCTTATACTAGAGCTATCAAGGATGTATATGAGGGAGCTGCAACTAGTGTGAGGATGCAGGAGGGGCCTACCGATGATTTTCCCATAACAATAGGATTGCACCAAGGGTCAACCCTAAGCCCTTAGTTTTGGATGTACTTACGAAACACATCCAAGAGTTAGCACCGAGATGTTTGCTTTTTGCAGATGATGTAGTCCTGCTTGAAGAGTCGAGGGAGGAATTGAATGGGAGGTCAGAGACTTTGAGACAAGCCTTAGAAGCGTATGGCTTCCGCTTGTGTAGAAACAAGAGAGTATATGGAAAGTAACTTCAGCAAAAGGCGAAGTTCTACCTTGGAGGTGAAAGATGGAGATCATATCATAACCCAAGTGACACAGTTTAAATATCTTGAGTCCATAGTACAAAAAAGGGGAACCCGGTGCACTAAAGCTCCCGCATACGCAAGGTCCGGGAAGGGGTCCCACCATTTTGGTGTATTGTACGCAGCCTTACCCTGTTTTTACACAAGAGGCTGTTTCCAGGTGAGTCCATAGTACAAAATGACGGAGAAATAGAAGCGGATGTATATCATTGTATTCAAGCTCGGTGGTTGAAATGGAGAAGAGTCTTAGGTGTTTTATGTGATAAGAAAGCACTGCTTAAGTTGAAAGGAAAATTCTATCAGACAACAGTCAGACTAGCAATGTTGTATGGTGCAGAGTGTTGGGCGGTTAAGAACCAACACGAGAATCAAGTAAGTGTACAGGAGATGAGGATGTTGCATTGGATGAGTGGTAGGACTAGACGAGTTAGGATTAGGAATGACACCATTAGAGAGAGAGTTGAGGTAGCACCTATAGTAGAAAAGACAGTAGAAAATAGGCTTAGGTGGTTTGGGCATGTAGAGAGGAGACATGTAGATGTTGTAGTACGAAGAGTAGATCAGATGGAGGAGAGTCAAATAAAAAAGAGGTAGAGGAAGATCTAGTAAAACTATAAAAGAAACTATCATGAATGATTTAGAGGTTAATGAGTTTGATCAAATATGGTTTATGATAGAACATTATGGCATAATTTGATCCATGTAGCCGACCCCACTTAGTGGGATAAGGCTTGGTTGTTGTTTTTTTGATGATAGATTAACAATGAGGGATTGTTTGGATGGGCTTATTTAACATTTAGAGCTTACTTGGGTTTATTTCATAGCATGAGCTCTTATGTTAGTATTTAGATATACTTATAAAAATAGCTTGTATCTTTTCTACAAGCTTTTTCAGCTAGCTTATGAATAAGTATTTAATTAGGCTATGTAGAATAGCTTATTGAACAACCTCTTGATTAAGAGCCTATTTGTCTTATTTTAGCAGTTTCTAAGAAATAATTTGATTTTGATGAGTGTAGTGTAGATGACCGAGAAGATTAACAAATGATTTTCATTATTAAAAACAAACACACTTCTACTTTTTCTTTATAGAAAAATCTCTAGGAAATAATCTCTAGTTTGTTTCATCTGAAAATCACTTTATTTATTCTTAAACAAACGGGCCCTAAAAAATGCAGATATTACTAGGTTGGACACCTTCACCTAGGTTTGAACCCGGGACCTCAAATTTCCGTGTGTGAGTTTCAGGTGGTGCTTGCCACTTTGTCTACAGGCTCAAAAAAAACAATTGGGCCCTAAGTTGTGCATCGATTTGCATTCGGAATCTAAGTTTGGTGAAGTTTTTGGCTGTACTTTAGACAAGTTTCTTTCAATTGTCTCATATATTAAATCTTAGTTGTCTTTCAATTCTTCTACTTAACTTGCTGCATAACACACTATGAATCCTGCGGTTTCGTTATTTTGCCTATTATATATGTTAATACTAGAGTGAAATTTACTCTGAAGTGCACGGCTGCATTGTTGTTGTCCTTCAAAGAAGTGTTTTTTATGAAGTAAAGGCGCTTCATAGGCCACTGGCCTCTTGTTTCTCATACAGTTTGCGAACGCATAGACGTGGCATTTTTCACAAGACATTCATATTTTGAGCTAGACCATTTGAATATATATAGCTTATTGATGAGGTGAACTTGTTAGTCTCTTAAAAAAGAAAGTATTTGAATATCATCAAATAGAAGACTAAACATCAATGAATTATTTGTAGGAACTGAATTTAATAGGAGTATTTTATACGGGACTAAAAACATATTTAACTCTTCTGTTTGTAGTCTTTGCTATATATTTTTTCATAGTCGTATCACTCTAAAAGAGATTGTTAATTTTCTCAGAAACTAATGGATAATGTATCATTATTTTTCCTACATAAGCATGAATGAATCCCTAATAAGTGCTTTTTCTTGTACTCTTTTATTGCATCGAAACAAAAACTAACTGAAGTACCTAATATGTGGTTGGCATATGTTTTGGCACTGAGTCGTTACTTTTTATCATTTTAATATGTTGACTTTGTTTCTTCGTTAACTGTGCAGCATATAGGTGATTTTACATATCCAAGGCTAGCAGATTTTGGAGCCGCAATATCTGGGGCTAACAAATTGCAATGCCAACAAGTTCTTGAAGAGCTAGATGTGAGTAAATTTGGAATTGACACCTAAGAGACATCGACTTTGTGGAATTTTTGTGTTCTGTATTACGATCAAAATAACATATAAAGATTTGAACAATAAAACACTGAATTTTTAACATTTGGCGGTGCATTTGTTGTGTTGTTGAACAGGTGTATAAACGATTGAAACTTACACTCGAGTTGGTAAAGAAAGAGATGGAAATCAGTAAGATTCAGGTAATAATGCATTAGATTTCTTGTGTTTTGCACATGATTATTATTCATCATTTATTTATTGAAGTTTGTGTTAATTATTGCAGGAAACAATTGCGAAAGCAATTGAAGAAAAGATAAGTGGTGAGCAGCGCCGTTATTTGTTAAATGAGCAGCTTAAGGCCATAAAGAAGGTAAATATCCTTAATGATTTGGTTTGATGAAGTGTACCTCAAATCCTAGACAATCTTGTTCTTCTCTGAAATCAATGAACTTTTAAAATTCAAAAAGTTGGTTTAGTGCATCTTTTATGCCTCCATTGTAGAATCCTTTATGTTAGCGGGATACTGTTTGAATTCTTTCTATATGTGGGTAAAGCTTGTAATCTTGTTTAATTGTGAAAATCAACAACATCTTGGCTTTAACTAGTTAGCATAAGCTGTGCTTTATGCGCCATTGCTTTGCTGAACCCCTAATTCTATGCATTGAACCTGAACTCATGATTGACAGTTCACGGCTACAGCAGACATTATTATAGTTTATCCTGTGGTCGAGAAAGTTTTGCTGTGATTTAGGCCTTTGATCCTATAACACAAGTGCAGTTATGATTTTAATAAATATGTAGATATGCTTTGCCGAATGCTATATACTTACTATATAAGTTGGTGTTTCATTCATTTTATTCTAATTTGAATTTTGTTCTATTTGCAGGAATTGGGACTGGAGACTGACGACAAGACAGCACTTACAGGTTCGTTATGATCTTTTTTTAACAAGATGGTGGATTTCTTTTTATAACTTGTTTCCTGCCCAAATGACTGGTGTCGCACCTATACACGTAGGCAAGGTGATTGTTTCTCGAATGACCGAGACTTTGGGGTTGAAATCTTTTTTGGCTGCCAAATTACTAAATATGTTCACCTAACTGATTTTTATTTTTCTTTTACTTTTTCTCCTCTTTTTGTTTCTCTACGAATATTTTTCAGAACTTTTTGTTGTTGTATATATAGGAGTGCTCTTTATATTGTATTTTTCTTTGTGCTTTAGTCAATAGGTTTTTCTGGAGTATACTTTCTAATGAAACTTGTTGCTATGATAATATTAACTTTACTTTTTATTTCAGGTAAATTCAGGGAAAGGATTGAACCTAAGCGAGAAAAATGCCCACCTCATGTGTTACAAGTTATAGACGAGGAACTCACAAAGCTACAGCTGTTGGAGGCTAGTTCTAGTGAATTCAGTGTTACCCGTAACTACTTGGACTGGTTGACTGCACTGCCTTGGGGTGAATACAGGTTTGTATGCATGAAATTTCATTCTTATGCTAAAGAGATTTCGCTTAGAAGTTGACCACTAAAATGCATAAGCATAATTTTCATAGGCTCTTGGATGAACTAAGTTTGCATTTTGTAAGTTACTGTCATGAATACCATGAGTCTGAACCTGTTAATTTCATAATTCAGTGATGAGAATTTTCATGTTACTCGGGCACAAAAGATTCTTGATGAAGACCATTATGGATTAACTGATGTGAAGGAAAGGATATTGGAATTCATAGCTGTTGGGAAATTGAGAGGGACTTCACAAGGTAACCACAATCACTTATGTAATGAACCTCAGTTTTTTCTGGATGTTAAGTTTGTGATAGATACTGCCCTGCTAAATGTTTTTTTTTAACAAACTGCACTGCTAAATGTTGATCTGTGTTTAATGTCTTACCAAATGGTTTCTAGAACCAGGTTAGTTGCTTTCATTAAGACTAAGTATTCTTAATTCACCATATATCTTGATGCCCAATTTTTGTTTCTCTATATATAAATGTTTAATGGCAAGACAAGCCTGCTCTGGGTTGTGTGCTATTGGTTATTTTAACTGGTATAAATTTAACAATTTAATATATTACAGGCATGCTTGACTTGGTCGGACTTTGAAATATGATGCCTGTTATTTTGTCCAAAATTCAGTCATGATAATCTTGATTTTATTTTATGTATTTTGTGCTGATTCTAACTCAATGCTCTAAGATATTGACCTCATAAGGCAATTCATTTATTTGAAATTCAAGCCTTTGGTGCTTGCTTACGGTCTTTGCCAAAAGGCTAACATTGTTCCTGATCTTTCTTATATACAGGAAAAATTATCTGTCTATCTGGTCCACCGGGCGTGGGAAAAACGAGTATTGGCCGTTCAATTGCACGGGCTTTGAATCGTAAGTTCTTCCGATTCTCTGTTGGAGGATTAGCTGATGTGGCTGAAATCAAGGTAGATAAAATCTCTGTTTCCTTCACTAGGTTGAATAGATACCAGTTATATAGTGTGGTGGTGTTTTGTATCATTAATATTGAATTTTACAGGGGCATCGTCGAACGTATATAGGTGCAATGCCAGGAAAGATGGTACAATGCCTTAAGAATGTGGGAACAGCCAATCCTCTTGTATTGATTGATGAAATTGACAAAGTAAGACGTCACTAGACAGTTCATTTATTTGTGGTTGAGTAATTCTGTTTTCTGATTTCCCTTTGGTGTACGCTCTCCTGGTCCTAATAAATATAATGCATGAATTCCAATTTCGTTAAATTTTTTGCAATTCCTAATCTCATAAATATTCCACATAAAGGACAATTAGTATTATTGACACTGTTTTATTCAATCGGTAGTTGGGCAAAGGACATGCAGGTGATCCAGCAAGTGCTTTGCTAGAGCTCCTAGACCCTGAGCAGAATGCTAATTTTCTGGACCACTATCTTGATGTTCCCATTGATCTATCGAAGGTTAGTATTTGATAATCTGGACGGTTATGTAAGAGTCGGCATTGGTGCACCGTTTATTTATTACATTGTCATTGCTGATCTAGAGACTGATTTTATCTTTCTATAGCTAGTCTGGATAGTCAAATGATTTTTGAATGGATGTCTTTCATTGAGTACCTTGAAATCAAAATTGGCACATTGTGAATGTTTTGACCATGACAACTGATGCACTGGAATCATGCTGCAGGTTCTTTTTGTTTGCACTGCAAATGTAGTGGAGATGATACCAAACCCCCTATTGGATAGGATGGAGGTTGTTACGATTGCTGGGTATATTGCTGATGAGAAAATGCACATTGCAAGAGATTATCTGGAGAAAACTACACGTGAAGCATGTGGAATAAAGCCGGAACAGGTATTTATCTTTTCCACCCGTTTACAGGGTTTCTTTTCCTGCAATGAATTGCTAGGATAATGTGCCATCTTTTATTTGTTTTAATTGGTTGAAAAGGTAGTTAACTACACAGATTAACTTGCTACAGGTGGAGGTGACTGATGCTGCTCTTCTTGCTCTGATAGAAAATTACTGCCGAGAATCAGGAGTCAGAAACCTTCAAAAGCACATAGAGAAAATTTACCGGAAGGTCTCGTATTTTTTTGTCAATACTGTCAACTTTTAGTTACTGACACAGTGAGATATGCTATGATTTGTATGGTTAAAAAGACAGCCACTCTTGATTTATTTGTTTTAAATCTATTGACTAGTTCATCACTACATCTGAATTTAAATTTAGTATTAGTAAATGCATCTTGTGCCCTGAAATATTCTGTATATTGACAGATAGCGCTACAACTTGTGAGGCAAGTGGAAACCAATGATGATGCTATTGAACCAAAGAAAGCTGAAGAAATTTTTGATGAAACGGGTACAGCTACCATTCAAAAAGAGAACCCCGTGTTGATAGAGAGTAGCGATTCTGAACATTCCGATGAAAACTCTAAACTTGATGAGATGGACACAAATCCACCGGCAGATCAATCTCTAAGTGTTGACAATAAATCTACAGATATGGAGGTAGTATAATACACTCTGAAAGCACAATCATAATTCTCTCTCTTACAAAGTTGTTATTTTCTAAAAAAAAAAATCATTGATAACACACTCTGAAAGCACAATCATAATTCTCTCTCTTACAAAGTTGTTATTTTCTAAAAAAAAATTCATTGAGCAAGAAAACAGTTACCTACTAATGTCAAGCATTAATGGGACATTGGGAACTTACAGTCTTTTTTCTTAATATATATCTCAATGATATGCTAGTGCCATATAGTTGCATTTTTGTGTTTTTACCAACAATCGTACAATTGGTACAACGGTTTTTAAGCGGCAAAATGTTATGAGGTTTTCTGCTTGAAGACTTCAATCATCCAAGATTTTGTGTTTTTAATAACTACTACACAAACTTTTTTTTTCCTTCTATGCAACCTTACTTTTATCTTATGTGGTCCACCGCTAATGATTAACAAATTTGATATTCATGTATATTAATGTCGTAGGTTACAAAAGAAAGAGAGGAAGATAAGGAAACTGAATCAAAGACTGTTGAGAAGGTATTGATTGATAAATCGAATTTAGATGATTTTGTTGGCAAGCCCGTCTTCCATGCAGAGCGCATCTATGATCAAACACCTGCTGGCGTTGTTATGGGACTTGCCTGGACTGCAATGGGCGGATCCACACTGTATATAGAGACTAAATTTGTTGAAGAAGGGGACGGAAAAGGAGCATTGCATATCACTGGTCAATTAGGAGATGTAATGAAAGAAAGTGCTCAACTAGCTCACACAATTGCCAGAGATATACTACGGGAGAAAGAACCAGAAAACATTTTCTTTGCCAATTCAAAGATTCACCTCCATGTTCCTGCAGGGGCTACACCAAAGGATGGACCAAGTGCTGGTTGCACGATGACCACTTCTATGTTGTCCCTTGCCTTGAAGAAGCCTGTGAAGAAGGATCTAGCAATGACTGGGGAAGTGACACTTACCGGGAAGATTCTTCCCATTGGCGGGGTATGTTGAAATAATTTAATTTCATGTTTTTTTTTAATTTATGGATATAGAAACTTGTGCTCATTGTCTTTAATGGTCGCTGGTTTCCCAGTTGTGGAATTTCTTTTTAAAGTTATTTCTTCTTGAGTTGGATGATGCTTTTATATCTACTCACTCACCAATAGTTACCATTTGTTTATTAGAAATTTAAGTCATGTAGGAACTTTGGCCCAACAAACTGATTATTATTCATCTATACCCATATTTGTCAAGATTTATTTTTGCACATTGTGTCTGGAATTGTTTGTCATGCCATGCTGTGAAAATTGCAGGTTAAGGAGAAAACTATTGCTGCAAGAAGGAGTGAGGTTAAGACTATAATATTTCCTTCGGCAAATAAGAGAGATTTTGATGAGCTAGCACCTAATGTAAAAGAAGGTCTCGAAGTGCACTTTGTTGATGACTATATGCAGATCTTTGATTTGGCTTTTGGTGATGAGAAATCTCACAATGCAGAGAAGTAAATCACTAATACCCTTAGGATCTTGAGATGAAACGAGATTTTCTGTTGAGCTGGGAACCGGTCTGAGTTTTGTATTATATCAATTATTATGATCGATGATTTTTAGTTTTTTATTCATCTTGTCCTGTGTTCAGGGCTAAATATGTTTTTCTCTTTTAAGCCTGGTGTATCCCAGTTGTAAAATTTATCTCAATATTTATTCAAATTTATATTTGGCCAGACATGTTTATTTATTTGATGTTATATTTTTGCTAAGGCTGTCTGTAGTGATGATACTCTAAGAGAGAACATTATAATATTTGCAATAATACAATAATTTGCACATTGCAATGATACTTTCTTTTTTGTATTTTCTTAAATTTATTTTAGGCCAGGTATGATTACTCTCATCAACATTTTAAATTGCCATGATCATTTCAACTATGGTAATATCCTATTGCAGAACTGAGGTCAGGAATATATCTATTATATTAGTATATAGAGTATACAACAAGTATAAAACATTCTCTCAAAAAAAGAGTATAAAACATGTTATAAGATTTATTTCCCTCAAAAAAAAAAAGATTTATTGAGAATCAGAAGATTTTTTTAAAAAAAAATAATATGATTAAAATGGGGCATTGTGGTTTTTTTAGTTGGCCGAAGGCACCAAAATTCTCAAAGTCGACCTTGGTCTCATTTATTTTTCAAAAATCATTTTTCATTTTTTAATCGTCTTCACCACGATCTCTTTCACCTCATGTCTAAATGTAAAAGAAAAATTGATCAAACATTGAAAGAACTTGCACAAAGTTTTAGTCTTCTATTAGTAAACTCAATTCAAGTATGTAGGCTCAATTCATGCACCACATCGTACATTGATTGCGAATTTTTAGATACTACTCAAACTCAATTCAAATACATTTACATAAACTTTGTCCATGTTCACACAAACTCAATTCAAGTACGTAACTCAGTTCAAAATTCAAATATGTTTACACAAACTCAATTCAAATACGTCTACACCTAAAAAAATATATGATTGGTAAATATTTTGAATTTGAGGAGTATAACCAAAAATGTTAGGGATGTAACTAGCAAAAATATGGTTATAATATATGTCAATGGGGCACTATAATTACATGGATAAAAAAATCGAAAGTAAAGTGATGAATGGCAAGATTTTAATCAAATCATCACAAGTGATTAATGAAGGTTCTAAATGGAATCATTAAACACATATATTTCTTAATAATTTTCTGACTTCATTCAAAATATGCACGTGCTATATTGAATTAGTGATACTGTAGATGTAGTGTGCTTTCCCTCCATTCCACATCATGACTTTGCCGACGGCTGATGAGTTTATGAATGAATGTCTCTTTTTAGATTTTGTGACGTATGAGGTGCCAAATCTTTGTTCATGCCCACGCCTATATTATCTTAATAGTTTATTTGATTTTTTTACATTAATCTTATATTTTAGTCCTAGATCTCACATTCATTTTATATTGGTTTATTCAAAAGTTGTTTTCAACTTATTTTCACACAAGTACTTATATATGGCAAGTGTTGTACTATATGCTGTAAATTTAGATTGTTTATCCAAACTAGTCGTTTATATAAAAGGTCTCCCAATTTATTTTTGACCAGAGAAAAGAAAAAGTCTAGCAATAGTCATCAGAATTATCAACTTAAAATTCTTTATTGACTCAAAAACAGTTTAAGGTAAGAATAATATCCAAATACAAAGACGTGACGCGTGGGTTAGTCCTAGTCATCCATTTTATTGACAGTGACTTTATGATTTATTTAACATTCCATCAGATCTTGAAAGTGGGTTGCTGGGATAGTATGAGGTGAACCTGAAAATGACAGTTAATCACTTGATTCATTATGGTTGGAGTACAAAACTTTTCTAATTTGTTGGTAGTACCAAAATATCTAAATATAGTTATCTGAATTTATTTATTAAGTTAATGCTAAGCTAAGATCTTGCCTGAATTTGAAACTTTTGGAGCAAGATATATTATACATATGTTATTAAAAGATAAGTATTTAGATAAACAAGTTAATTAAGCATATGTTTTGGTGGCTAAGCTGGGCAGAGTTTTTTTTTTTAGGGGCTAAGCTGGCAGAGTTGATAGTGAATCGATAAGGAGTTGGATGATTGGATTGTCACTTCTATCGTAATACCAACAAACAATACTAACATTCTTTTTTGAAGAAACTAAATTAACCTTTTGAAATTATCACCGAAGATAATTGAATCTTAAACCTTAAAATGAGCATACTTTAAGGTCTCAAGTCAACTCATCAAATCAACTCAAGTGGGTTACCAACAATACTAACATTAATTGTTTCACAATGAAAAATTAATCATTTTGGGCAGTAAGAAATTTGCATCTCAGTTTCAAAAATGTTCCTATATAAATCAACTTGGATAAAAAATTGCATAAACTCTAAGGTTTTTATTCCACTCACATAAACTCTTTAATAAGTTGATATTGACTTTTAAGAGTTTAAAAGATAAGCTGTTTATATCTGATCCTTATTCCTGTTAGTTTCAATTTTGTCCATAAGCAATCCTTGATTGTTTTTTTTTTGGCCGGGATTTGAACCCCGGACCTTACATATATTATGCATTGTCCATACCAACTGAGCTAAGTTTACGAGGACAATCCTTAATTGTTATATATGTATTATCATTGTAACTCTTCTCTCAATGATAATACATGATGTTTTTTCAGTTTAACTTTGCTCTCAATTACTCTTAATACTAATCCCCTTGCTGTTATTTATTAATCAGTTCTTCATAAAAAAAAAAAAAAATCAAATACTTATATATAATTACTTATATAAGATGAGTTAGATAGACAACTCCTACCAAATGCCCCCAAAGTGTAATAACGGTCATTAGTTGAAAAATCAAATGTTGATAAGTATGTTAAAATTTCAACCGGTTTTCCAGGCATGCATGGTTATGATTCAATACTTTATTTTCTCAATAATTTATAGAAACCAAATTCATGTCTAATATTTTATTAGTTTTATTATATATAGGGATTAATTTTGTTTAGCTGAAATTTATTTTAGAAGAAAGCTTATGTGAGTTGGGTAAGAACACTGGAGTTCTGGCAGACCTCGAACTCAAAGAAAACTGACAAATTACTTATCATCTAGCTTGGGGTTTTTATGCTCACAACAAGAGTTCGAATTCATATCCTTGCAGTTGTATGAGTCAAATCTAACTAGACCAATCTCTATTGGCCTATATATATAACACATTAAGATTTTTGGTTTCTAAGCTAAATCTTAACGTATTGTTTATTATTCCAACCAGATTAATCATATGACATTCAAATCACGAAAACTTTTCTTCCTTTAATCACATGGTATTCAAATCACGAAAAAATTTCTTCCTTCTTTTTCTACATTTTAATATTTGTCTTCTTTTCACCTATGATTGAGATCCCACTTGAGGGTAGGAGAGGATGAAAAATTCGTCCAAACTATATCTATTGTGGTTGATTTTATTTTATGCTAGTATTTATATTTAGAGAGTGACATATTATCTACATATTTAAATTGTGTAATAATTTGTGCAAGCATGATATAGTAATGAATGGCGATAATGACAGGTGCTAGCATGGTATAATGTTTGAGTTGAAGATGCACACACAAACTGACTTCCCATTTGAAGCTACGAAACGTCACTTATCCGTAAAAGAGGCAGAAAATGATCATGTTGAGGATGAAATTATTCTCTCACGATGCACAATATAGAGTGGAGACCCTACCACAGCTGCTAGCATGGTTTCAAATTCAATGCATGAACTTGCAATTATTAGCAAGTAAAAAGGAAATCATATTACTTACCTAAAAAGTTCAGAGTGATAGAGTCTCTGTGAGTTATAGAAATATTGCATAATATATGTGGGGACTAGAGTTCAAACTCTAGATACCTTATTTGTCTATCTTAAAATGTGAGTTCCTAATTATCAGGTTACTTGACAACAACAAAAATTTGAGTAATGGGTTCTCTCAATTTCATGAAAGAATGAAATATTCAATACATTACTATAATTTTAGTGTATAAATATTTAATTAATGTCTCCAATTTTAAGAATTAATATTTTATAGTAAGCACATTTTCTTTTTTAAAAAATAGTGAGAGACAAAGCTTGATATTAAGACGATGCTGTTTAGAGAGTCTTGTATTGGCCTATAAATAACATTCAAACGGGAGATAATCGACGTTATCCCATTATTATCTCTTACTTCCTCTTCGCTTACTACCTTAAGCGGTGAAGTGATTGCAGATATCACCTCCATCCAAGACGCAAAGTTCAACTCAACAATCTTTTTTAGAGAATGTTCTCGATCAGTTCTGATTAGAATAAGATATTATAGTAAAGATGATCTATGTGTGAGGATGAGATCATGTTGGTGAATTTTCAGTTCACCAAACTTTAGATAAAGCCATCCACACGAGCTAGCTAGGTGTGTCATGTGTGAATTTAATTAATAAACAGCACATGATTGGAGATTACCTAAATCCCTCTTGGATCCCACCTTACTTTCGTACATTCCTTAAATTAGTTTTTTAAGGAAAATCCACGTGACTTTTTCATGTACAAAATCCAACGTCATTTTCTCAAATTGCCGTTGTCCTATATATAGTATACTACTAAAATAGTAAGAATATTGAGTCAAAGAAAAACGAGTAGGAAGAAGGTTTAATTTGGAGCACGTCGAATCATATTTTATACTCGTTTATTTCACATTGTCCTTATGAAAGAATAATAATAACATCACCAAAGGCCTTAGCTTATGATTACTCTTCTAGAAGATGGAAATTTGAGCGTGTATGGTTTTTGACTGAAATGGTTACGTGTAATTTTACCTTTTGAGAAATGCTATTATGAATTATGGTTACTCGGAGTCGGAGTTTCTATTTCTTTTAAACCCAATAAAAAAAGGAATATATATAAAGACCAAAAAATATTTTGTCTAACTAAAAAAATCCAAAAAAATATGTACAGTGATAGTCTAAATAATAAGAATTTACGCAATAGATTCAATAATTCGACATGTAAAAATATATTTAGTTTTTAAATTAATAATTAAATGAGTTTTTTTCTAATTTTTTTTTTTTGTCATTCATAGACTTATTATAACTAAGTGTCGGTAAAATAAAAAGAAACTATAATTTTTATTGCTCATAATAGTGAATATTGAATCCTTCAAAAATAGTAAATATTGAATAATATTTTTTAATCATAATATTTTTTCTTATGAAATGATTTTTTTTCTCTAAAATACAGAAGTCGAGCAAATAGCTCTTAATTCATAAAAATGATCTTAATTTATTGTTTAGAAAGAAAATGCACCAAAAAAATTCAATTTGTCAAAGTATCGTAGAAATAAACTACTCGCCTAAATAATTTGCATGAATACTACTCCCTTTATATATTATTATAATTCACTATTGTTCGAGCTTAACTCAGTATGTAGGGACATTGTATAATATATGCAGATGTTTTTGAATACTAGATATCCCACTTTTCCACATTTAAAATGTGTGAACTTCAACCACTAGACTACTTGACAAAAAAAATTGCTTTTTCATTTTTTAACATATATTAAAAAATATAATTAATTTTGTATTAAAAAAGAAAATTATAAACGATTTTATAAAATTATCCTTTATTAATGATACGAGAAAGGGATATTAAAAAAGCTAAATAACATTGCATTAATGTTGTAAAATGACATCATAAAATATAAATATTTTTCTTAAAGTGACATGTGGTAAAACACAAAGGGAGTGAACAATTTTATCTACTGCCTTTTTTACTGCACGCCCCTTATTTCCTCTTTGAATAATATTTTAAACTTCAAAATATCAGGGGGCTAAGATTAGGAGCAGAGGATCAGCTATTCATAATTCAAGACCATCTAAAAAAATGAAAGGAAACATTTTTTTTTCTTAAAAAATGAAAGAGAACGTAAAGCAAATTACTTTTTTACGAAATGGTGGGATCCACCCAATAGTAATTACTAATTATCATCCTCACAATTTCCTAATGTACAAAGTTTGACCCAGCACAAATGTAGTTGTAACAAAAGCACAAAACCAGTGACCAAGTTGGCATTCGGATGAGGATGAAAAGTGGATGAACTATAGTTGACTTATAAGATGCAATGTAATACGGGATTGAAATTTGGTGCTGTAACTTTTCCCGCAATTTTAATGTCAGTCGTTGGATGAATTTGTGCCACAAGACTTCTCAATATTGTAATCTAATTCAATGGCTTAAATGAAAAACAGTGTGTAACTGCATCATTTTGCATGGCAACAAATCCTGCTCCTTTCAAATTTCTACTTCCTTCATGTATTTGACTGTTTTTATTACATTTTTATCACAGCTAAAAAAAAAATGTGACAAAAATTAATAATGGAAAAATGACATATCACTCTAACTCCCTCGTGATTAAATTTAGTGAAGGACTTACAAACAAATTTCTTGTGCTTCTCTCTCTAAATTTTCTTAACTAATTTAATTTATTTTGAAGGTTTCAGTTTTTGCGTGGAGGCTCATCTGTGATCGTTTACCAACAAAGACAAATTTGATTGTTAGACGGGCATTGTCGTCTGACATGTCCTTGTGTGTTGCTGGCTGCAGACATCTTGAAACGGCTCAACACCTATTTTTATTGTGTAACACTTTGGCTTTTGGTTTGCTTTGGCATATGGTGCGTGAGTGGATTGGCTGCCTTGGGGTGGCCACTGATAATATTTCCGACCATTTTTTACAATTTACTCATTTGTCAGGTGGTGGTAATGCTAGACGTTCTTTTATGCAGCTCATATGACTTCTGTGTGCCTGAGTTGTTTGGAATGAACGAAATAATCGCATGTTTAATAATGTCGTTACTACCATCCCCTATTTACTAGATAAGGTTAAGATGTTATCTTTAGGGTGACTGAAAGTTAAAAAAGCTACCTTTGTTTTTGGTACACAGCAGTGGTGGTTCAGCCCTCTTGTTTGTTTGGGTTTAGGCTAATTGTAACCGTTGTAACTCTTGGTTCCTGCAGTTGTTTCTAAGGCACACCTTATGCTTTGGGGACTGCTTTGTTTTAGTATATAATTCCATTTTGACTTGTTAAAAAAAAAATATTTAGTACTATATTTTCTTCTTAAACAATGGATATTTAAAGATATGATTAACATTTGTTTTTTAAGGGTGTCTAAAGTATATCCATTTGTTTTATTACATTTTTTCTTACTATTTTTTTCCTATAAAAATATACTATCAGTTAAATGATAATATTGCGGTAGTAATGAACTATGTAATCGTACAACGTTGGGAAGTTAATTTCATATGCTAATTCTTGTATTATAATTACACTATAGACTGGGCAGATGAGTTGATAATATCAGATATAAAAGGTAGTTATGCTAGTATTAGAGGCAAATTTTAAAGTATAGGTCGACATTTTACAAGGATGTCATAAGCTTAGATTGAAAACAAATTTAAGAGAGGTCGACGTGCAAAAAAGAAAACTAATGGTTGACACAACAACATTGGGCAAACACTAGTATAATTAGAAGAAAAGAAATTAGGTATCAAGCAAAATTAACAAGAGGAAATCGATAACTAAGCAGTGATAGTAAAGTTGATTGGCCAACACCAACAGGCATTTGCCGGCCTTTAGCGCATCAGCGCTGAAAACCATTAATTTATTAAGAATAATGTGCATGTGAACGTGTCTTTTCACATAGTGGTCAATTACCTAGTTTTCGTTTATGTGTACATACTATGAAACTAAGGTCAGATATTTACATTTTGAAGTGTATTTTTTTTTAGACATTTTAACTTTCAAGCATTTACTTTTCACATCAATTTATTTTTAGTTTAATTATTTTCTTATCGTTAAATTTGACCCAATTTACTTTACTTGCTTTTCGTTTCTTTACTTCCTAAGGTTATCAATGAACTCGTCCAAAATCATGTGTTTAGGTTTTGCACATTTCATATAGTTAACCAAAAATTACTTAGCTATATATATAGAGAAAGAGCGCTAGTATTGTTAATTTTTATTTTACTTGCTTTTTCGTTTCTTTACTTCCTAAGGTTACTAATGAACTCGTCCAAAATCATGTGTTTAGGTTTCGCACATTTTATATAGTTAACCAAAAATTACTTAGCTATATATAGAAAAAGAGCGCTAGTATTGTTAATTAGCTATATATAGAGAAAGAGCGCTAGTATTGTTAATTTTTATATTGAAAGTAAGGATCGAACTCTTGACCTCTTTATCACTTCACTTCTTAACTCTTCACAATGTAGAGAAAGAGCGCTAGTATTGTTAATTTTTATATTGAAAGTAAGGATCGAACTCTTGATCTCTTTATCACTTCACTTCTTAACTCTTGACAACGAAATGTAGAATGGAAATTACTTGTTGTTCTCATGTATAAACCTTAATGTTGTAATTCATTGTCGTGTGGATATAATTTCCATTTTACATTTCTCTATTTTTCTCTTATCAACGACTTTATCAAGCGTAGTAATATGTGCAACATGTACATTTGTTTTATATGATATAATTAATATATTAGAATTAACATGTACCAACATTTTAGAATGAGGTAGTAATATGTGCAAAATTTCAACATTTTGATGTGTTTAATGAATGGTGTACAGTACGTCTACGCTTTTGTTCATGTACTTCATATTATAGTCGGGATATAGTGAGTTGGAAATTGTACAGTGTAAGGGGATAAGAAGCTTCTACTTTAGAAGTTTTATCTCAAATTGCCCTTTATCTTTATAACAATCAAGTGGGTGCGCCTTTTTAAAATAAAACAAAAATCATTGATAACATTCATAATTTCATATACTATATAAACAAACCTGATCAAGAGAAATATCATACACATTCAGAGTCACACACCAATAACATACATTATCGATCTTAGTTGAGTCATCATTATAAAGCCAACCATAAAACTCAATATTCTTCTCTAGTCTCTACTTGTATCCACACTTGAAAAGGGTCCTATATATGGCACACATTAACGGGTATGACTGGAACATGACTCCCTTACTATCCAACAATGATGATGCACAAACTACATATAATATGGTACTATTAATTTGTTTTTATATGCATCCTATCTATGTTAGTTAGATTTTTTCCTTCATTAATAATTACGTGCATTAAGGCATTCATTTTCTCCATCTACACACACGTACCATGCATGTTTTGTATATGGAGGCATTTATTCACATTTTTACTGATAAAGAATAACAACATTAATTTGGTACTTTATCTCTTCTAATTTCAGGATAATTATCTGAACTTGAGAGAAATATCCCAGCATACGCTACCCCTCGGGTTAAAACTCACATTGACTCCTGAGATGCTTCCATTCACAGAACAAAACATGAACGATGATGCTACAAAAATTACAACTTCATGCCAAGTAGAAATTAAGAAAGTTGAGAAGTTGAAGGCTGTTCATTTTCCAATGTATATGCTCATCATCGGGTTTTTTAAGGTATATATTACTGTACTAACTACTACTACTAGTATATAGTATTTGACTTGTATAATAGTCAAATTAATTAAGTGCTTCTAATAAGTCCCAAAATATTCGAGGTTTTATTATATTATATAATAAAATATTTGTCTCATATGATATGCTGCGCATGCAGATTGAGGCTAAATATCCAGCGGATTTGGTAGCTAAGTTTTATTATGCTAAACGGAAATTAGTGTGGGAGATTTTGCGTGATGGTTTAAAGGAAAAGATTGAAATACAATGGCAAAGCATTTCAGCAATTCGAGCTATTCTTGAGGATAATTTACCTGGTATTCTTGAAATTGAGGTACTTCTTTTTTTTAATGCAATAATAAATAATCTCTTTACGCTGTAATAAGCTATGCATACACATTCGCATTAAGAAAACTTTATAAATATTTTAAATATTTATCAAATGTATAAATGTTAATTTTCATTGGATGTTTCTAAATCATTTGAGCTTACAGCTAGACAAAGTTCCATCCTTCTTTCGTGAGATAGAACCAAAGCCTGGAAAGCATACTGTGTGGACCTTATCTCAAGACTTCACTCATGGTCAAGCTTCCAAATACCGGTATGTATTTCTTTTTAACCACATTATTTCACCTTTTTACTTAGATTGATTCAATCATAATCAGCTTGATTGTATTTATAGTTTTATACTACAATACATATCATTTTGTTGTTGATGGCAAATATTTCTTCTACTCAGGAGGCACTATCTTCAATTCCCTCCGGGAGCTCTTGACCAATACTACGCAAAGCTCTTGCAATGTGATAATCGATTGTTGGAATTGAGCCAGAGACCATTTCCTAGTTCACATGCTATTTATTTTGATTCACATTTAGACAAGAGGACAACACAACTTAATTTTTCTCATGACTCAAAAACTACTTCGGTTATGGACCAACAAATTCAACAATTTGGCACATTGCCTCTATTTTCTAATTATAACAACCCAACTTCAGGTAGCAAAAATTTCCATTAATTATAGTATTCCATAATAATACATGTGGCTCATCACAACAATATTAGCACTTTTAACATAAAAAACATCATATGCTACAGATGAGTCGATCAACAATCAAATGCTTCAAGATTCGATGATGTCTACCTCTTTGAGTCAAGGCTTTCATTATGACACTTCACTTTCAATGGAGTCTTTCCCACGTGCAAGTTGCATACAAGCACAACCAAGTGGACCAGATTGGTTAAAATATGAACTGCCTGGTCACATTAATAACATGTTGCTAGGAGGCTACCATATCCCTGAAAATGAATTCAACACAACACACATGAGTGATAGTGCCAGTGTAGTTTGCCCAAATGTTGTTCAATCAATTGATGCGAGTCTTGTTTACCACACCAATACAAGCACACAGTTTGATTGGTCTATGTTCACTTAATTTCTCATGAAATTCACTCCATGCCATATTAAGTCTTTTTTTCCACATAAATTAAGAGAAGCTGTAAATAAATAATAAGTGTGTAACAACTTTGTAAAATTGTCAATAATTAACCATTATTATTACATTTGAGCTGTTAAAATGGAAGTCTATCTTGGTGCTAGTGATATGTGGTAAGCTGTTAAACAAGAGAGTGTGAAGTTTCATACCTGTCCTTAAATTCATGTGACATACATGTCTTGATGTCCACTTTTATTCAATCCAAGACCCTGAATGTGTGTCATCAAAGAAGTCACTTCCTTCTAGACCCTTATCAAGGAATTTGTTGGTTGTCCCCTCATTTATAGCATGTTTGCTTCGACATTGATGTGGAGCTGAACACAAAGTTGGCAAACTCTACAAAGCATAGCTTCTGTCCCACCGTGGCTTGTTCCCGTGAATTCACGATTTACCAAACACGAGCTTAGAGTAGGTGAAGTGGGATTCAAATGGAGCTCTAACTCTAACTAAGGATGTCAGACGACTTGAATCTTTAGAAGAGACCACTTTGGAGCATTTATTTTTGCTCTCTCCAATAATATTGGTCTGTTTGTTTGTAAAAGCTTACCTCTATGCTTGGTCTTCAGATAGCATGGCAAAGAGGTTTTAGAATAAGTTGTAGTAGAATTCAACTCTAGTCGGTATCCAGCTAATCAAGGATGGATGTTTTTTAGTTCACATCTTTCCTACTCATCAAGTAGATGTGTAGATTTTTCTATTCACCCGGAAGCATATTTACCATGAAGCAAACCAAAGATTGTCATCAATGCAATTAAAGAGACATCAGTTTTAAGGAATACGAGAAATAAGAGAAAATTTAAAGATTAAAACAAAATTGTAACTTTTTTGCAATCTATTGTGCACCACCTACACTCTAGATTTTGCCCAAACAATAATTATGTTCAAAAAAGTGTTGCTAATATTTCCCCTAGCATGAACCATGACATAAGTTCATTATCCTCACACATCCTAGCCTTCACAAATTCAACAATGAAAAATTGGGGGATCGACACTTTGGTAAAGTTTCATCATTCAAACTCTTCAATTATCTGAAAGGCATACAAGGTGTCTGAGGCATAATACACAGCTTTGATGACTGGAATGATTCTTCTGAACTCTAGTGAAGTCCTACAAGTTCTACAGTATATTTACCAGATGTGATCACTGCCCTTACAGAAACTTGTTGAACTCCCTGGTCAAGTCTTTGAAATCGATAAAGGTGATTTGCCAGAACCTTCTGATATTGCTGCAGGATCAGAGGACCTGGTAGCGGGATCAGAAGACCTGGTGGCAGTTTCATCTGCACCGTCCAAATTTGTTTCACTGAAGCTTCTCTTCTTTGATGGAGTGATCAAACTTGTATTTTCATTTTCTTTCAGCTTTCCTTTACCCTTTTCTTTTCTGCTGTCAGCCTCCTTATCGGGTTGTGGTTCTCCATTTAGAAGTGGAAATAAAGGAGGTTCCTGGCCACTCAATCGGCAAAACACTCTTTCAACAGTCTCACTTATCTCCTTTCCCAGGCCATTGTTGTCTAAAATTAAATCCCAAACTGATTTTGATGCTTTCTCAAGAACAGAAGCTCTGCATGAAATAGGCATGGGTATCAGAAATAGCCAGGAAACCAGAATTCCAGCAAAAACTAAATAATTTGATAGTTGTGAAGATAAAATCTAATCAGGAGTATAACGACTTCAAACAATTCTTCTATGACCTAGACCCACATAAAGCATCTAGTACGAAATACAGCGGAATAGGCATAACAAAAAATGGAAGATGTTATAACAGAAGACTTTATACAATGCACTTGTTTTTTTGGTAATCACATGGCCAACGGTCCAAACTACCAATTCAGACCTGTCTAGTATGGTAGTATAAGATAATGACCCAAAAAACATGTAGTAAGACTAAACAGAGAAACCTTACCGTGCATGCCTATTTAATTATAATTCATTCCAAGAGTTTCACACTACCCAAAAAACTAAGAGGCACTACCGTATCTGTATAATTACCAAGACAGCCTGCTTATAGGGCACCTAACAGATCCAAACAAGTAGCGTCTATTTTCCACATGCAAAACTAATATAAGGAAGCAACTACAGAGTAAACTCCTATTTCAGTCCATAATGAAGATATAAATGTCATTGCAAAGATTTTCTTAAAAATTTGGACATCAATACCCTCGATCAAAGAAAGTGACATGAAATTCACCCCTACAAAAATTGACATTTAATACTTCAATCTCGTAGTTTGTACATGGAATAATGACTTTCATGACACTTTTCATGATGATAGCAATAACTTGGCGGCAAAATTCTTCAGAGAACCAAAGTATCGACCCATATATCTACAGAGGACTGGAATATAGTCTAATTTTACATCTTAATTATAATCATATGCAGCAAGTAAAATTTCATCCTACTTTTTCATTTATCTATGCTTATTAAGATTTAGCCTATTTCACAGGATTTGATTTGTATTTAACTAGAATCTCTACTAAGACTATTTCATACAAAGAGGTTTAATGGCTGTAAAAAAATAGATACAAAAAATTCAAAATAAAAGAAAGGGGTTTTCAACTTTTCAAGCATTCTTCCTTCAAAAAAAAAAACTTTTCAAGCATTCTTTTGGCTAGCCTTTAAGAAGTGTATATACAAGGTACATCCCAGCCTAGATATGTCAACAGAAAGGGTAAAGAGGGTAACTCTGTAAATGGAAAAAAGAGTGAACGGGGCAAAAAAATTGCACATGATTACAAGCAAGCCTTGGCTGGAGAAGAGGGGTTTTATTTGGTGTGCCAGGTGGATTTGCATTTTGGGATGAGAAGAAGTTGAGAGGGTACAAGTAAGGAAACGTTAAAATAGTAAAAGTTAATTGGGTGTGTCGTATTCGGGTACTGGCCATGTCTTTGGTTGCTAAACTACATCAAAGCTGTATGAAAGTTAAAATTGGGTGTGTCGTATTCAGGTACTGGCCAGTGGCCATGTCTTTGGTTCCTAAACTGTATCAAAGCTGTGTTTAAGACGTATCAGGGAAAAACCAAAACAAGTAAACTTATTGGATACACATTCACATTGACACGTGTATCAGTATTGGACTGGATACACATCGGACACTGATGCTTTTCCATTATTTGTTTGCACAGGTCTTTTCAACCCAATAACCCGAGGGCCACAGTATATTCCTAGACCCTGCTATCCAACATCTATTTGGAAGTCAGAAACAAACTTCCTCCACGTCAGCATTAGCAGTTATGTTAGTGAAATTTATGCAAGTGTAGATATCAAGTTGGACCTTAAGGGGAGATTCCAATTTTATATAAATATAAATAAAGTTTTACATTCACATTACAAATGTTTTCATTGGTACAGTGGTTAAGCCAATTCATGAGCAAAACATGTAGCGAGATCGGTTCCTAGTGAACTATTTTTTTGCATTTTCATTGTACGGCCGTTAATGTCAGGAATATATTGCCACATCAGTTGTGTATATTTATAAATATTATATATACCATTCACATTACAAATGTTTTCGCTGGGGTAGGGGTTAAGCCAATTCATGTGCAAAATATGTTGCGGGATTGATTTCTAGTGAACTATTTTTTGCAGACTTTATAAAAGGGCATAGGCGCTCAATATTATTAGGGTACCAATCCAAGGAACCGTACAATACAAAAGGCATAGGTGCTCTGAGATTTTGTACATGTATTATTAGGGTACAAATCCAAGGAACCAAATACAAATATTATTTTGGCCCCCACATGTACTCTTCGGATTTTCAGCAAGATGATTAAGGGGATGAAAATATTATTGATGGGAGGTTTATAACTCTACTCCATTCTATGACGTAGCGCAGATAGGCAAACTAAAATCAACAGGACAGAATAAAACTATAGATTTTAAACACGACCTAGCTTTACTTTTGAGAGAACATAATCAACACAACAATCCTTGATCCGATCAGCCAAGAAATCATCTAGTTAGAGGAATATGTCATGCAGGATCAAGCATGGAAATTTAGTGGTCATAGAGAACATTTCTACTATGGATAACTTCATAGGAATAAACTTCGATTCTTCAAAATCTTTCCTCTCTTTCATTCAAATTTTTTTTAAAAATTAATTATAACCACTTAATGGTGCAGGCAGAATGGATAAATAATTTACACATTTTGGGAAGCAAGTTGGGAGTTGGACAGAAGTTCAAGGTCTTCAAATATTCACAGTTCACACTATACTTTTATATGGGGCAAGAGATTTCAAGCCGAACCCAAGAATGAGACTTTTTTGTTTTAGTGAAGGAAAACGTACGCAAAACATAGGTGGCTAATTACAACTGTTTGTAGCATGGGTGTTGTTCGTGCAAATGTAGCACTGTCACTGTGGCAGATTTAGTCATTCTACTGAGCTTCATTTGCCCCGAGTTAGAAAGTTGTGAATAGACTTATCTTAAGTACACAGATTTCACCTATATTTCATATGACGGGATCGAATGGCTGAGACAGCAAACACTTTACAGAATAGAGTTTTACTTGTCTCTCTTTGATTATCGAAAGAGTTTTTTCTTCTTTTGAAGAATAGTTTGTGCAGCCTATACAATGCCAAACTAAACAGCGCGAAATAGAGTATATCATTAGCCAAACATGCAACAGACACAGAAAAAAAATTAAACTTTTCGAGTTCCCAACAACAGATCAACATTTGGTCCAAAAATAAATATAACAAATCTCGGACTTACTCAAGTTCTTGGCGAAGCGCATCAAATAGCTCTCTTTTGGTCTGTTTCTCAGCACCAGGGGTGTTCAGAACTTTACTCTGCTCAGCCATCTTTATAGTAGTACTCTTGAGTTCCTCCTACAAAATAAAAAAAAATAAAAAAATAAAAACAGCACAAAACTTATCACAATAAAGTTGAAGACATCTCACAGCTTGTAAAACAATTATACCAAAATTCAAAATAGATGGAAGAAAATTCGTAGACATGTCAAACCTAAGAAGCACTGGCACAAACACTGCCCTGATAATAATTTGAGTAAATGAAAGTAATTGAATTTAACTGTAGCTTCCACGTGTCGAACACCAGACCCCTCTTAATATAAAGTGTAGGTGTTCTATAAGTCAAATTAACATTATAACGGTTTAATTAAGGTCACGTTTGGATTAAGCTTATTTTGAGCTTATGAAAAATAGCTTATGTAAATAAGTAAGCTTTTAATTTAATTTATAAACTCTCACTAACGAAAATTGTATCTTCATAAACTATTTTTTTATAAACTACCTTGAAAAACTTATAAATAATACATAAAAACCTATTTATTTGCATAAACTTTTTTGTATAAGCTCTATAACAAGCTAATCCAAACGGACCCTAAATATAATTTTAGTCCCTACGATCATAGTGTTATTGTGTTGTAAGTTTGTTAGTTCAAATTCACAAATTAAAAAAAAAAAAAGCTTTTTCGACATGTGGACATGTGGGGTGATTTTATTGGGACACGTCAGACTAAAACCAACAATTTGTTTAATCTACAGGACTGAATTTTATCAAAATAAAAAAACTTAAGACCACAAAAAAAAAACGTTAAAATTGCACAGGACTAAAATTATATTTAACCTATTATAATTTACAAAAATCACAAGGTAATTAGAACTAGAAAAATTTTCCTCAAAAAAAAAAAACTAGAAAAATAAATTGGAAAAAAGGAGGGTAGAAACTACATTGGCTTTGAGCTGATTGATGATCTTCAACCTGAGGGCATCAATTGTTCCATCGTTCATCAGCGACTCCAACACATCTTCGGGAGTGATCACCGAAGAAGAAGCCATAAGCAATAGCAGTCACCGTCGAAGTCTATTCGATTTCGCGATAAGGCAAAATATGGAAGAATTTGGATATTGGTTTGTATCGATGGATATAGACAAATGTGGGATATGAAACGCAGTAATTGGTGGTTGTATTGATGGGTGGCGTGTTAGTTTCGGGGAAATTGAAATTTAGAAAACCCTAATTTTGTTGATGAGGGAAGGAAGAAGACTATAGCGCGAAATCAATAGATCCAACACACATCTGGCAGTAAGTCTGTTGTGCACCCCACTCATAAACTATATTCACTTTATTTTTTCTTTAATTAAATAATTCTTTTGGATTCCCCAAAAAATTAAATTAATTTCAATTTTTTTTACTCAATTAAGATGCAAATAATATTAGTTAGTATTTACTTATAGATTATTTTTTCTCTTTCGTCGGATTTGGACCACAACAGAATTAAAAGAATAAATGTTATTTTTTATTCGTTGTGGAAGGAAGAACATCTTTCTACTGGCGAGAGGGAAAGAGGAGAAAAATGAAGAACAAAACGAGAGAAATCAATAGGGAAATGAATAAAGTTTGAAATTAGGACCCATTTAGATTGAATTATTTGCGAATAAATAAGTTTTGATGTATTAGTCTATTACCATACTATTCATAAACTTACCAAGATCCTTCAAAAAATAAAAAATAAAAAAGATCCTTCAAAAAATAAAAAATAATCTTATCATCGTAGTTTATGTAAAAAAAAATTATGAAGATTTGAATTTCGTGAATGAGAAATTATAAATTAACAATTTTTTTTTTAAAGAAACATAAATGATTATTTATTTACATAAACTATTTTTCATAAACTAAAAATTAAGTTAATTTAAACAACCATGAAGAGAGATGTTTCTTTTGGTTTGATTGGAGTTTTTGTCTCATCCACATTTGTAGGGTATTTATCATTTAAGACCTGGTACTTAATAAGCACCTCCATTGAGGGAAACAAATTTGGGAGTCTCTTAGGATCGAGGGTCTCACTTAAGACCTCTAATTTTAAGTAGATCCCATATCACTTTTCAATAAAATAATCTTTATTTGAGTTGTTTTTGTTGTTTTTCATTAATAAATAATTATTGGTGGGACTCATTTAGACCTTTTGATAGAGGATCTCCATTGGAGTGGTCGAGTACTATTAGATACTATTATTAAAAAAATAATTGAAAAAGTGATGTTGCCATGTGGGACTTGTTTAAGACCTCAAATGTGAGGATCTTCATTGTGGATGTTTTTGGTACTTCTCACTCGTGAATTAATCCCCTCTTCTTCTTTTTGAGAAATGATATTTGTTCAATCATTTTTAACAACTTTTGTGACAACTTTCTCTTTCATACTCAAATCATATATTTAGTTTCCATTTCTCTATTGCTTTGATTTTTGTGTCAAAACGTAATTTTCTTTATAAATTTATAGTTGTCACAAAAATTATTATACAAATGATTGTTCAAATAACACAATTCGTTATTTTTTGCTAAAAACTAGTCCCCTCATTTCAAAGTCATTTTGTCCCTTATTTCACATTTATGTAATTAAAAATGACGAAGGGAATGTGGCATTTTTTTCAAGGTCTTGTTAACGAGTGTTTTCGGGGCACTCTTTAAGCATATCAAATTTAGCAATTATTCTTTTAAAAAGTCAATCATTACAATTTATAATGCACTCAATATACAGCTTTTCATAAAGAACTTACTAATTAAAGTACTTAAAGAGTGCCCGGGAGCACTCGTTGACATTTCCCTTTTTTTTATCGGGGGAAGATTCTGCATACTATTTAAGGCTCGTTTGTTATGGATTAAAATAAAAGTGATTTTCATATATTTTAGAGATTTTATGAAAAATCATTTTTTTAAGCAAATGATTTAATTTATTTGGATACAACTATATAAAAGGGGTTTTTTGTTACAAAATTAGTTTAATCTTTTAAACCATATTTTCTCTCTACTCTAAAAAAAGTCTATTTTTGGAGAAGCTGCTCTTAACAGCTTCTCATTTGAAGTTGTTTTTAGATTATTTTTAGATTTTGATTATTTTAAAAAGTTGTAACAAACGGATGCAAAACTCTTAAAAATGATTTTTTTTCCTGAAAAAAGCTATAACAAACGGCTCTTAGTGTCCTTAGTGTATTTTATAGATACATTGATGATGAAAATAAATTATTTAAATTAGTGAAAAGTTAAATTAAAAGAGATAGATATAAGTCACAAAGATTCTGTCAAAAAAAAAATATAAGTCACAAAGATGGACAACCCAGAGCTTGACAACTCCTATACATCTTTAGCTATGAAGCTTAAATACTTCAAAATGGAGATGTGCATGTATAGGATACGATACTCCATGGGTACTCACCCACATTGATTTTTTTAATTTAAAAAATATATTTTATCGAATACTTATAAGATACTCGACAGATAAACACAGATACTTATAAGATATTTTACAAAGACTTATGCCGGAAAAAATGAAGAGTAAAAAAGTGAGACTGCGTTGTGAAAATTCAATTGAGATGTATATGATTCAATTTAAGATATGAATCACTATAATTGTTTTTCGATTAACCAATTAAAAATTATGTTTTTAGTGGATGAAAATAACAAGAGATATAGAGTGAGAGGAGATTCAATAAATAAACCTTTAAACAAACTCTGTTTTAAATTCTTTCATCACTCGTATTATTTTTTCGTAAATTATTATGACTTTTATGGTTATATAGTATTGAAGAGTAACTCATGCTTTTTTTTTTCTTCAATTATTTTACATGCATATTAAATTTTAGTATAAATATTTTATTAACGTATCTTTGTTGTTTCGTATCCTAAATTTTAAAAATTATGCATATCCGTATCTATCGTATTATACCCATACTCGTGCTATGTATCCATGCTTCATTGATCTTTTTTTTTACATGAAAGAGAGCTTTCATTAAACTACGTCTGACATCGAATCGAAAGCCAAGACCGCAGTAATACAATGTGGTGATTCTTCTATCCATACCCAATCATAATTTTGAGTTGCAAACTTTGCTAAATAGTGTGCAGTTTGGTTTGCTACCCTTCTTATATGTACTAATATGGAGAAGAAAAAAAGATGTTGGATGATTGAATATTTATTTTTCCTAGATATGTTATAAATTATAATTTATTTCTTTAAAATCTACTCAAAATATTTTTTCATTCTCAACATAAAACAAAACCATGCTGAAGCACCACCGCCACCATTTCAGAAACCAGTGCAAGCTGCCACACACACCACCCTCCCCCGCCATCCCCACCGTCGTAGCAATGTCATCACCACCCCATCTTTCCGAAAACACCCCTACAATCTTATCAAATTACCCAATACCACTTTCCCCTCAGCTTCCCGCAATCTCAAAGCAAATCGAACTCAACAGAGCCACAATCGCTACTTCAAACTCCGAACTCTTCTCTCTCGCACAAACCCACATCATTTACGAAGATGAATATCTTCTCGCAGTTGACAAACCGCAAGGAATCTACTGCGACAATGTCCTCACCTCGCTTCAATCACAAAGCACCGTTGGATCAGAGCTTCATCTCGCGAATCGACTCGATCGCGATACGAGTGGTGTAATGCTTATAACGAAATCGCATAAGATAGCTTCAAAGCTTGTTAAAGCTTTCACTGATCGTAAAGTGAAGAAAACGTATATTGCTTTTTGCACCGGTCGTGTTCCTGATTGGAAAACGATAACTGTTAAATCCGGTCACGGTAGGTCGAAATTCGGTGCGTGGAGAGTTTATGGTTTTTCCGATTCTGGTCGTGGGTTACCGGGTGGATCGGTTGTTCGTGAAATGGAAACTTCGTTTGAGATTTTATCTGTTAACGGAAAAGGGGGTTTTAGGGAGGTGACGGAGTTAGGGTTTGAAGAGGGTAAAGTAGTGGTTGTTGAAGATAAAGCTGCGAAAATGGAGGGTGATGATGAGAATGAGATTGTTGTGAGAGCTTATCCGAGGAGTGGAAGAACGCATCAGATTCGATTGCATTGTCAATATTTAGGGATTTCGATAATTGGGGATGTAAAATATGAGGGGGTGTATGAATGGAAAGGTAGGGTTTATGATGGTCATCATCTTCATGCGGAGACATTGTCGTTTGATCATCCTGTTACTGGTGTTCGTGTTATGATTCGTGCACCTCTTCCGCAATGGGCGAACCAGGTGCTGCAATTGTAACCTTAATGCGTGTAGAATCCGTGTTTTAGGTAGATGATGATAGCCTGCAATTTTGTGAGATTCTTGCTAGCTTATTTTGTTTCAAGAATTTATTATGTTACATTTTGGCTTTGAATTGTACATAATAGCTTTGCCTCTGTTTGCACAATTAATGTCATTTATGTTTGATATTGTTCAGTAAAAGAAAAGTTTGATATTATAAACAAAGTTGGCAATGATTGCTATTGGGGATTCTCATGGTATTGATAATTAGTATAGTACTATATTTTTGGCAACAGTTTGTATTTATGTTAGTTCAAGTGAAGACAGTACTTGTATTTGTATCAATGACCATCACTTAATTATGTAAGCTCAATTCATTTATTTGCGGTCCATTCTAATTGAAACTACAAATATCTTGTTAATCAAAACTGCTAGTTTAATTATTTATAGTCGGGATATATCTATGAAGTTCACAATCTGTCGTTGAAAATAACCGGTTTGTATATTCCGAGAGCCATGCGCTGGTCCCCCTCTTATTATTCTGCTTTTCTGTAACACATCTTCAACTGTGGCATATGAAAATGGAAATGTTGAGTGAGTTTCTTACACAAACTCTGATACATGTGGCTGCATTAATTGGAAATTCTGTTTGCCTTGCTTCAATGGCTTTATGCTTTGAGTGTCTGGGTGTTTGCTGCTAATCACACTGAAGCAAACATCGGATATAAAACTCTTGAAGCCATGAGAAGATAACCACCTGTGTCAATGCTAGAACAACTCTTGAAGCCATGAAGGGAAAAAGGAAAGGCTTCTGTTATTGCTTTTTGTTCTGGTGCAGTGATGGGCTTTCTTCTTGCTGCAAATGGTTGGTTGCTGCTATCTTTGATTCCCATATCAATTACCAGGGCTGCACAGCAGAAATTATCCGACTATAAAACCAGTAAAATACCTAAACTTAAATCATATACTGGCTTGAGTTGAAAGTTGAAGCTGGTATTCAATCATGGTAATGAAGAGTGTGGGGAAGGTGGCTCTGGAAATTGGTTGTAGAAATTCATAGGCAATTCAATTCCATTCTCCGGCTTACAGAAGGAAGAGGCTACCTGCAAAAAGATTTCCACACTTACTTCTCACTTAACTATATGATCTCACCCTGTACATTCGGTTCTTCTTACACTTGTTATTGCTGCAAGATTCTTTCCTGGTTCTCTTGTTTCCATTGTGCAGGTATTGTGTTATATCTGTTCAATGCCAAGTTCGCAACAGTAATGCTATCTTTTTAGCCATTAAGTTGCTCTATTCACATATGCCTTAGTAATTGAAATTCAAATTTTTTAAGATCTAAAAAATTCATGGTATCATTCAACTGTTAGTCTGAAAGTGTTTTACAGATCATGAACTCCCATTCAAAAACTCTATAAGAAACTCATTGCATTTGTCCTTTTAGCTCGTTATTGAATTAAGAATTGGCTATTATACACTGTTTTTGAGCCTATTGGCTGTTATTACCATTCATGCTGTATCATTGGGTCCATTGGGTTCAAAAGCTCAAAGACACGTTGGGTTTTTCACTTAATATTTTGATCAAGCTGGTGGCAGTTGAGTCATTGGTATCTGGTACATCAGTATTCTTACAATCAACTAAACCTGGTTAAACATATGTAATGCTTATAACAAAATCACACAAGGTTGCCTCTAAGCTTGTCAAAGCCTTCACCGATCACAAAGTGCAGAAAACGTACATCGCTCTCTGCACCAGTTGCAAACCTAATTTGAAAATGATAACTGTTAGATTTGGTCCACGGTAGGCCGAAACCTGGTGCGTGGAGAGTTTACGATTTTTACAATGCCTGTCATGGGTTATCGGGTGGATCGGTGGTCTGTAAAATGAAAACTTCAT
>Ga0315914_1001512_pt1 | contig 34829 bp, 16 predicted proteins | sample MpolenodulesMG_FD_203920 | JGI IMG/M metagenome (GOLD analysis project Ga0315914, IMG submission 203920) | Medicago polymorpha root nodule microbial communities from Los Angeles, California, United States - elongated nodules | ecosystem: Host-associated > Plants > Roots > Nodule | place: USA...
TATATATATATATATATATTGTTTTTTAACTGGAGACATGTACACAAGATTATCAGTGCTCTGTCTCTTGTGTGAGAGAATTTTCAGTCCTTCTCTCTTGTCTCTACCTTCTTTTGGCGGCACTTTTATTTTGCATAACCGCTTATTCTTTAATACCTTTAAATTCAGCTCAACTTTGAAGATAAACAATGAATGTGTATTGTAGTGTATTCGCATTTCACATTGCTTTTGTTGTTTCTATTTCACTTCTCCAAATTTCATTTCTGTAAGCTCTTTTCCTTTTCCTTATTCCTCTTTTTTCAGTGTTATTATGATTTGATATCAAAGAAACTTTACTATTGTGTCTTTTACTGTACTCATCATTTGCACTACAATTATCATCACTTTACAGAAAAATTATGCATAGTTCATCCAGTATTTTTCTTTGCAATTTCCTCAGATATTGTATATCGTAGGTTTTATTTTACTCCATCTTAAATTGTTGTTTTCATGTTTTTCTATGATTTTTATTTCATATGTTCATCTGAAAAATTAGGAGCGTTGAACTGAACTGAACCATAGTTAAGTTTTTGAAAATCATTGCAATGTTTATGCTGAATGAGAAGCTGAGCTAAATATATGTGCATTATTTTACTTGTAATAGTAGTAACTTAGTAAGATTTAAAGTATGTTGAATGATAAACTGTTGCTGTTCAATTTTACCCACCCTTGCAGAAAACTAATTTTTTTCCTCTCTTTTTTACTATTGTTTTTCCTTTATATAATAGTATAATTACAGGACTCTGGAATTATTGATGGGACAAGAGTTGGATCTCAATGACAAGTCTTCTGTGAGTCTCAGTCCCAATTCTGTTCTTCCATCTCATCAAAACTGTTTGAATGTGAAGAAGGAGAAATCATGTAGAAATGGGAAATTCAAAGAAGACTTTGCTGAGATCAATTCTTCATGCAAGAGCCTTCCATTTAGATCTCATAGACTAGAAGGGAATATAGAAAATAGAAGAGGTTTCATTTATCAGAGTTCAAATCAGAAGAAAATGGCCACAATTCAGGAAAGGAAAAAGATAGAAATTTCAAGTAGGACTAATGACAACTCTTATTCTGGTAGCATTTTTTATGCATTGTGTGGTTCAGATGATGAAGGTTCTGTTGAGGTTGAGACACCTTCTTCATTAATATCTCAGGATTCAGAATTGAGTTCTCAATCTCCATCTGTTTCTTGTTCCTGTGCTTGTATGGATCACACCATATCAAGTAGTTTTATTGAATTGTGCATAAATTCAGAAGTTTGTGATAAAAAATCTAATGTAGTAGAAGTAGCAGGTTCTGTAAATTCAAAGAGTAGAAGTAATAAGGTTACTGATTCTCTTGTAATTGGTAATAATTCTCCTCTTCAAAAAGTGGAAATCTCCAATTCTCACCAAACATATCCATCAGAAAGTGATTGTTCATCAAGAGTGAGTTCAAAAGTCACTCCTATTAGAAAAAGGATAAATCCTTTCACAAAGTCAAAAAAAGTTGCAAGAAACATGGCTTGTCAAAAATCTTTGTTGAATGACTTTTCCAACACAACAAAAGATGCTGATATTGTTTCTGAATTTGTCAATAGAGAAATTAAGGATTCTAGTCTAGCATGCTCACCTGTTCATTTGCATGGTAATCTCAAGATGAAAAACAAACAAGGACTTCCTTATTTTGAGTTTAAGGTAAATTCCCCTGAAGATGTCTTTGTTGCAAAGACATGGAGAATAGGTAATGCTTTAAATTGGGTATATACCTTTCACTCTTTTGATACTAGAACGAAGAATTATGCAGGCTTGGGATCTCAACATTGTGACAAAGATTCATCATCAATGGTAGCACAGATGCTAGTTTCTTGTAGTTTATGTTCTGAATTAGAAGACGGAGTAATTGGAAACTATGTGGTTACAGAATTTGTGTTGTATGATTTTACTCATTCAAGAAAAAGTGTTATGCCAAAGAAAAGGTCTTACAGCCAACAAGATGTTTCGAAAACTTTGAATGCTTCTAGCATTGAAAGTGCTGCTATTGTTTTGCGAATACCGTGTCATAAGAGAGAAAGCTTGAAATACAAAAGAGGTGATAGAATGAAAACTAAAGCACATTCCAAACCAAGTGATGTCTCTTCACCAGTAGAGCAAGTGAAGGTGATATTACCAATTGGAAACCATGGTTTGCCAAGTGCTGAAAGAGAAGGTCCTTCATCGTTACTTGATCGATGGAAACATGGTGGAGGTTGTGACTGTGGTGGCTGGGACATGGCCTGCCCTCTTATTATTTTAGGCAATTCTAGTGTTCAATTTCATGAAGATCGCCCTCGTGTGGAGAAATATCAACCACTGGAACTTTTCTCTCAGCCTAAGGTGAAGATTAAATTTCGTATAAAGTGTTTCTTGAAGGAACTTAGATAGATGGAATTTCATACACCAGTTCTCAAATTTAATAAAAATATTTGATAGACGTGATTTTGAATGATTTTGATTTTGTAAAATTGAATGTGTGTATTCATATGCACCTATCAAATACAATGAACGCGCATTTAAGAATAGAGTCATGCTATTAGTTTCCCTGTACTGATTTTTTCATGATTTAAAAGCATGTTTGGTCAAGTACCCTTGTTCCAATCGATTAAATCGTCATAATTCAATTTTTGTTCTTTCTCTTCTCATATGATGATTAATGATACCGCATTTTATAAAACAATTGCACAATCCAGTCAGCGCTGAATTATGGAACCGCAGTAGTTAGAACATTCTTCAAACTAACTAGGAAATTCTATCCTGTTATTTGTATTCAATAAAATTTGATATAAAGATAGAATGCATATACAATCGGTTAAAAAAGCAAAAAGATAGTTAGCCTAATTGGACAACAAGCTCATGTGTACATACTACATAGGATTGTATACTACAACAATGTGTTTTTGATTGGATCTTTCACTGTTTCATTTAGTGTTTCAGTAACATGCTTCAATTATGAGCCTCTGATGTTTTTTATAGTACTTACATTTTATCTGTTTTTGGTGCACAGGGAACCAAAGATAGTACTCCTACCTTTGGCATGACATTAGTTGAAGAGGGGCAATATGCAGTTGATTTCCATGCAAAATTATCTTCATTACAAGCTTTCTCCATTTGTGTCGCCATTTTGCACGTCACCTCAACCTTCAGCGCTAAGGCGGAACAGGCAAAAAATCAACAGTTATCTCAATGTAGTTCATCAAATACACTTATTGAAGAAGAAGTAGAATTATTTATCAAATCAGTCATAACAGAGAAGAGGACAGTGTCTAATATTCACAAGGGAATTCATCGACCCTCGATGCTGAACCCGCCTTTTTCTCCTATTGGGCGAGTATGAAGTGTAGTTTTTACACCACACACTTGAATTCCAACATAGCCTGACTGAAGTCTGCAGCTCGAGCGAAAATAGCTACTTGCTTGCTATGAGTTCATATTGTATGCAATTGTTGGTAGGACCTGAAATTTGGTAAGAAGTGTACATGGCGAGGATGAAATTCACATCAATATAAGTAGGAGATGCTCTAGTTCTGCCTTCTTTGAATAGAGACTGGGTTATTACTCATCATGTCAATAGAATAAGAATATATATTGTTAGATAGAAGAATGAATACTCAGCTCACATGAAGAAAATGTGGAGTGTCTAATGGTGATGCCCAGGACCAGGATTATTTGTAGCACCAAATATTTTCTATATTGTAATGACATAATTAGAGGACAAAAATAAACATATATTTACCATTTATTTCATTTGTGTATAGTTGGTAAATATTTTTTTAAGAAGCCAAACTAGCTCATCGAACTTGCCACCAAAGAGAATCGAAGCTGAAACCTTAAGGGAAGCACACTCCAAAGTTCAAAGCAAACACCCCATACCATCCGAAGTGGTAAATGTTTATTTCATAACTATCAATAAAAAAAACATTTTCCAATCATTATTTATTTCATTTTTTTTTGTTTTATCAGAGTTCACCTTTTGAATTTAATTGATTGTGCTTCACTATAAAAAATACAAAGAATAAGAAAATAAAAATAATGTAAAAAGTGAAAAATAAAAATAGTTCAACTTAATCATACACAATTACTCCTTAAAATCAAACGTATACATAGTAGGTTGAACAGCAATGACGGCATGTTGAGCGAATTGAGACATATACTCATTGTGAAAAAAAAATGAGAGAAAGAAGAAACCAAAAGTAAGAATATGTTTGAATGAAGGGTTTTAGAAGGGTGGGAATAATTTACTTTTATTTTTTAAATTAATGACACTATAAATATCTTCAAAAATTAATTAAATTATGTTTTATAAATAAATCATTTATTATATCCTTCTTTCGACTTTTTAAATATAAAATGTATATCAAAATATAGACTTAACTCTATCCAAAATTCTCCTCCGCAACCTAGTTACAAATCAATCTTTGGGAACGTACGAAGAAGAGAGAAAAATTGCTTAATCAACATTAAGCATTATATCTAGAAGCTAAAAGAGGGGGATTGTGTGGGGAAAAAAGCATCTCATATTTAGAAGCATTTTTTCTTTATTAATTCATCTTGGATAATTCTGGATTCAAATTCGGATTACTATATCCATTTCGTGCGTGTGTTTGGTGTTAATTTATCTTGGGAGAGTTTTCATCCAATATGATCTCACCTGGATGATGGATTAGTCTAAACAATTACATATAAATTATACATGTTTCACACCCAACAAGGAAAATAAAAGGAGCCTTTTAAGTTTTCTTCATTTTAAGTCTTAAGAGTAGAATTTTGTCAAAAAGAAGAGGCTTAAATATGATTTTCGTCCCTGTAATTTAGACAAGTTTTAGTTTTCGTCCCTACAAAAAAAAATTGAAAAATATCCCTGCAAAATTTTTTTTGTTTGAAAAAGGTCTCTGGCCCCACTTCCGATCTGATTTGACATGGTTTTTGCCACGTGGCATGCCACATAATATTAAATTTTAAAAAACATTTTTAAAATTTTGAAAATTGTTTTTAAAATTTAAAAATATGAAAATAATTTTAAAAATATAAAAAACATTTTAAAAAATCTGAAAATAAATTTAAAAATATAAAAAACATTTTAAAAATATTAAAATAGTTTTTTGAAATTACTTTTATTATATAATTTTCAAAATAAAATTTATTTATTTTTAAAATTATAAAATATGGAAATAACTTTTCGAAAAAAATGAAATAATTTTTTTAAAATTAAAATTTTCGTAAAAATTATTTAATTTTCCATTTTTTTCATATTTCAAAAAATTATATAATCGGAATTTTTTTATGAATTTTTTAATTTTGAAAAACAATTTCCAGAATTTTAAAAATGTGTTTTTAAAATTTAATATTATGTGGCCGGACACGTCAGCGTCACGTGGCAAAATTTGTACAATCAGCAACTCCCACATGTGCATACCCATGCCACTTTAGCGTTTTGGTGGGGTCAATGACCTTTTTCAAACAAAAACATTTTTGCAAGGACGAAAACTAAAATTTGTCCAAATGCTAGGACGAAAATCATATTTAAGCTAAAAGAAAATGAAGTCTTTTATACCAAAAAAAAAAAACTGTCTTAAAACGTAGTAAATAACCAGAATTGGAGGATATGGTAGCGATAGAAGTCGCATGCAACCGATAACGGTGGCTTTCCAATGTCCTTCTAACTTTGATGGAAGAAGAGAAGGGAATTCCTGCACTTTTCCTCGAACTTTTCATTTTGTCTACTTGACATTACATTGCTTCAATTTTAATTTGCAAATTCACCCTAATGAAAATTCAATCTTCTTTGGTCAAGGATAATAACTTGGTTAAGTAGCATAGGGAGGACTAGGCTAAACGAAACCACACCTCACTTTCCGCACTCAAGCCCAACCCAATATACTAACTATTCCATTTTACATTTCACAACATTATTTCTTGAGTTCTCATTCTCACACAGATAAGAAACTCAAACTTTTCTTTTGCCAATGTAAAAATGAGAAACAAGAATGATAATGTTGTGATATAGAGAAGTGAGATAGTCGATTAAGAGATTATATTTAATAAAGAGAACTTCTTATGATCATTTTATGAAATAAGTTGCTATTTGTCAATATATATATTTTAGAAAACATCATTTCATGAGAAAAAATACAATTTCATTGTTTATAAGAATTATATTAAGTTTTTAACATTTTCACATAAAAAATAATCAATATTCTTCATTATGAGCAATAAAAATTCAAAAAAAGTAAATTTTATTTCATCGACGCTTTTGATAAATAAGATTTAAATATTATAATTGTCAATGATAGAAAATAATTATTTTTTCTTCAAAAAACAACTAATTTAATTATTAATTTAATACTTTGGTGCACCGATACACTCAAAATGTTGGATGTACCATAGAATTTGCCTTTAATAAATCGTGGGTTGAGTTAGATTAGGTGTGACAGACTTCATTAAGCCAATCCATTACTGAAAAGGAGTTAACGATTTTTAAAGAAGTTGATTTTTTTTTTTTTAATCAGACCTGTATCAAGGACCGTTAGTAATAAAAACACAAACATATACCATTTTTTGGGCAATTAGGTAAACTAATTTCCGTAGCTTCTTCCAAATTCAATTTTAGAATGTGCAATCAATTTTTCTTAAAACACTCAAAAGAACTTCAAAGCAATAATGTTATGAGTAGGGCTAACAAATCTCTTTTCAATATTTTCTCTAACATTCACTTTCTGATAGCTGTGAGTTTGGGGTGGAAATGTGTAAGTGTAATCAAACAATGAATTTATGACTTTTTGATCTAATTTTAAAATCTCCAAAAGAAAAAAAAAACAGGTCTAATGAAAAATATTTTATTTTAAGAAGCATTTATTTTATTTGGAAAAGAATAAACATGACCATTTAAGAAACAAGAGCATTTATCTCAAAGACTGTTACTATTACTCTGAAATACGAAATCCGACATAACATAGAGACCGACACGTTAACACTGCTGATTTTAAAAGTATAGAACATTGATACTGTTACATTTTTTTTTTGAGGGGGTCGATAACATTGAATATTTATTTATTTATTAATAATAGATGAAAATTGAGAATCAAAATATATACCTGTGCACGGAACCATCGAAAAAATCATGTGCACCTAAATTGAACAATTAATTTCTTTAAGAAAAAAAATTCTAAAACAAGATCATCGGAAAAGCTAAAATTATTGTAATCACATTTAATGTCTTCTTAGGTCTCCCATTAATCAAGATTGCTCCGACACAATTTTAACTTGTGAGACGTGTTTGAGATATATGTCTAAGGGGTTTTTAAGCAAAGAAAAATAAATTTTGAAATGTTTGTCTTAGTTGCCGGACGCTTGTCATACAAGTATCATATGGGTGTGAACACCGATCAACGAATGACTAAGCAAAAAAAATTATTAACAAAAATGGATACTTTGTATGATTTTCAGTAAATAATAGATATACAACTATTGTTTCTCTAGTAAATATATGGTGAATATATGGGGTGTTGGGTTTTCAGGAATGGTTGTTGTTTGGGATTTATTGACGTTGAAGATGATTCAGAGTTCCTCGTTTTCTTCATTGTGGAGAGATTGCTTTGTGGGGTGGTGAAGTAATTATCTCCTCTTTGTACATTTTATATCCTTTTTGCTTTTGAGAATTTATCACTGTTCGATTTTCCCTTCTCTCTTCAAACACAATCTGGACCATTAGAATGATTAACCATCTAAGTAAAGTTAGTTCCACCAACAGCAATTTTCCATGTGTCAACAACTAACTCGTCCAATTCTGCTGCATGTGCATGTTGTCTGTTTTCTAATTCTGGATTGATTTTTTGTTGTTGAGAAACCAAGTTGTATAAGCTATTTTTAGAGATTAGAAAGAAAGCCACCAAGGAAAACAAATAACTTGAAAGAAAAGTAACACATAACTAAAATTATCAATGATGAGGAAAGAGCAATTGATCTTTAACGGGCTACGAATTGGTGTTCTATTATGATTATTTGGAATACATTTTTCTTCTTTTTAAATAGAATAACATAAAAAAGATAAGACAAGAACAAAGAATGTGTCCTATTAGGACAAAAAATTAAGTATTTAGGGAATAAACTTTTAAAGTAGGATGGTTTGAAGAGAGAAAAAATTCGTTAACTTAAAAATTAATTAAACTGCCAGTCAAAATCAAGTGTCAACACAAATAACCGAACCATATCATACAAATGCCAGAAATACGCTCTCAAGAGGTTAGTTATATTGCATATATATGAAAATGTAATTGTGTGTTATGCAAAATGTGAACTTGCCTATAATCAATGTGAATGTGAATATGTGCTTTGTAAAACCATTTGACTTGTGTTGAAATATGCACTGTGTTAAACATGTGAGTTGTGATAACAAGATCCCTAGTCGTGCCATGTTTGGAGAGTGGTTGGTGGAGACCGTCACTCCCAACAGTCACCAAACGACCCAATCAATCTTCTGCCGTTAATCAATCACCTTTGCCCTTTTTCATCCTTCTCAATGGAAGCCAGCTCCCCATTTTACTTTTCTTTTCCTCACATTACTTTATGAAGTTTTTTCCTAAGAAATTAAGCTCAAGGAGTTAAGGAACTTCACTAAAAGATAGATTTTTTAGAAAAATTTAAACTCTATTTTTGTATGAAACAATTCTTATTTAAATTTAATTTACCTTTGACCAAACTTCATATTATCAGGGGTCATTCCCTTTGTAATTTGAATGGTTAAAAAAAATATAACAAATGCTCATATAACTACATGAATGTTATCATAAAAATAAAAACACATTGTCACAATTTGTTCATGCCACACTCATAACATAGTTTTTATTATTCTTTTTTTTTTCTTTCTTTTTTTTGTTTTTGTTTTTGTTATTCTTATACTTCACCCAATCTCAAATATAAGCAAAATTTAGTCAAGCAAATTTGATGAATTTGATTCAAATTTTAAAAGGGTCGTGCTATCCGGTGTTTCCGGAGCATTGGTTAAGCATACCATAAAAAAGAATTATTACCATAAAAAAAAACTTTTTTTGACTTTATTATAAATTAATTACACAATTTCAATGCATTAACTATTATAAAATTTTCTTTTTCATATCCTTAACCAGTGTTTCGAGAGCACCGGTTAGCATTTCCCTGTTTAAAATCATGGAGAGTAGTCATTATTATTATGTATTGATTCAATGCTGCCTAATCAATGTTTAAAAAATCATATCAAGCCGCTAAATCATGAATCAACACTATATATAGTTCAACTATTGGAGTTGTTTGATTGCAGTTTCGTTCTAATTTGAACGATTTAAAACGCTTGAACTATATCTTGCAAGTACAATTAGTTATAAGAGCCTTTGATATGTTGGGGCGCATATTTTAACGACAATTATTCATCTCTCAACAATTATTGACGGCCGTTAGACTCTTTTTAAAAGTTTTCGTGAGTTTAACTCAGTTGTTAGTGACAACGTATAATATATGTAAAGTTCGGGTTTAAACACCAGCCATCACAAAAAAAGACTCTTTCCAAAACAAAAAAAAAACCTTGGCACTAACCTTTTTTCACCAAGGAATCCCATGACTCTAAACAGCTAGTTACACAAAACAAAAAGAATCCAATGACTCTAAACAACTAATCACAGAACATATAAAATCCAAAACAAAAAGCATTGAACACTCTGTTAAGATAAGAACAACATAAAAGATACCAAACAGAACCTATCAACATCTACTAGTCGTTTCCAGAATCATCCACCTAAACATTATTTATTAATTAATTTAATATCTTAACCACCAATTAATGTCTTGTTTTTTCTTCAAAAAAGAAATTAATGTCTTGTTTTAAAATTCTAGAATGGTCCCTATACAACTCAAAAAAGTGCCACACTCTATCCTAAAAGAAAAAAAGTAAAGTTGTTACCGTTATTATTAGCCAGCAAAGCAAATAAACAATGAACTTTAACTTTTTCAAATTCCCACTATATAATATAAATTATAACCACTAATAATATAAACTTCAATCAAGGACAGAACTCAGAAGTGATTTGTTTTGAGTTAGCAAAAAAGAGAGAGAAAAAAAGAATGGAGAGGGAAGAAGATGTTAAGGTTGGAGCAAACAAGTTCTCAGAAAAGAATGCATTGGGCACAGGAGCTCAGAGTGATAGTAAGGACTACAAGGAAGCACCACCAGCACCTTTGTTTGAACCAGGAGAGTTGAAGTCATGGTCATTTTATAGAGCTGGGATTGCTGAGTTTGTTGCAACTTTCTTGTTCCTTTACATCACTGTCTTGACTGTGATGGGTGTCAATAGGTCACCCTCTAAGTGTGCCTCTGTTGGTATTCAAGGAATTGCTTGGGCTTTTGGTGGTATGATCTTTGCCCTTGTCTATTGCACTGCTGGAATTTCAGGTAACTTCATTTTCTTTTCTTTACTTTTTTACTTGCACCACAGTTTTATGAATCATGAGACTTACACCGAATATGACACTAATACTGACATGTCGACATCAATAATAATATGAAAATGAGTAATTGAATGTAATAACATATTTCAATGTGTCACATAAACACCGGACAAGTCTTTAATCTGAAATGTTGGTTTGGTAGGTAGATTCATCATAAAATATTATAAATAGTATATGATATTTTGTAAATTTAAGAGATTAATATGATGAGTTGTAAAAAAAAAGAGATTAATATGATTTGAGGGATAAATTAGGGACTCCACATTTTTAAGTTGGTGATGCACTAAATTATTTTGCTTTAAACAAAACTAACGAGATGGTTGGGAACAGGTGGGCACATAAATCCAGCTGTGACATTCGGTTTGTTTTTGGCTAGGAAGCTGTCCTTGACAAGAGCAGTATTCTACATAATAATGCAGTGTCTTGGAGCTATCTGTGGTGCTGGTGTAGTGAAAGGTTTTGAGGGTAATGCTCGTTATGAGTTGTACAAAGGTGGAGCAAATGTTGTGAATCCTGGTTACACCAAGGGTGATGGTCTTGGAGCTGAGATTGTTGGCACTTTTGTTCTTGTCTACACTGTCTTCTCTGCCACTGATGCCAAGAGAAATGCAAGAGACTCTCACGTTCCGGTATGTATATATATGAAGAGTTGTATTTCTAGCATCTCTGACATATGCTTCATTTTTGTGGACTAAGAGTAATGTGATGTTTGTATTTGTAGATTTTGGCACCTCTTCCAATTGGGTTTGCTGTGTTTTTGGTTCACTTGGCTACTATTCCCATTACTGGAACTGGCATTAACCCGGCAAGGAGCCTTGGTGCTGCCATAATATACAACAGAGACCATGCTTGGGATGACCATGTATGTCCTTTCACTTTGTTATGATGTTGTGGTCTTCAATTTCTTTTTTGTTCTGCTTAAATGACTTATTTAATGTTTGGATTTTGTGGTAAATTAAACAGTGGATTTTCTGGGTTGGACCTTTCATTGGAGCTGCACTTGCTGCTTTATATCACCAAATAGTGATCCGAGCAATTCCTTTCAAGACAAGAGATTAATTAATCCATCATCATCGGCATGAGTGCTTGTTTTTTTGTGTCTATTTTGGCCAAATTCATATCTGTGTAAATGAACTACTGTATGTTACTACTTCATGTTCGTGAACTGAACACACTGAATAGTCTGTGGAGTGTGGAGATTCTTTCATGTTGTTATTTATTATGCTTCTTATATACCCAGCTCTTGAGTTTTTCTTCATTTATTCAAAAGCAGATTATTGAAATATTGATTTGATACCACCAAAAACAAATTTATGGTTGATATAAACATCATCAAGATTTAAAATCAGTTTCTACTCTTGGTTTGTTCGGGGCCCTTGGATTCCATTTTGCACATGCTGCTGCCCAGGATCGGCATGACTCAGATTTGTCAAATTAAACAACCATCCAAGTTTACCTAGGTCATAACAAAGACCAACTGTGATCTTCATTCAAAATCTCGAAAAAAACAGACACAAGCATTCTCGTAACCAGGTCATAACAGAGACTGATTGTGGTCTTCATTCGAAAAAGCGAAAAAACCTTGTCTACGTTGAAAACAAAAAAATATAGAGATCTGATGGTTTCTTTTAAGATTGTTTTCAAATTCAAAACATTTTTTTTTTTTTGGTGGTGGCCGGGGTTTGAACCCTAGACCTTGCATATTTTTATGCATTGTCCATACCAACTGAGTTAAGTTCACGACGTTTTGAGTGATAGAAAGCATTATTCTCATAACTTTTTTTTTTGACAGACATTATTCTCATAACTTGTATATATATCTATTTACAATGATATATTATCCTGTATTATATTTGTGTGCAACAAAGTCCTACATAATCTATCCTCTCACCGAAATAACTTATTCATTTTTCTACAGGAGCAAATAAGAATTTTCTTATATAATTTAGCATCTTCATATTAGTTAATACTGAGTATATAAAACATACTACACAAAAATGAACATTTAACTTAAAATAATAGGGAAAACATATAAACTACTATTAATACAAAAGGATAAATATTTCACATCAGGGATACAAGGATATAGAAATACATAAAAACTTGTTAATACATTGACTTATAGAGGTAACAATTAAGGCACGTCAGAAAAGATATAAATAACTGACTCTGACGAGCATCATGGAAACGATGTGGGTAGCTCTTCTAAGTTACGTCAATGATATCTATGCCGATCTTTCTCTCTTGACGAGTAAGACGAACTGTAGTAATCACGGTCACGGTCTGAAATATGAAAATGTGTTAAGAGTTAAGACATAGTAAAAGGGGAAAGGAAAAAACTGCAAACTCACAAAGACAAATAGATTCATACCATGCGATGAATGGCGCTTTGACTTATCTGAATGTCCTGCATCCAATACAAAAACTAAATCTTAATCTAAATAACAAACAACAAAAACAATAATCACAAATAAAATCTATAAAAGTACCTGAATCCTTTGCTCTCTCCCTAGAACGATGACCACGATCCTTGAGTCTGACCCTCTCAGCTTCGCCGCGCTCACGTTCTTTATCAGAATCCCTTCCCCGATCACGGTCCCTTGATTTTAATCTGTCCCTCTCTCTGTCCCGGTCCCTGTGTAACTCCCCACTGGCATCCATTTTACGGTCTGGTTTAGACTTCAGTGTGGGTTCATCTTTTACATCTCTCTCAGCAGCCATGCCTTTGGAATCATCATTAGACTTCCTAGCATCGTTCAGCTTATCGCTAGCTTGCTTTACCAAAGCACCCTTGCTACCAGTCAAGTCAATATTAGCTTCTCCATGAGCTGCCTTTAGCGCTGACGTTTCAGTGTTCATCGGGGAGCTACTTTGTGGAGCATCCTACAGAGTGGCAATGATTTCAAATTTGTTTGATCAAAACCATATCTTAATTGTCAATAATACACGTTTAAAAAGCAAGATTGACCATTACCTTTGCAGTTGACTGAGACTTTGATTCCAATGATCTGTTGGAGAATGTAAATGAGTCCCACTCCTTGCAAATTGGTAAATATTGTGCCTTGGGAAGGCTATAAAGGTGAGCCAAAACCCTGCAGACTTCATCAATCCCAGACTTTTCTGCATCAAATGCCTTCCACCATGGTGGGTTCTCAGGAAGGGGTACTTGAAATCTACGGGCTGCAGCATATACAACGCCACAAGCCACAACCTCGCTCTTAAATCTTACACACAATGTAGTGCGCAAACTGCATAAAGAATATAGTTAGGTAGGCATATAACTAAGAAACAGTAAGCGCGGTGTTCTAGTAAAAACATTGAATATAAGTCGTAATAAAAAATACAAGCACAACTTTTGGTCGGCAATTAAATGAGTAGATAAATTGTGTACTCCACTACGCTGTGATATGATCAGATGTTTGTCACACAAGATTATAGGAAGCATCGAGTGTTTGCTTATAGCAACAAGTAAAACAGGTCCAACATCATAACAAGTTGTTGAATGAGAGAAAAATAAAGGCATGAGAAGGTGAAACACGCGTTTACACAACACATGGAGATTATTATATAGGCTCTGAAATAATCAACATAGAATCACAACATAAATTACATAATAACTACGATATCAAATCAGCATAAATATACTGTTATGCAGGTAAAATACTCTTCAAAACATCCACTCATTTGATGCCAGCCACAAGATCAACAATATCACAAAAATGTAAAAGCTTAGTACCATAATACAATCATACTTGCTGCCTAGCCTGTGCAATATTCTTCAAAACATCAATTCATTTGTTTTGTATCTTAGCCTAAGATTTTTAGGTTTTTCACTTAAAGTTTAACACTGTGCACAAAGGACGATATTACATTATCAGGTTGTGAACAAAAATGTCATGGAAAGACTTGTCGAGATTTTTTTTACTTCATTAAATGTGCTAAGGGGATCAGTCCATCACTTAACATTGTATGTTGCATCCAACTTCCAAGTATAAATGACCTTGATAACTATCCAAACAGTTGATAACTATCCAAACAGGAGACTAAAACTTCTATAGAAGCAAACCTTAAAAATTTAACAAAACAAAAGATACAATCTAATTCAGGGATCTCTTGGGACTCTGGGTACATAAAGTGTCAACTGGAACACACGAATATACACAATAATGATAATAATAATAATAATAATAATAATAATATCTACAATTATGTACCTATCGTTAGCAAGATTCCAAGCTTCTTGCCTCAACTCTGGAGGTGTTTCAAGGGTAGCAAGATAATTCGAAATAAACTTGTGAGGATGTTCAACATGACAAATGAATCCCATTTCTTTCAAAATATGTCTCTCAGTTCTACTCAGCTCCGTTTTTAAATCAACGTATTTCTGTTCAGTAAAAAAGAACAAAAACATACAAATGACAAAATTATAAAAATAATACTCATTGCATGTATGTGATAGAGCAGCAAAATGTTAACAACAACCAAGCCTTATCCCACTAAGTAGGGCTGGCTACATGGATCAAACGATGCTATAATGTTTTATCATATACCATATTTCTATCCAACTCACAGAACAGCAAAATGACTAATGGGAAAAATTCAGTAAACGATAATATTGATTATCCAAAAGAGACTGAACTCTCGTACGAGATAAACCAGAGCCAAGCTCCTCAAAGAGGGGGAAACACACTATCTCTGCCTAATTGCAAGGGTCCCAACAGAAAATGGTTGAATAACGCCAATCCCACTACCCCTAATTAGTTCATTGGAACATCGAGACTAACTGCCGGGTCAGCAGATTTTTAATTCTCTCCCTTCTGCTTTTTTCTTTTTCTTATGTTCATACACACCTTTCATATGTGGGCATGCCATCTGCTTCATACTCTCATAGACTGAGCCTAAATCCATGATTCTATCAGTATGTGTGCTAGAAAAATTAAAGGGGCAAAACCGGAACTTCAAACCTTGGAATACAAGTCTAAATGATCGATGGGCAAGTTCTCCCTCCTGCATTCCATCCTGTGAAAAATAATGAGTACTTGTCTGGCTTTTCTTGTGTTTTCCTCCAGTTTTGAAGCCAGCCACACACAGCTTGCAGCAACTTTCTGTAGAATGAGATTCAATGAGTATTTTGATTTGTCATGCACGAGAGGAAAAGGAGCAAATAATAAATATATCACAAGACCTTGACATTGAACCGTGCAAATGACTTCTTGCAATAGAATCGATGAAATAGAACCTGACCAGTGGCCATGACCGCTTGTGGTCTGCCATACAGTTAAGGTTACAAATTAAAATGAATAAATTGCAGATGATTAAATTGAAAATGAAAACAATACTAATAAGAAAAAGGATACAATCTAAGCAGAATTCCACTTTCTTGGATGAGATCACACCCATAGATTCTAAGGGTGGTTTCAGTAGCTTCGTCTATACCATCTTTTCTGGAGGGTGAATTTGTTATCTGCTCATCCGTGAGGTAAAATGTGTCAATTGCTGTGTAGATCATCTTGTTTATGCTCCCTTAACCTTAACACAATCATAATAAAGCTTCATGAAGTTTCGAGAAAAAAAAAGGAGGAACTTGAACTTTTGTAGTAAACAAATAATTGATATTAGAAGTGATAGGAGCTAAACTGAGAGATTATTGACACCAAAAGATTAAAAACAAGAAGCACCTCAAATAGAGGAGGGACAAGTGTTCACGTGAGTGTAGCGATGAAGGAGATCAGGCAGAGTGAACTGAAAGAGTTTCTTTCCAGGAGCAATTAATATGGTGATCCCTATAGTTTTATAAAGTTGGTAAGTCCATATAGTTTAAAACAGTGTTGTCAATTGTGGATGCAGTAAATAGCAGTTTGTTCAAATTTCGCTACACTACAAAATCATATTTTGTTCAAATTCTGCTACGCTGCAAAGCTATAGGCTGCTATAGCCATTATTTGACAACACTTTGTACTTAAGAGTGTATTCCAAAACAATAATTATTTGTTCAAATTCTGCTAAGCTGAGCGCAATAACGCCACTATATTTGCTATTTGACAACGCTGGTTTCAAATGATAAAACCTTATAATTTTAAATTTTTTTATCAGTTAATACTCTGTTAACTTATCTTATCGACATAACTCATATACTTGGGAAAATTTTGGGGAGAGACACAAGAAAAAGGATATTAAAATAAATGCTTCTCTGTAATTTCTAACAGTCTATTCCCGACTTTCACTTAAGTTCAACATGAAGCCCATATGCTCCACACTACTACTATTACCGGTGCCGGTGGCATTAGCACCTCGATCCAATCACAACTACATTCCTCTTTACACTCTTATCAATAATGTTTAATAGTGGCGCTATAGCATAGCAGAATTTGAACAAATCACTATTGTTTCGTGATAAGCTGTTTAGTATCTAATACAAAACGTTGTCAAATAAGTAGGTGCTAATTGGATTCCAAGCAATTGAATTCTAAGTAAAAACCAAAATAATCAGAATCAGTGTTCAAATCTAAAATGAATTGAACACGAAATTGTTATTGCAGTAAAATACGTATCACCGTGCAAGTTTTGAGAGAAATTAGAATTTGAACACTTAAGAAACCATGATTTTAGGTTAGAAATTATTTCAGAATAAACCACCGAATTCAACAGCGCACAGTAATCAAGAAAATCAATATTTGATTCAAATCAAAGATAACCTGGAAAGCTTTTCAGACTGTTTCCGACGGCCGACGAACAACTCCGGCGGTGTTTTCCGGCGAGTTGAGTTCAGTGCGACACGAACTTGACGGAGCTGCTTAGTTTTGTTGTTTTTTTGTTTTAAGTTTTGTCTATTTTTTTATTTTTATTTTTTATTATAGAGTGCTTATTTTTCACTTTAGTAAATGATGATGGGCTTTTCAAAGGGAACATAGGTTTGGGCTTGCAGGATTAGAATCTCGTCTGTTGAAATTCTTTTCCCACCCCTCACATCTCTCTCGCACCCTAAGGAAACACAAATGTCGCTTATTTTTGGATTCTATAATCTGAATCGTGTTTTCCGGCAATCTAAAGGGGAAGAAAACATGTGCTGTAGATTTTGTACTTTACAAGTATATGTCTTCGTTTTCTTGTGAAGAGAGAGTTGAAGAACATTATGATCTTTTTCTCACAATGTCATCATAATGTTATGTTAAATTTCTCAATGGCATTCGTGAAGTATAAGTTTCCACGTTTGATTCTTGTTGGTCAAAAAAAAAATCTTGAATAATACGTGTTATTGGATCATGCTTTATCTTTTTCTGGTAGATTATATTTATAGGGTTTTGCTAGAAGACGCCTTTTATGAAAGTGTCTTTTAGCAAGTTATTCTATGAGCATTTGTTAAAAGAAACCAACTAATTTTTATGAAGGTGTCTTTTAGCAAAGTTATAATTAAAAAGTGGAAATCACACCTTAAGGTGTGGGTTGCTAAAAGACACATTCATGAATGGCTTCTAGCAAAACCCATATTTATATGCTTTGGATTGTGAGAATGCTTTATTGATTGTTCTTCAATCACTTTCTTTCATAAATGACTCAACAAATATTTAAATATTGGAATGATTTCTTGTTAAAAAAAATATATTGAAATGATTTCTTTTATAAAGTTCTTTTTTTTACCACAAAGGCCTAAACTCGTTAAAGAAAAGAGTAATGATATTTGAACAACTATTCTAGTACAATTTTTGGGACAACGTTGTTGTTCCTTCTTCTTATTGGTCAAAAACAATGGAGAGAGAAAAAGGAAGAGATAGAATAAGAAAATAATGTGAGTATGAGAGAGAAAGTTGTACAAAAATAGTTGTACAAATATCATTTCTCTAAAGAAAAACTACACAAGTTACAAAAAGGATAATGATCCTCACTAGATTTATGCTCTTCCCCCAACACATTTTGCTCGCGCCCAGCTGAAATACCCAAAATACTCATGCGTGAGTTAACTCAAGCAAGTGTTAAAATATGTGCATTATGAAATACTCAAAATACCCCTGCGTGAGTTAACTCACGCTGGTTTTGTTTTCACCTTTCTTTGTCATTAATTCTATCCCACTTTTGCTAGAAAACAACAACTTCACCGGGATGACCAAAACTAGCAATGAAATTAGTTTGGTTTCTCATTTATTCCTTCGATTTATTCTATCCAATTTACTCCACTTTTGTCATTTATTTTATCCCATTTATTCCTTCGATTTCCTCCATTGGATATTGACCAAAACCAGCAACGAATTTAGTTTGGTTTCCCATGAAACAATAGCCATCTCTACTTTGTCTATCATCACCAAATTTTATTGAAATTTTGTTCATTATTTGTTGTTGTTTCATTGGATTCCACATGATTTAGTGATTGAAGAATTTCATGATTCCTTGTTTGCTTTGGACTTGCTTGTGTTATTCCCTCAAGTTCTGTGAAAGCTAAATCCAGAATTGTTTCTAACATTCATACCAATAGGTGAAGTTGATGGTGTTGAAACTGAAACCATATAAGAATGTCTTGTTTGGAATTGAAAATTTTGGATTTTGTTGTTGAGGTTGGAGCAAGCGTGAAAGTAGCAAAAGTAAATATTGAAAGAAAACCAGCGTAAGTTAACTCACGCAGGGGCATTTTCGTCAGTTTAGTTAGGCGCGAGCGAAAAGTGCAGGGGGGAGAGCATAATTCTCCTCATTATACCAGCTAACAACAAATGATTACATTGAGATGGACATGGCTCAAAGTACATAATATTCAAATTCAAAGAACACCCAAAATCTGCAAACGCGTCAACACATTAGTTAGCTTCACGATAAAAGTGTTGAATTGTAACTTCATAATTAATTCAATAAGATGAACTTATCATCCCTTTTCCAACATTGTCATCACAATAGCTGAACCCACATGAAGCACAACACGAGTGAGATCCAAACTTCTAACATACTTTAGACCTTCGAAAACACCCACAAGAGAACTGCTCTTTACCCAAACGGTTTTGCTCATTCTTAAGTGAAATGACCAAAATACCCCTACGCATGTTAACTCACACTAATGTTAAATTAGCGTGAGTTAACTCGCGTTGCGTGACTTAAGTCACGCTGAAAAATCACTTACAGACTCTGTTTTTCTAGACACTTAAGAATTCTAAGATATGAACTTTTGTAAGAATTCTCTAAGTTGTTGATGTGAAACTTTGCAGCGTTTTGGCTCAGAGAGTATTGGTCTTATTGTTCTTGTTCTGTATTTTTCTTCAAGTCTTCATCCCTATTTATAGAGGATTTGAGAGACGTTGAGAACTAGTCGGTACATCAACTTGTCTTGACTGAACCTTTGATTCTTCACCATTGATCTTTTTCCTGATTTGATAATTGTCCTATGAAGAATCAATTTCAAAAACCATTCCAATAGAAAAGGAACAATGTCTGCAAACATTACTGTTATTCTTGTCTTGATGTATAGACACGATGCAGAGATGGTGGTTGCAGAGGCAGGTGCAGAGTTAGTGGTTGTACACTTCGTACACTGTACTTTGTCAACTCTCTTAAGCTTCTGGTGAAGTAGCTTCTGATGAGATGCTTCTGATGTTCTTGCTTCTAATGACCTTGCTTCTGATGACATCATCTTCAGGAACGCTTTTCTTCAGGAGCATTTTCTTCAGACGCATTTTCTTCATATGCTTTAAGCTTCAATATAAATTCCTTTGCTCTTTGACTTGTTCAACCAGAACCTTTATGAATAAGACTTTGACTGTGGTCCTGTACACTTGAAGAAATGTTTAACATATCCAATTGACAATTTTTAATACCTTGTTATCATCAAAACTTAGAAGGTGATTTTGTGAAACACCCTTTGTTCCAACACTGAACACCAACGTGAATTAACTCACGCTGATTTTGTTTTCACATATTTAAAAGCTGGCTTGTATTGACTTGTATTCAACATATTTAACATATTTAATTTTAAAGCTGGCTTGTTTTCACATCAGATATTTAACATAGTAAACTCACCAATGCGAAACCTGCAAAAGTTGTCTCCCCACCGCAACATATTTACATATTTACTTTACTTTTCATCACACCATAATTATATTAATTTAAATCATGTGGCAATACTTATCCTATAGGCATGCTATAACAACATATTTACATATTTAGTTTACTTTTCATCACACCATAATTACATTAATTTAAATCCTGTTGCAATACTTATCCTATAGGCATGCTATAACTATACTCCTATTTTAAATCAATTCCTTCAAGCATAGATATCAAAGAGCCATGCTTTGACTTTATTAACATGAGTTATATATTCAGATTTAGAATTTGAAAACCAGCGTTTGCTAATATTATAACTGTCGTGAGTTAACTCACGCAACGTGAATTAACATGCGCAAAGGTATATTCGTAATTTCACTTGGGAATGAGCAAATCTTTTGGGTAAAGAGCATAATTCCACCCACAAATCTTCATATAAGCACAACACATCCCAAAACTCTTAGAAAATCCACCAATCTACTTACCTCTAATAACACCTCCACAACCAACATAAAACTTTATTTAATGTAATTAATGATGACTTCAACATAGGAACAATCTCCTCTAGAAAAACATGAGAACAATATTTACTCGTAGTTTAAGAATGTTTAGGAATATATATATACACTTTTTCTTTTCGTACGAGCAAGAAACTTTGTGCGGATCAACAATGCAACATGTCTAAAAATCAATACACTAAAGAGCGCACGTTAGTGAAAAATAAGATAAAATCCATACTTAAAAATACAACCAAGATTTTGTCAAAAAAAAAATACAACTAAGATGTTTGCTTTTTTTGTTTTTTTACTGGAATATTTGTTATTTTTAAAAGGACAAAACTTACCTACAATTCTTTAGGTGCTTTTCGTATGGTTCTTAACTAAAAATACAAATTTTTTGGATATAACAAACTTTGAAAAAATTATAGATTTATAGAAATCATGATGAATTTAGTTAAGAACCATACCAAAAACACCTAAAGAATTGTACCTAAGTCTTTTCCTTTTTAAAACATCAAATTGTGTCTTTAAAAAAAAAATCAAATTGTTATTATGCTTCGATGAAAATGTCTTCTGAAAAATATCAAGCAAGAAAAGGGGGGAAAATGTAAAACTCCCAACTTAATTTTCAAATATCACATTCCCTCGTAGTCTTTAGACGTTCAATGTTTGTATGCCCATTCTTTTTTATTGCACTAATTCATAAATTACGAACAATAGTCTTTATAAATTTTTTATTGATATTGTAAGTATAAATATTTTGCACTTTTATATTGTAATAAACTATACTCATATTTTTTTAAAACATCGACAATATAATAAATTTAATATAAATTCTTATTTTTTTGAATGACATCAATAATATAACTATATTTTCAATTTCTTCTGCAAGCCTTGCAGACAAATTTATTTAAAGATATAATAGGAAGTGAAAAAATATTATCAAAATCATTTATTATCGTTATATAATATATAGATAGATATATAGACACGTATTTATTTTTTTTTTGACAAAATAGATACATGTATAGAATACATTTATTTACTTTAATATACCCTGAATACCGAGTATCTTTACCAAAAAAAAAAATGAGTGAAATATAATATTAAAATATTTGTGAGGTAGTAATGACTAAATAATTTTGAAATTAAATATATAAGTGATAAAAAGATAATACAATTCCTTAAAAAAAAGATAATAAAATTAAATGGACGGATTAAAAAATAAAATAAAATTAAATGAAAGAAAAAAACATATTGAAATATAATATTAAAAACTAAAAGAAAAGGTTCCCATCGTGAATTGAAGAAAGGTGTTTGTGAAATAAATTGCTGAGAAATAGTTTTTTGAAGTAGTATTCAACAACTTTTCGCCAAAATTCATTCCATTCAATTTTATGAATTCAAAAAAAGTACTTTTTTAATAGGTAGGTACCGTTTGGCCAGACTTTTTTTCGGTCTAAAGGCTACTTTAAAACAAAGTTAAAATAAAGCCCCTTAAGAAAAAAGCTAAAGTTGTTTGGTATCTTTATTTTTTTTTAGTTCTAAAGTTATTTTTAAGTTAAAAGTTGTTTGGCAAATATTGTACAAAACTTTGAATTTATTATTTTTTTGGTGGTGTCCGGTGTTTGAACCCGGGACCTTGCATATATTTATGCATTGTATATAAATAAAAAACTTTGAATTCAATATGAATTAACATAATAAATATAAAAAAATGCTCAAAATATTTTTTGAAGGGAAAAAATGTTTAAAATATAAAAGATATTTTTTTTACAAATACTATATTTACTCAATGACGTTTACGACATGAATACAAATTAGTATCATCATATAAATGACTTGTTAAATATTTGAATAGGAGAAATAACTTAAGGAGACTCAAATAATAACATAAATAATATCAAAGTAGTTTGGAAAATTAAAAACATAAATCATCTAGTTAAAAAAAAAAACATAAATCATCACAAACTCAAACATTTCTACTCTCCATCAACGCAACTCCTATTTGATTTCTAACTCTATTCATGTAGCCTCCATCTTGTACTCTTTCTGGATTATATGAACTAATTTCTTCATTTATATTGCTTTTTTCGTCACACTCAATTAGAGCTGTCAAAACGGACCGGGCCTACCGAGCCGGCCCGCAAAAGCTCGAAAAAATGCAGGGCTTAGACACAAAAATTTGGGCCTGTTTTAAACCGGACCTTTTTAGCCCAAGTCCATCACGGGTTAACCCGAACAGGCTACGAGTAGCCCGTTTAATTTATAATTCTATTTTGACATTATAATTTTTTATAGATGTAGTCCAATTAGTTTTCATTTCCATAATTTCAAACTATCGAGCCTGCCAACTTTTTTCATTTTAACACGCAATCCACATTCGATATTGTTGGTAATATGATCATTCATGACAGTTAAGGTTGTGATATAAATATAATACATGTTAGGTATTCACCTTTGGCAACAGAAGTAGAGAAAAAATCTGTTTTCTTCTTTTGTGGGTTATATATAATGATAATGTTATGATGCAGTCATTTTAATTGTATGTAAATGTCAAGCATGATCCTCGATCATATTTGTAGTGGGGATAATGTATAATACAGAGATATCTCTTCTGTAGGTAAGTATAAAGTCCATTCAACAAAGGTCATCCTTGGTTATATTGAGAATGCAAATCTCTAACCATACAACCCCGCAAAGACAGTGGTAAATTGCTAATTGAATTTGTCGATAGGTATTTTTTAGTGTAATATTTTATTTTTAAATTAAAACGTTTAAGTAATGGGGCTGGCCCAAAAGCCCGCAAAGGGCCGGGCTTGGACAAAGTTTTTGAGCCCGTTTATCTTCCAGGTCTTTTTGCCCCGGTCCGCAAAAGCCTGAGCTTGTAATGGACCGGCCCGTCACAGGCCGGGTAGCCCATTTTGACAGCTCTACACTCAATCATATATTCAAAGATAACATCACATTTATTAAACTCTTCATCTTCAACTCCATACATTCGAATAAAGTTGTGGAGTGAAAAATATATCTATAATATGTATATGGTGTGTATATATAAAGAGAATGGCTTGTTTTCTCTTTTCCAATTATAACGTATAACAAATTTTGTTATAAGAATACCATATTTCTGGTGTCATTTAAAAAGATAAGAATTTATATTATATTATATGATATTCTATTTGTTTGTTGGTGTCATTGAAAAAGATATGTTTAGTTTTTTTAATAAGAAAAAGATATGCATAGTTTGTTATTCCCTCCATTCCTTTTTAAGCGTCTTTTTAGAAAATTAACACCAAAATAGGGATGTGTATTTTTGCACATTTTCTTCCTTTTATACTCTCATTTTAATCCACCAATAAATTCCTTTTTTTTGTGCATACACTTTAATATGTTATCTTTCTAATAAATTTAATATGTTATCTTTCTCTAGTAGCAAACAATTGTCAGTTTTTAACTTTGTTTAAAAAAACAAACTTTAGTTTTCCAAACAGATATCATTAATTAGTTTTATTGAAAAGGATAAAAATAATTGATAAATGGTATAATTGACAAATCGTACCCTTAAAATTCCAAAAAGACAGTTAAATAGGAACGAAACATTCACCCTTAAAAGACACTTAAAAAGGAACTGAGGGAGTACAATATAAATGTGTAAAATATATATAAGTATAATTTTTTTATGTATCTATACTTGTACTTTTAATTAAAATCAAAATTTTATAAAAATAATTATACACATTAACGTAACAAAAAACATACATACGGACATAAAGTATTACTCTATACGCTAATTTGTGTGTATATTTGTGAGGTTGAAGAAAGGGAATAAAAATATTTGGTGTCATTCAATGACGACATGAATAAAAATATCTGCGAGGTTGTGATAATTAAACGATATTGAAATTAAATATATAAGTGATAAAAAGATAATAAAATTCCTTCAAAAATAGATTATAAAATTAAATGGACCCTCCTTCAAAAAAAATTATATGGACTGGTTCAAAAAAATAAAATTATATTAAATGGAAGAAAAAAACAAATTGAAATATAATATTAAAAAATAAAAGAAAATGTTGTCAGGTTAAAGCTCATTTCATTCAATTTTATGCATTCTAAGAAAAATATTTTTTTTCGAAGGTACTTTATTGATATTGTGTTTGACCTACCTTCTCCTTAAAAACGCAGAGAAGCTGAAAAAAAGCCGGGGCAAACAGTACCTTAATTGATATTGTGTTTGACCTAACTTCTCCTTAAAAATACAGAGAAGCTGAAAAAAAATCGGACCAAACGGTACCTAAATATAAATTCCCTAAATTGACAATTGAATTCAATATATTATAATGCTTATTACCTAGTATAGCATGTTAGCTATAGTACAGTAACATACATGTACAGGTTATGATAGCAACACTAAAACAAAAACAAAAAAAAACTAGAAGTTTCGTAAGGTGTTAAAAAGACACAATTTCATATTTAATAAGCAAAAAATGCAAACATGCCCTCACGCAGGATTGAACTACGGACCTCCAGTTTACAAGACTGGCGCTCTACCACTGAGCTATAAGGGCTGCTTGTTATTTATTACATATTAACAATTATTATTCTATTAAAAAAGACAATGAATCAGTTTCAATTAAGAGAATGTATTCATACTATAAGAACTTAAAAGAGTTTACATAGTTATTTTTGGACATAAAATCTCATTAGGTTGAATTAGATTAGTTATAGTAAATGTTTTAATACTTTTCGATTGTTTTATTTATTTTAATAATAATTCTATTGTTTTCATTACTGATAGATGAGCACCATGTACCAATGAAAACAACAGAGAGATTTTTTTTTTCTTTCAAGAGTTCACGCATAACATTTTTGAGTAAAGTAAATTTTTCAATAGATCATTTGGTTTTTTTAAGAGGCTAAAATGAAATATATTACCACATCAAAAGATCCCCCTAGCACAAGGTGTACCAGGATGGAAACAACCAAGTCATAACAATATTTACGTTCACAAAACAAGAAAAAAAGAAGCAGAATAAAGCATTAGCCTGCGCCTAAAATGGTGAACGGACTAAGCCACCACGCATGATAGTTGAAGGGAAGAGAAGGGTATTTCTCCTTCAACCACATGAATGCGAGCGACTTAATTTTGTCTACAACATTAGGAATTGAGCTCTGCTTGCCGTTAAATAACGTGTTATTTCTTTCTTTCCAAATTTCCCACGTAGTTGCAAACCAGATAGCATGCAAAATTGCACCACTAATTGATATTGAGGTGTGTTATTTGAACAACCATTTAAGTGATAACTTTTGTTACAACCACTAATTTACAAAGGAAAATACACAGTGACACGGAAACCAAAGTAATAGAGAGAGAAAGTAAAAAAATAATGTTAGTATGAGAGATAAAGTTGTCATAAAATGGTTGTCAAAATATCATTTCTCTTTGATATTTACAACCATTTAATAAATCACTTTTTTACAAGAAATCAATTTTTTAAATTTGTTAAAATAAATTACTTTTCTTTGAAAGATATTCAATAAATCACTTGCTCCTTAATTAGTTTTTCTGTTGACATTAGGAACCTAATTTTTTATCCTTATCAGTTAATTATCACAGTAGGAACCTAATTATTTTGTCATTACTTAATTATTTTCGGGGTTCAAAATCAGTAAATTGGAAAATATCTGTCTCTTTTTCTCTAAAGTAATTATTTTGTGCAGGAAAGATGCAAAGCTTGATAAGGACTATGAAAATGGATATTATAAAAAATGAGCTTTACAATGAGAAGCATCTCTTTGTTGCGACACTTCATTGTTTAAGAAGAGAATCTGTAAAAAGCAGTCTTGTCCTGGTATCAAGTCTTCTATATATCTTATAAGAGTTATGTTTAAAGGGACAGCATCAATGCAAAGAGACCGAACTTCTTTCCATTTTTCATATGAATTAACATAGTGCAAGTATCTTTGCGATGTTAAACATTGCTGCCAAAATGGCTGCTAAACATATGGTACTTTGCATTATGCCATCTTTCTTTTACTATTATATAGGATAAAGCTCACAGCATAATAACAAGTAATTTTTTTATTAGTAGCTAATCAGTGTCTTTATGAAGTTAAGAGCCAAAATATTCAATTTTTTTATGTTTTTGTCCTCATGTGTTCCTTCCACCTGAAGTAATTTTTCATAGGCGTTTTGGACATTAACATTAGTACCTTTTTTAGTGGAATTTGAATTATGATTCATTGGGTTGTGGGAGTTTAGCCTCTTCCATTAGACTTAACTATTGTTGATTAATTTTTTATTCAAAAGAACTATCGTTGATTAATTATTTATTTTTTTTGAAAGTATCGTTGATTAATTTGTCATGCTTTATTATTATTAGAATTGTATCACCTTTAATTTGTCTTTACTGTAGAACTAATTTTGTGAAATTTGATACTCTTTAAGAAGGAACTAGTCAAAGTAAGGTTACTACTACTTAGTACAAGAGTCGAAGTATCAACCCAAAAAATCCCAGTCAGGCTCGGCCCTAGGGTGAGGCTCTTAAAGCAAGGGTTTAGGCCTCACCCAAAAAAAAACATAGTATAATATACGCCCTTTTATGGTTAAAAAGGTAAAATTCCTTCACTTTCATATTACAGTAAAATAAGTCAAATCGTTAATTAATTAAGTATTTAAGTGCATTATAGGCCGATAAGATTTAAAATTGTATTTTGAAATTGAAGCTAAGTTATAGCTAGTCTACTTACTACTAGAACTTAAATATTGAAGGGTTTGACAAAAAAAAAGTGTAAACATCCCACAAACTACTGATTAACTGTCCTTTATCCTTGGAATTTATTTGACCAACTTTAATTGGAAAACATAAGTTTCACTCGACAAAATTGTCATTTTGAATTAATTAATGCAATAAATATTTGCAAATTCAGTAGTAAGCGAATGATTCACTAGTTAACATTTCCCTTACTTTTAATTGATGATTTTTTTCTTTTTATATTATATGCCCTCTAAACTTAGGTTTCTAAGCTTTTTTTTAGTTATACCATTCAAAGAATGAATGTGGACTTAATTTGGCTAGTTCGTCCATTGTTTTGCTTAATTTGGTTAATTTGAATCTCTTTGTTCATCGATTTGTTCTTTGCTTAATTCAACAATAAATTTTTTGTTTTCCTTGAGTTTTATTTGATTCATTATCAAATAAATTGAAGCAGGTAGCAACAAAGGCACACGTTTGTAACTTTTTTTTGTTTTATTTTTGCAATTTCGCACTTTTTTATAATATGAACAAACCAAACCATCAATGTATAGTTTAGGCAAAATCACCAATTTCGTATGAAATGAAACCGAACCAACCCAACTATTTTTTGAAAGGGAACCAACCCAACCTGTTACGCTCTAATGACGGGTCCCAAAAACTTTGAAAATTACTTAGTTTTTTAATTTAAACTTCAAGTTTTTTTAAAGCTCACTAGCTGCTGGTAGTAAAATGTTATTTAAACAGAAAAAGTTTACATGATTGTGGAACATCATATATGGTTATATACATTGAACAGATCAAAACTAGTGATATATACAAAAGTGAAATCGAAATCAAATACAAGTAAGCAAAAGGTTGATTCCAACCACCCAACTTATGTTTGACCTCTGTGGCATCTCACTATCTAAATTAATACATGATGACTTTATTCAGTGAATTGAAAAGATTAAAATTAAGAAGCCTTTTTGTTTTTTCTTTTGGCTCACAAAAGTAAATTCTTAGTCAACACAAGATATTGTTACACTTATAATTTCCTAATCATCATTGATCACGTACATCACTTTCTCTATTTTTTTTCTCTCTCTTTCAAAGTGGATATGAATGTACAAATAACACTTGTCATTCGAGGAACCACACATATATTGTTGTTGTGATCTTAATAGAGGAGCTCGTCATTTAACCCTTCTATGAAATCAACCTAAATAAAAACCTCAATAATCTTAAGACCACATTGATGCAAGTATTATTAAACAGTTTAATTTAGTTAATATTAATAATAATGTAAATGTTAAGAATCAATACGTAAAATCTAATTTACCCAGAACTGGTCTTCATGATATTGTTCTGTTTCTGAACACACAGGTTTTGGAATCTCGTTGGTTTTGTCGTTACGTGCGAATCTACCACGTATGCGTGTTCGATTGTCTGCTAGTGTCTTTCGGCATGCATACTGTTGTGTACCACAATTAAAAACAACAAAAGAAGCCACATTTAGAAACAAAAAATTATGTGGAATCTTTAATAAACTAATACGTTATTCTGGTCCTTCAATTATTACTAGTAAAGTAGATATATTTGATAAAATTTCGTTCAAATATAAATATTTTGTTGACATGATGGAACGACTTTCTTTTATATATAACATTATAGCGGGGTTAATGAGTTCATATATGCTCCATTTAGGTAATGTTGGAGCATACGCGAACTCGCAGTAAGTTAATTACTGTTATACCTTAATAATCTTGTTGAACTTCCTCCGGCTTCTCTTGGCTCTATATCTAGAGATTTTTTCTTTTCGTTCTTCCAAACTGTAACGCCCTACTTTGAAGTTCACTTCATCCGTTTCAGACCCTGGTGTTGCCATGTTCTGATCAATAAACAACATACCTTTAATACATAAGGGAAATGTTAACGAGTGCCCTCAGGGCACTCTTTAAGCACTTTAAACGAAAAATTGTGTATTTAATGCATTGAAAATTATAGTAGTTGACTTTTTAAAAGAATAATCACTAAATTTAAAATCCTTAATGAGTGCCTGGGAACACTCGTTAACAAAACACTTAAATAAATAAAGGGTCTTGTTAGCTAGTGCCCTGGAACACTAGTTAAGGAAACAAAAAAGGAAATATTTGCATTAAAAACATAATTCTTTACACTTTTTTAACTTTGACTACACAAGTTCCAATGTCCTTATACTATGCACTAGTTAACATTTTCCAAAAATAAATAAACCATCTACTATTAAATAACAACACAAACACGGACATCAAACACCGCATTTAAAAAATACAAATGATTAAATTAATACGTATCAAACACCATATACATTTTTTAATCTGAAGTGTCTAGAAAATATATATGAAAAACCACGGTGTTAGATTATTCTAACCTGCAAATCTCTTGCACTGCACGCCCTTCTTATTTGTCCGGTGAAGAAACCATTTTCGGGGGAGCTCAATTCATGACATTGAAAAATTGGGGAATCCATGTGTGTGTTATGGTAATAAGCTTGAGAAGGAAAATCAGGTTTCTTATGAAAATTGTTACAGCTGTAGCTCCTCTGCATTAACTTTTGATAGTAAGTGTAATCTACACCCATTTGGCATTCCTTGGTTTTCAAGCTAGACCCATCCAAAGCAGAGAAATTTCCATGCTCACTGGTTGGAGAAGAAAAAGAAAAGAAGGAAGAGGAAAATGACTCAAGAGAATTGTTCAAATCCTCTTGAACTGTTTCAATATAATTGAAAGTGTAATAAGGATCATAAGAGACTATTTCTGGGCTTGAATGTGTATGGAAAGAAATATCAATATTATAGATATCACTATCACAAGACATTGAAATAGAATTCAAAATATAATTGAACTCCTCCTGATACACTGAAATTGAAGCTGGGGTTTGTGATTTATTTAAGGGAAAGGGTGGATTAGCAAGCCAATTCCAAACTAATTACCAACTCCTTCTTGCCTCTTTCTCTTGAATGCCGCACCAAAGGAAGAGTGAGTGAGTGTGTTTTTTCTATTCTTCATACTATGCTATATAAAGAAGTCAATTTTCCAAAATTTGCCTTTTTTTCCTCAGTATATTTTTAATTAAAATTCTCAGGTTGCAACTTTTTTTCTTCTTTATATTTTTAATTAAAAATCTCAAGTTGTTTCTTGCTTCATGGGCTATATTTCTATTATTAATTTATTGTAGCAGGAGATTTCCAAAATGATAGGAATATAAGGACACCATATTTAAAAGACAAAGTATAAAAGATTAGGGTGTAATGGTTCGGCTTGGTTTGATTTTCAATAAATAAAATGCTCAAATTGATTAAATCTAAATTGGTTTGGTTCGGTTTTTAGCATTTTTCAAATATGGAACCAGACAAAACTAAATTGATGATATAGAGTTTGTTTCGATTCGGTTGATCGGTTCGTCGGAAAATATAATTTTTTAAAATGTAATTTTATTTAAAAGTTAACAACCAATATTTTTAAGTCCCTATTAGGCTACACCATGTTATTTGCAAGTTAAGAACTTCCATTGAAGGGGTTGGTGTCAAAGTTTCATTATGGTTCGATTTGGTTTTCTCGTGTTATTTGCTGTTTTCAAGTTTCATTATGTTCGGTTTGGTTTGCTCGTGTTTTTTTGTTGTTTTCTTTAGTAAAATGTTGGACCTGGATTAAGTCAAAATGGACTTGGTAAGTTTGGTACACATATCAGTTAAGTTCATAGGATTTGAAAATTAAAAATCGAGAATCCAACCAAATTCGGTTTCTTTTGGTTCGATTTGGTTTTTGAACCGAGCCAAAAAAAAAAGGTAATTTTAATTTTTATCGATTTTGTTCAAACAACTTACATCCCTATGCAAGATCCTAGAAATTTGAAGTCGGAGTCTCAACACCCAATCTAGCGCCCAAATCTAGTGTTAATGCTTTATGTAATATTTATCCGAGTTTAAATTTGATGATTAATCTTTAAAGTAAACGAAAAACCTCAATCTAGTCTCTAAAATATGTAAAAATCTATCAACTTAGTATCGGTAGTTTTATTTCAAATTAGTTGATTGTTAGTTGTGATTAGTAATTAGCTGACCCCATTTATTGGGATAAGCCTCGACTGTTTTTGTTGTATTAGTTGTGATAAGTAGTGTAGCTTGTGTGGTAAGAAACAAGTTAGTTTGTTAGTTAGGCAACCAGTATAACAAATAACAAGTTAATTTTGAGAAGTTAGGTGTCAAGAACACAATTCACATGAAGATAGTACAAAAAGTGGCTACAACAATCAGAGAAAAAGAAATTCAACAAGAAGGACATTCAATGTTATAATAGTCAAAAGTGGGGACATTTTGCAGTTGAATGCTGAACCAAGAAGGTTGCAAGAGATAAAATAGATGGAGATTTTCTGACGTTGTTGATAAGTGTGATTGGTAATTTGGTATATAAAACTAAAAAGTGATAAAATAGAACAGAGCAAATGCAAAACCGATAAGAATTAAGAACAGTGAAACTAGTTCTGAAAACAAAAGTTTGGAACTTGTGCTACATTCACAACAATCATATTACAAAATTGATACATAACATCAACCAAAGTTATCTTTGACACCTTTGTTTTGTATGTACTATATATACACACACACACACAGATGAAAGAAACACCTCATCCATTATGCATCTTGCATGTGATGTGGTAGGAACGTTGTGCGACACAAAGGACATGTTGTATGATCATATCCCATCCAACGGTCCAGGCAGCTTCTATGGAAGATATGGCGGCAGTTTGTGAGCCGTTGGATCTCGTCCTCCGCCTTGAACTCACAGAGGCAGACGGCGCAGCTCTCCACCGCCAGCTCCAGCTCCGAGAACTTCACCACCGGCAGGGTTTCTCTGATGAGCAGCAAGGGATTAACTGATTGAAATTCAGGCACACTCTCCGGAAAGGCGAAGCCGGAATCTATACCAGAATAAAAGAAGAAGATGGTAACGAGTTTTTTGATGAAAGATAGTATAGAAAGGATCTGCACAAACACCTTTGGTAACACAACGTCTGTAGGGAACCCCATTTTCCCACAATGCTTAGTCTTGTTTTATTTTACTTTATTGAATATAGTTTGGAGGAGATTCTGCTACATGTATGATTCAGTGCTAGCAGAAGATGATTGAATGATGAATAGAAAGAAATTAAGATTTAAGACAGAGAGAGAGGGAGTGAGTGTTACTATGTCAGCAGTAAGCAGACAATGTCAGTGATAATGCACAAACATAGCTGCATTAAATAGATTGCAAGCTGTGGACCGAAGTTTGATGGGCTTTGTTTTATTTTATGGAGTTTGATTTGATAAAAAATGACTGAGAAAACATCAATAGTGTGTTAGTAGTAGTGTGTTTTTAACTGCTGTCTTGATTGATTGTACATTTTGTCGCCTATATTCATTAAAGCAGAATGATAAACTAAATGTTTTGTCAACATCCTGCCAAAATTATAAAATCTCGAGTGTATAGTTCCCTTAAAAAAAACTCATAAATATAGTTCAAATGATAAAAAATTGCAAGCACAATCCCAAATATCCTAGTTCAACCGATAAAAACATCTGAATTGTTAGGTTAGATGTTATTACCAAAGTTTAAACTCCGACTTCTATTATCATGTTGTTTATTTACAAAAAGATATACAAGCACATTTGATATATTGAGACTCTTAAGTTTGAATCACTGCCACTTGGGGTGTTAATTCACCCAATTTAGGTCACACCAACTATACAACATGATGTGCTTCATTCCATATTTGTGTAGTTTGGGTTGAATTGAACTAATTTGGTAAAATTGAAAGTAGTTTGAAGCTATGAAGCTGACTAGTTGAAAATAAAATATAAGTTTTTTCAACAGTGATGGTTGGTAAATAAAACTTAGGATTGAAGTGGACAGTCATAGAATTGCAGTTTTCAATAACTACAAGAAATACTAAAACTTATCCTGGCTCATGATGAAAGAATGAATATCTTCGAAAACCTTGGATGCATTATGTCTCATATCTCATATGCTTATACATCTATAGTAGTAGTACATATATTAATTTTTCAGCTAGCACCACACCTGTATTGTACGTATACCATCGATGTTAATGGAGTCGTTGTCCTATCTCTAGTTGGGCCCTTCCTAACTCTAACTTATAAGATAGACATTTGGCTTGATTTAAATTAAAGATCATGTCCCAACTCTATCTCTTTCTTTTTGACATTCATTCATATGCATATGATGGCACATACCTACCATAGTGCCGTGGAAAAATGGCACCATGATGGTGAAATTTAACCACTTGTTGATTTAATGTCATTTTAAATGCAACGGGGCCATCTTTGTTATTGTAGAGTAGGACTTCACGATTTTGTTCAAGATATATCACACTTAATTAGTTGTATCAGAATAAGTAAAAGATTTGCTCAAAAAAAAAAAAAAAGAATAAGTTAATGATGTTGAATTACAATGATAGATTAGTCGATTAAGTGGTTGTGTGAATTATTAAATTTATTAATTGATTAATGCATATTTGATCAATTCACATAATCGATCAAATCGGCTATTTAAAAGTATAACAACAACAAAAAAATGATTTACAATGATAGATTTATTAGTAAAATTTAAGTAAGATTTTTTTTTTTTGAGATGCTAAGCTCGAGAGGTGAGTGTATCAATGTTATAAAATGAGTGATATGAAGCTCTATTTTTTTCTTTTTTAAGAAGATATGAAGCTCTTCTTAGAAATGGTGGTTGGACCTAACACAATCCCACAAAACCGGCTTGTGAGGTGAGGATTGCTCCCACTTATAAACACATTGTTAGGTCATGTCTTATCCGATGTGGGACTCTTAACACACCCCCCACGACCAACACTATTGAGCTTGGTTCGTGGACATAAATGGTGGGTGGTCCAATAGCGGAAACCTGATAGCAGGTGGTCCAATGGATCTTGGAGAGGCTCTGATACCATCTTAGAAATGGTGGTTGGGCCTAACACAACCCCACAAAACCGACTTGTGAGGTGA
>Ga0315914_1001514_pt1 | contig 34823 bp, 20 predicted proteins | sample MpolenodulesMG_FD_203920 | JGI IMG/M metagenome (GOLD analysis project Ga0315914, IMG submission 203920) | Medicago polymorpha root nodule microbial communities from Los Angeles, California, United States - elongated nodules | ecosystem: Host-associated > Plants > Roots > Nodule | place: USA...
TTGTCCTTTTTTCCCCCCCCCCCCCCCCCCCCCGGAGTTTGATCAGGTCTTGGATGTGCATCTCATCAGTCGATCTGAACTCTCTTCAAGATCATATTTTTCAGTTTGTTGACTCCTCTGGTGGCACGCGAACACATCGTTCTTTCATGCAGGTTATTTGGTTATGTTGTGTTTGAGTTTTGTGGAATGAACGAAATAATAGAGTTTTCAAGAATAAGAAAAAGTAAGTTACATTCATTTTGGTCGCTGAAAGCATATAATGTCAATCTTGGTTCAAAGTTTCATATGTGGTGGTTGAACCCTTTTGTTGTCTGTGCATCGGCTAACTTATTTTCGTTTTCTTTGATTACTATTGTTTGGTTGTAAGCTTTTGAGGTTTTTTTGGCACACCTTATGCTACTATAAACTCAATTTTATTGTTAATATAATCTATTTTTGCTAGTAAAAAAAACCAAAAAATAATAATTATCGGTAGAAGACTTCGTAAAAGACACATCACACATGCATGTAAAGCTTTTTTTTAAGGAAAATATTATAAAGTTGGCTAAATTACATCAGGGGTCCTTTAAGTTTGAGATTTATAATAGATTGGTCCTTTAAGTTATTTCGGTCACACTTAAGTCCTTTAAGTTTGAGGTTTGTAACAGATTGGTCCTTTAAGTTATTTTGGTCACACATAAGTCCTTTAAGTTTGTAAACATTTTCATTTTAGTCCTTATGTCAACCAAAACGATGATGTGCTAGAAGGACTAAATTGAAAACGTTTACAAACTTAAAAGACTCATGTGTGACAAAAATAACTTAAAGACCAATATGTGTTGTAACACCTCAAACTTAAAGGACTTGTCTGTGATCAAAATAATTTAAAGGATAAATACGCTACAAATCTCAAACTTAAAGACCCATGGTGTAATTTAACTTATAAAGTTTTATTATTTGCGAATCAATGGTATGGCCCACGCCACCATCATAGGTTTTTTTTTATTTTATAGGATCGTAGGTTCTTTTAATGCATTAATCAATAAGTTAGGCATATGAATTACTATATTTTGCTGTCGACCAGTATAATTAATGTTGCTGTTTTGTTTTTCACCAAAAATAAACAAGGTTGCTTCCTTAAAAAAAATAAAAAATAAACAAGGTCTATTTTGCTGTTATGCGATTTCCTTACAACCAATTTGTTTACTAGCCACACTGGCCACGCGAGGCACGAGGGGCACGCTGACAGCGTTATCTCATAATAAAATACGCATGGGGTAACATGATGTATGCCATTTATTCCATGTTCATACCAGTTATTTATTTATTTATTTTTAGGTAGTCTAGTGGCTAAAATTCACCTTATAAGATGAATAAGTGGGATGTCCGTGATTCGAACCCCGACTCCTGTACCAGTTATTTTTACTAGTGTGAAAAATTATAAATTAGTTTAAACAAGTCTGAAAATTCTTGCAATACACATGGGAGTTATTAAATGTATAAATTATTTTAAGATTGATTAAATGATTTTGTGTATCATAAAGCTATGTAACAGCTGTATGAATTACAAAAAAAAGAAAAACAAAAAGAGTAAGGTTTATATATGATTAATTAAATGAAAACTTTGACCTTAATTTTTTAGGGAAAGAAACTCTATCTTCTCTCTAACATCTATTCATATTTATTTATTGACAGGATATTTTAAATAATTTGAAGATTATGTTCTAATTTTAATATTGCACCCCAAGAATCATCATTTATTTAAGTTGTATTCTACGCGGTCTTTTTTTATTTCTTTTGTAACTAGAAAAACTTGTAAACTTTTTTTTAACCAAATAGATGTGCAACTAAGGTACTACAACCCCCAAGAAATATATTAAGAAAGAATAAAACAATACAATAATACAATAAAGGAGGGAGATTAGGCCAAAACCTCCTTAGAAGAATATTAACCTAGAGGAAGTCCTAGTCAATTTCTAACAAAGCTTTCAAAAGCCAAAAGAGGCAATTCATTCCAATAAACAGAAGATGTATTAGTTAAGTTGTCAACACATTGATTTTCCTCTCTAAAAACATGAGCGACGATGAAATTCGGATCAATGATAAGGAGCTTGCAATTGAACCATTTGTTTCTTAGGAGGTTCCAAGGTACTAGAGAAGATGACTTGAAAGCCAAAATAATCATAGTTGAGTCAATATCCAGCCATAGATTCCCCAAATTCTATTTTGGAAGCTATTTCAATAGCTTTCATTGTCTGTAACAATGAATTACAATTCATAATGCAATATTCTCATGCATTTTGACCATATCTCGCGTTGTTATACTAACGTAGAACACAACTTTCGTACCCATTTGCATGTGTATAACAATCAATCCAATTAGTATATACCCATATTCTTATAATTGTTGTATACATAATAGCTCTTTCTCTCCTTTGAAAACATAATGCAAAAAAAAAAAAGAAAATTGATGTATTTTTAGTGTTAAATTCACGTATGGACGAATGAATATTATCATTTTTGAATATGCAAACTCCTTTATAGACCTAAGCTTATCAATCAACTACTGTTTAATTGCTATCAAATATGCACACAATTTTATTGTATTATACATATTTTAAATAGCCTAAGATAAAATATATATTTCAAAGAAATATGTTTGGTGTACACCTCATATGAGTGTATACACGACACGTTGAGATAAAAAGAAAAAGAATGTGATGTGTTAGATGTAATAGGTTGGTGATGTGGTAGGTGGTTTGAGTAGCTCAGCTAGTTTGAGTTAAGACTAAGTGAGTTGGAGGTTCTAGTAAAAATTTAGCCCAACGTAAGTTAACTCACGTTCTGTCTATATGTCATGCAACAAAACAACATAATTGCATATTTTCCATGTTTTCATTCATTTATTCAATCTTCTATACACTTATTCATTCAATTTCATCCACTCATTCATTTAAGATTAAAATATGCAATTTTATTCAAAGTTAAAATACGCATAATAAAAGCAAAAATTAAGCAAAATGTCATAAAAATACGCAAAGACGCAAGTGTAAATATATTACATCCATATCTGCAAAAATGTCATAAAAAATCTAAAAATATACAATGTCATAAAAACACTAAAAAAAGATCTGACTGCTCCGAACTATGGCTCTGCCCCCTATCATCCCTCCTACTCCTCATCCGGGCAACCGACCCCTCATGGATCATGCGATAATCCTCCTGGATGCTCATCAACACATTGTGATAATATGGATATGGGTTAGGATATTGCAATGCATACTCGACTTTGGCGGTGATGTTCCCAATAACCTGGAGTGGGTCGAAACCTGTCTCGCATACTGAACCTGAACAATAAGTTCCTCATTAGGTGGCCTAGGAGGTGGGTACTCAACAACAGACACATGCTCGCTCGTAATAGGATGAGAGACATTGTAGAACCAAGTGATGTGCCCCCCTTTACACCTCCATTAATCGGTTGCCTCCTAACCCCGATCTGCCTATGAAAGGACACAGAGTAGATAATCCTGGAAGGCCACTACTACCTCCTATGGATGAAGAGCCACAAACATAGTAAGAGACCTGGGAATTCCAGCACACAGTCATACTGCCTGAGAACTCGCTCCGGCAAGTGAAGGCACATCGTCAATTTGCTGGCCATGATCCAACCGAAATATCAACAAATATCATGAAAAGGCATGATGTCTTAGGTATCATTGTACAACCTCCAGACGACATCATCATTCACCATCAGATCTATGAGGCCTCGGTAGTGTCCAGGATCAACTTGGCCCCTCGTCGGCTTAATCGTCCAGCATGCAGGTCACGACGGTCGTACCCTGGAGCAGGCGTCCACGAATATAGCTTCTTGAAGTTCTCCATGACTCATGCCTACAAACACAAAGAAACAACCATATCAACACAATTATATACAAACAAATATTTCAGCATCACATATGCATATAAAAACACAATAATATCAACAATTTATAATATGCTATAGAAAAGAAAAAACTACTACCTTAAGTATATACATGTAACCCGCAATGGAGCCAGTCGTAGGGTCAGTAGCCTCTAAAAGCTGAGTGTAGAGATAAACAAGTGCCATCTTGCCCAGGACCACGTGTGCTCCTTGTCTAAATCTTGCATCTCCATCAGCCATATCACACAAACATGCTTGTTGATCTTGTTATTTCAGCATCACATATGCATATACAAACACAATAATATCAACACATTTATAATATGATATAGAAAAAAATTACTACCTTATGTAGAGACATGTAACCCGCCATGGAGCCAGTCGCAAGGTTCGTAGCCTCTGAAAGCTGGGCGTAGAGATAAGCAAGTGTCATCCCGTCCAAGGACCACATGTGCACCCTGTCTATATCCTTCATCCCCATCAACCATATCATATGAACATGTTTATTGATCTTGTTGGCGAAAATGGTGACACCAACCAAGAACAACAAAAATGCCTTAATACAATGCTCTCCAGTCTTACGGAGCTCCTCCGCCTCCTCCTCCTCATCCAGGTCCTCCAACTGATTGCACTTATGAATGAGTCTAACATACAACTTCTTCAGGTTAGGAATAATAATATTCTCACCCTACTGTGTGCTCGTCTCTTCCTCAGCTTCACTCTCCGTCAAACCTAACTCAGACTGCATCCGCTGAATACCCAACTCGTAGTTGCAGTCTCTATAGTGCATGAGCCTCCCTCAGATCGGGACATGTAAAAGACACGTCACATCATTGAGTGTGACGGTCACCTCCCCAACATGCAAATGAAAGCTCCTGGTCTCCTGATGCCACCTCTTTGACAAAGCTATGATGAGGCCAGAGTTGATGGTATAATACCTAGTCTTAATGAGGGGGCAAGACCGGATGCATTCACCCGTTGCCAGAACCAATCGACACCAATATTCGGGACTTTCAGCTGGTTGTGCCTAGTCTTCCTTCCGTGCGAAGAAGGGTTTGGCCAATGCTCCTTCCGAAACTAAAATATAAATAAACAGAAATAGTTAAAAATAGAAACATTTGAATAACTTAAAAAGACATAACAATTTAATCGTAAAAAAACCAAAGTTAAAATAATCGTCAAACATTTTAACATACCAATTAAATTGTAAACTTGAAATAAACAATTTAATATGACAATTGAATCGTTAAAAAAACTATAATTAAAATAAACATAACTATTGAACCGTAGAAAACACTAACAGGAGGGGGCCTAGATTGCCTTTCGGCCCGTGCACTCCCGGTCATGGTCTCCCTGCCTCATTTCTGTAACAGTTCGTTTTTCGTTAGAATTATTTTATTTATTTATTATGTGTGTTTATATGCACTTGTGTGTGATTAATTGCCTTTGTGTGTATTTTATTTTGGATTAGTGGATTTTTGGCCTAGAAGGGTATTTTAGTCATTTTGGACTCAAGAGTATTTTGGTCTTTTGGTGAGAAGGGTAAAATAGTCATTTTATTTGGAAGGTTATTTTTGGTGTTTTAAATGGGAATAATTATTTTTACTAAGTTACTAGTGAGTTTGGGGAATTAATTAGCGCCGGTAATTATTCGTTATTTTACGGTTTAGTGTACTTTAGTGAATTAGTCGGTAAGAATATTGAGTCAATTAAGACAATTAGAGACTAAGCCCAATTATGTGGAGAATATATAAACACAACACATGTGAGAAAATTAGGTCATTACATTCATTCACTCATTTCACAAAAACATTTTTGAGATGGAGGTAGAGAGAGAAAGTGGATCAAGAGGAAGAAAAGAGGAGCTAGAGAGAGAGCGCTTGGGATTGGAGACTATGAGCTAAATTGAAGTTAGGGTTTGGATTCTTTAAGAACTAGAGGTAAGGGGGATGATTTCTCTTCATCAATTGAGTCATAATCTATTATTTTCAATTATGAGTTTAAGTGTTTTTGTGATAATTGTGACTTTTTGTAATTTTGAATGATGAAATTCATGCTCCTAATTCATGTGAAAGGAAAAACTAAATATCTGTGAAAATCACTTATTTAAATAAAAGAGAAAAAGAAAAACGATTTAGAGGGGGTGATTTAAGATAAAAAAAAATTGACCCTAAACAACCCATCTTTAATGAGTAAAGGGGAATAAACTATGATTTTAGACGACGGCTCACAAAGAGAGAGTTATGTGATAGGGAGACAAATTGTATGTTATGCATTATTTTTTACTATACGTGCGATTTGGAGTTTTATCTCTAAGGCTTTTAACGAGATCATATTCATTCAATTTTTTTTCTTCTTCAGTATGATTTTTCTATCTAATTTTTCTTAGTAAGATTTTAAGGAGATATCGTTTAAACCTCATGTATGGTGTTTTCATGATAACAACCTATATTGATTATGATAAGAAAAATACTAACGAGTGCTATAAATATACGATTTAAGAAAATGAATATTGTATGATTCTTTTGAAAAATGCTTATGCAACTTTTTTAAAATTTTAAAAAATGTTATTTTAAATTTCTTCAGAAAAAAAATGTTATTTTAAATAAAAGTTTCTAATTTTTGCAAGACCCTTTCCATGAAATCAAGAAATTAGAAACATAAAATTAATAATTAAATATGAAATGTATATTCAATGAAATCCAATTGAAGTTGGATTATTTGTGCAGTGATCTTGGCTTCAGCAAAACTATTCGACCTATCTATCTATATTCGGTGTTATTTACGCCCCCAACCTTGGCCCCAAAATAGTAATGATTTACTTCTCTGTTCGCACATTTTGACCATTTTTTTTGGTGTCCAGAGTTCAAACCCTAAACTTTACATATGTTATGTATTGTTCTACTAACCGAGTTAAGCTCATGAAGACATTATATAAAAATAAATGATAATATATAAATGTTATTAAATTTACCCCGACAAATAATTTTAAAATATCAAATTTTTATAATTTTCATCAATATATAATGAAAGGTACTCCCTCCGTTCCATAATAACTGAGTCATTTTCAAAAAAATATTGTCTCAGAAAAATTGACCCATTTCACTTTCCAAAACAATATTAATTACTTTTTTTCAATTATAACTCTAATTAATACTACTTTCACAACTCCCAATTCAATATATTCTACTTTACATTTATGATAAAGAAAAATGAACCAATACTTAACAAAACATTCAAAACCATTTCTCTCTCTCCTTCACTAATATATTTTTCTCAATAAGTATGAAATGAGTAAAAGGCTCAGTTGAATTGTGTCGGACATATGAATTTTTTTTAATTAAAGAAAAGGAGAAAAAACTCCCGACATTTCGGTATTATTCCCGCGGATTTCAATGTTACAGACCACTCGTTTTCTTTCTTTCTTTTTCTGTCATATCTTCCCAATTTTTTTCCTGTTTTCTTTTCTTTCACTTCGAAGAAAACAAAAATGGCACGAAAACTTTCACTACATTTGAATCACACTCTTCACACTTCATTACACTTGAATCGCCACTTACATCTTCATTTCCTCCCATCCTCCCTTCTCAAGAAGAACACATCTATCCATTTAACAAACCAATGCATTATTACATCCTCGAGCCGGAACCGTCGCTTCGAGTTTCTAACAGCTTGCTCAGTTCAAAATTACGATGCCATAGATGAATCTGAAGAAAAAGTTCAAATTAACAACGGTTCTGACGAAGAAGAAGAAGTGAAAGAATTGGTTGAGCAGAGTATATGGATTCAGATGAAGGAAATTGTATTGTTTACTGGACCTGCTATTGGTCTTTGGTTATGCGGACCGTTAATGAGTCTCATTGATACTGCTGTTGTTGGTCAAGGAAGTTCAATTGAACTCGCTGCTCTAGGTATAGTTTTTTATCATATGAATTTGTTTAATTGTTGAAATTGCATAATAATGTATGATGCGTATTGAATTCTTTTTCATGGAGCAGGTCCTGCTACTGTTTTTTGTGATTACTTGGGCTACTCGTTCATGTTTTTGTCGATTGCTACTTCAAATATGGTTGCTACTGCACTTGCTAAACAGGTTTGTTTTTTATTCCCTTTTTTAATTGGGTAGAAAATATTGATGAATATGCATTTCTGAACAGATAGTTGGTATTCAAATATGGGTGGTTAGTCTCGCCCTGGTTGAGATGATACATATGGCGCTAATGATCTAAGGTTTTAGGTAGAAACATGGTGTTTTGGTCTTTTTTTGTTCCTGAATCCTGATTATTAACTTGCTGTTGCTCTCTATGTTTCATAGACTCTCGAACAAATGGTATCAGAGTCAAGTTAACTTGATGGGAGAGTGGAGTAGATCTTTATATCGAAAGTCTTTCTGGTAATGTAGTCGTTGGTTAGTAATGGGAGTGAAAGTACACTGATGTGACAAACTTACAATTGATGGGAAGATTGTTGGAGTTAAAGTGAGTGCTTAGTCTTCTATCGACCAGGAACTAACATAATGACAATTATATAAGAGATGTGGGCGTGACCTTGTTGGGACTTCCGGGGAGCCTAAAACATCGGGGTGGATCGTCGCATTGGACTAAGAGCAACCACACAAGTGAGTTGGACGTCACATCTTCACCAAAAACCTTAGGATCAGTTTGGGAGTTTAAGAGGGGAGCGGAGGGCTTTGGAAAAAAGGAACGAGAAAGTGGGATATGTGGAGGGTTTTAGGAGGCGAGGACTTTGAAGAGTTTATTTTTCCTCACAGTGCAAAGTTTCCCCATGAACTTGAAAATTGTAGTGTTCTGATTTCTGGGTTTATACTTAAGAGGTCTGAGTTTATATTTTAATATATATTCAAGATTTTAAAAAAATTGAAGGAATTCCACAATATATGATCATATAACATTTCAATCACACTTTATTCATATTTAGAAACATTTTATAGGTTGCTTTATTGTTTTAATTTTTTTAAATGATCAATGTTAGTAATTAGTTGTTACTTGCTGGATTAGTTTTTTTTCTTTCTCTTTCGTCCAGGTTTGAACCCACGACCTCCAATTCCTTTATCCCTTAGCTCAAATTAATTGAACTTAATTTATAAAAGAAAAATAAGCCATCCCCTTCCAAACAGAACCTAAAGCATTTGATATATGAATCATCTCAGTTATATGCTGCTCGACATCTACTTTTTCATTCAACGTGAGACTTTGAACCCACACTTGACACATCAATAGACCTATATACACCCAACAATGGCAAGCTGAGGATAACATCTGAAGCAATGTAAGATTAGGTGCACGTAATCTTACAATGAAATTGTGTAAACACCCAGTAGACCAGTAAATTTTTTGGCATTATTGTATTGCTATGTGCCACATCCATGGTTTTATGCACACAGAACTTTTAGGATTTATTGCCCCTGCCTTTCATGAGTAAATATGTTTGTGTAGGATAGGGAGGAAGTGCAGCATCACATATCTGTATTGCTTTTTATTGGGTTAGCATGTGGCTTGGCGATGCTTTTTTTCACAAGATTATTTGGTGCAGCAACGCTCGCAGGTATTGAAAATGAGAGCTCTGACCAGTCGTGTCCATTTCTTGGGATAATAGTAATTCATTAATGCATAAATGGTAATAGAGCCTACCCCATGTCTGATAAATTGTTCTATTTTTGCCCTTTTCAGCTTTTACTGGACCAAAGAATGTACATATAGTACCCGCAGCTAATAGTTATGTCCAGGTTTTTTTCTTCTGATTAATATCCTTCAAATTAAATTAAGATGGTAATTAATGTTTTTCAAAATTCAAGAAATCAAAAAACAATTTATAGCAAGAAATGAGTAACTTCAATTTTCACTTCTGGTAATCGTAAATAAAGGTTTGAATGGCAATGCCTCTTTAAATAAAAAATACAGCCTTTCAAATAGGATTCTGCTTTTGTTTCTGCATGATTTACATATTGAAATTGATCAAAGGAAGGTATCATCCTCTGCTTGATTTAGTAACACTGGATTTCTTTTGGTATTAGATTCGAGGGTTGGCATGGCCTTGTTTACTTGTTGGGTCGATCGCCCAAAGTGCAAGGTGCAAACATACTATTTATTTCTCTCGTGTTTATTTCTAAAACGAGTTGTTGCAATTTACGAAACTTTGTTAAATCTGAGCGTCTGTTCACCATATACTATTTTAGTGATAAAGTTTGTCTTAATAGTTGCTTAGAAGCTTTTGGCTAAAATTCTGCTTGCTATGAATGACTTTTTCAGATTGCAAGGCTCCTTTTGTCCCTCAACTGTAATACCGTTTTCTCTATGTTGACGATTTCTCATTTGCTTCTTATATTTAAATGAAAATGTGAATTATCCTCTCTCTGTTCTTAATGCCTAAATCATTCTTTGAACTGCTTGAGCAAAGTGTTTTTTACCCTGAGAATAGTTCAAGTATTTAGTAAACTGTTACTTTTTATGATTTTCAATTTAATAATATTATAACTATTGGGTTATCATTTAATTCCTATTATTGATATCCACATTCTTTCATGCAGTCTTGGTATGAAAGATTCTTGGGGACCCTTGAAGGCTTTGGCTGCTGCGAGTATTATAAATGGAATTGGTGATATAATTCTGTGCAGATATTTAGGCTATGGGATTGCTGGGGCTGCATGGGCTACATTGGCATCCCAAGTATGCCGAACAAACTCTAATGCATTATGTTGTAGATAATGAATTTTGGTTGTAGGCACATAACTATGTAAATATTATATTTTGTAATAAGCTTATTAATTAGGCCCAGGAGTTAAAGCTTCTATATATTCAGATTAGTGTTTGTAATTTTCACATACATATAATAATACTTCAGAATATTTTTCCACACATCATAATTAATTAATGGTATCATATATGGGTTTGCCTATTTTCAATGCACTAAACTAATCAAAGTGCACTGCTTTTACATCCCTTCTTGTTTTCAGGTTGTTGCAGCGTATATGATGAGCCAAACTCTAAACAAGAAGGGATACAATGCATTTGCCTTCACCATTCCTTCAGGGAAGGAATTTTTGTCAATATTAAGTCTTGCTGCTCCTGTATTTGTAACATTGATGTTAAAGGTTGAATCAAGTATTTTGCTATGTTTGTAACTCTTTATCTCGAGTAGTGTAACCATTAAATATAACTGAAAATTCTGATGTTTAGGTGGCTTTCTACTCTCTACTTATATATTTTGCTACATCAATGGGTACAAATAAAATGGCTGCTCATCAAGTTAGTTTTACTCCTGTCTTGTATTTTGTAACTCTATTCCTTCGCTTTCTATCTGCACATTTTCTGAACACCAAACTCAAACAGATTATAACTCAACTCTTATTTTAGGTCATGCTTCAGATCTACATGTTATGCACAATATGTGGTGAACCTCTCTCCCAAACTGCTCAATCATTTATGCCTGAGTTGATGTATGGAGTAAATCGGAGTTTGGCAAAGGTTAGTGATACTTATTCACTGATTTCGAAAGATATCTCCTCCAACCTCATATATATAGGAGGATCATTTTAGAGCTCGTTTTTGTGCTCAGTTGAATTTCATTTTATATAGGAAGTTCATCTTTCTTTTTGAAGGGTAGTTATAAGCAATGATACTATGTTCTCCTTACTAATTCGTATTGTAGATTCTCTCCATTCAAAAGTTCCCTGAGTTTATAGTATCTTGACAGGCTCGATCGCTTCTAAGGTCTCTTCTAACTATTGGAGCTGTACTAGGGTTGCTTTTTGGGATTGTTGGAACATCTGTTCCTTGGTTATTCCCCTACATTTTTACACCTGATCAGATGGTCATCCAGGAGGTCAGTTATTGAATTTTTAAACTTTAGCTCAGAAATTTTCACCATCTCCTTTGGAATTAAGGTTTCTGTTAGTGATTAATTTGTTTTTGTGATTACGCAGATGCATAAGATACTGATTCCATACTTTTTAGCGCTAGTGGTCACACCTGCAACTGTTGGCCTGGAGGGAACATTGCTGGTATGCTCGTGTTAGACTGAAATATTAGGAATTTTATTATTTTAGCGTTCGTATGTTGGTAGTCTTATTCAGTTGGATCTACTCATTCTACTAGACTATTACTTGGCCTAGACGTTTCGCATAATTTAGCGTTCGTATGTTGGTAGTCTTATTCAGTTGGATCTACTCATTCTACTAGACTATTACTTGGCCTAGATGTTTCGCATAAAAATGAGTATCAAAGACCAAGCCTCTTGAAAAGCCCAATAGTTTCGCATAGGTTCCATAGTAATTTTTCATTATGAAATAGCCTTTGCACTTGAGGCGCTAAAAAAGGTATAAGCCTACTTATTTAGGTAGAATGGAGTATGATAAGCACCTAACTCCTAACTATTTGGTAGCTCTGCATCATGTCCAAGATCCAGTTCTCCTAAAAGATCAAGTTATTATCAAGAGAGGTTTTACATAGATAACTCCGAGGGGAGTATTAGATTTCTGTCTTACAATTATATATCTCTCACATTATACAATGTCATTAATATTATTCGACTTCCATTATTTCCCTTTAAATTCAATAGCTCGGTTCAACTTGTCTATAATAAATGGGAAAAAATGTGGCATCACTAACTGCTTCTCACAAACTTATTTATGCAGATGTCTAAGACTTCCTCAAATGAATCTCGTGTGCTATTTTTAAAATTGTATTAAACTTGCTCTATTAAACAGTGCAATTTTCTTTTTTAAGGTCGTTAGACCATATATAATGTACTTAATAGCTTAACTCATGATCCCGTACTCCCCCAACACGTGGTATCAGATCTTGTGTCAGCTTGGCGGGGGAGTGTGAGGGGGATCATGATATTGAATCATTGTATCGAAAGTCTTTCTAGCGGTGTAGTTAGGAGGCGTATTTCGTTAGGGTTAACTTGTAACAATGGTGCAAGTATAGGATGTGAAACTCACACTTGAGGGGCATATTGTTGGGTTCAAGTGTGAGTGGTTAGTCTCATATCGACTATGAACGGGATAAATGTTGGATATATAAGAAAGATGACCCATATAACTAATTAATGCCTTAAAGTTTTGGGTGGAGATGTGATGTCCCAATCTCATGTTAATCCTAGATCATTGGCCTGTTATTGCTCGTCACTCCCCAGACTCCCCAACAGTCATGACAATTTATTTATTTATTTATCCAGGTTGCATGTTGCTTCTTGTTAATTGTCTATATTTGCTTATGCAGGCTGGACGGGATCTTAGATTTATAAGCTTGTCAATGACCGGATGCTTTTGTTTGAATGGTCTAGTATTATTGGTAACAACTTTTCCTTGGTTTGCTGGTGTACGTAGTAATACTGCTTGACTAATTTTTCTGTAACACCCAATTTACCTCGATGCAGATCCTATCTAGCAGATATGGTTTGCAAGGCTGTTGGTTTTCCCTTGCTGGATTTCAATGGGTAAGACTCGGACCTAGAATTCATAGAAAGTGCTAGTACTTTTTCGTGAACATATTCTGACAGGGACATATTGTGTTTATTAGGTTCGGTTTTCATCGGCCCTTCTGCGCCTTCTATCTCCCAACGGCATTTTATACTCGGAATATATAAGCCAGTATGAGCTGCAAAAGTTGAAGGCTGCATAGTTTAGGAGTTCCATTTTTAGTTCATGGTACATTATACAAATAGAAGCATGTTGTCTGTTGATTGCAATCCTTGTTAAGTATGTTACAAAATAGATATCCATCTTAATGTCGATACAATTCAGTGCTCGGAAACTACAGGTGCTGAGTTGTATCGGAAACTAAGCGGGGAAATGGAGGATGTGGGAAAATTGAATCCACAGCCTTGAACATATATCTTTTTTGTGATCAAGTGTGGTGCCACTGGGGTATAGTTATTTGGTAAACCTTTCTACTTTTATGGTGGCTTTGCCATTTAGAAATAGAGGAGAGTAAATATGTTCTCATGGAACTTGGGTTCAAAAATGGCTTGCAAGGTAGGAATGTGGTGCATGTACAAACTCACTTTTCAGATCATATCTCATATAATATAAACTCGTTTCCATAAAAATATAATTAATGTCATTCCATTCCCATCTACAATCGATGATTTTCAGAGGGTCGCATCTCACTGATCAAATTTCCTATCAAGCATCATGATAGTTTATTTAAAGATTTTAACTACCCAAGTTGAGATAGGGGATCTTCCACTTTTCAGCAGAATCTATTGTGAAACTAAAAGCCAAGGCCAATCAAGAGCCTAAAACATCCTTAATCTCTTCATTCCAATTGTTAATGACTGTAGTTTAGAGATCTGTAACTCATGCACGTCAGCTACCATGTGAATAGAGAATGAGTTGCAAGATGACTATAGACAACTGATCAAGAATGGTACCTCTGCCGAAGAAATGATTTGGGAATTTAATTCACGTATCGAGTGGAGAAATGATGGTAGGGGACTTGTGCGAGAGAACGAATACGGGAATGGCAGAGGAGGAGCTTCACCTGGTTGTTGCAAGCCATGATAACAAAGTGATAAATGGTCCTGATTTTTCTGATACGCTCCGCTATAGCGGCCGGCACGGCCGCTTTTGACAACAGAGGTTCACCAAATGGATCAATTCTGTGACCTGTATGCTGTTATATGATGGATAGTTCGCTGAGGCTGAGTTCCATTGTGTTAAAGCCTGGCTAATTTTGGAGTAGCTTCTAAATGTTACTATTCCATTTATTTTCTTTTGCTGCTTCCTCTTTCTCTTCCCAGCTCCCAAAGTGAAGCTTCTTCACACAACCTTTGCAATACAATCACTGGCATCTCCTTATGACTGCTATGCTTGTTCCATCACCTTGGACTAATTCAAGATATTCAACCTTCGACTTGTCTTTTTGATGTGTCAAATCAATAGGAGAGGTGGCAGTGATACACAGGGAGAGAAGTTGTTTCTTTTTGTTGTACTTGGTTGCCAACTGAGTATTGTTTGTGCACTGCCATGTCCCACATCGGTCAGAAGCATGACAAGCAGGCAAAGCTTTGTTATAAATTTGGAATTTGATCAATGTTAAAAGCATACCTTTCTCGGCCTTTTGGCTAAGATCAAGTGTAGTATCTGTTCTTATCAGTTTAATATCTGATATGTGGGCCAATGGTTCACAAGATATTAAATTAATTTTTATAGGGAGAGAGTCAGTCTAGTAGCTTGCTGCTTGGGCTCTTAAGTGTCGCCTTTGTGTTGCACTATTGCATAGGCTGGCGCATCCCACCAATTTAATTCAATTTTTTTATATTTATTTTTGCAATTTTTGAAGTTTTCAAAGGTTGAGCTTGTTTCACCACCTTAATTTCAAAGGTTTGCACTTTAAATTGACAAATATACCCTTACATTCTTTTTTAAATTTTCAACTATTACCTTTATTTTAAGGGTTAAATAAGTTTTTCGTCCCTATAAATATAACGAATTTTGATTTTAGTCCCTATAAGATTATACCGAATGTTTCCATCCTCAAAAATTTTTTATTTTGTTTTTGGTCCTTAATGTATATAAAAAAATTTATTTTGTTTTTGGTCCTTAATGTATATAATTTTAACGTGTTCTTGACATTTTTTGAACATAATATGAATATATAAATGTCGAATATCATAAACGGACATAACATGGATACAATTTGAACATAAAAAGTTATAATTTTGCCATTTATATGAACATAAAATGGCCATTAAGGACGAAAAACAAAATAAAAAAATTTGTAAAGATGAAAACATTCAGTTTAATTTTTTAGGAACTAAAATCAAAATTCGCTATATTTATAAGGACGAAAAACTTATTTAACCCTTATTTTAATTTCTCTCCTCTTTCTTCATTTGTCTCCATCCCCATTTCATTTTTTCTCTTCCTCTAATTTTTAATTTTGATATCATTTTCCTGTGATCCATCGTTTTTCCAAATTTTTTAATTTGATAGTCTCCCGTCCCAAATTTTATGACGTTTTGGGCATTTCACATGTATTAAGAAATATAATTAATATTTTGTGGAAAAGAGTCCTTAATAAATGATATGAGAAAGATAAATGAAAGAATTGAAAAAAGAGATTTTAATAAATAGTTAAGGATATAATAGGAAAAATAACATTAATGTTTCATTGGTATTGTAAAACGACATATAATTTGGGAATTTTTTTTTTTTTTAAAGCAACATACAATTTGAGACGGAGGGAGTATCATTTTCCCTTATCTAATTTTTGTGATCCATCGTTTTTCCAAATTTCATACGTATCATTTTTTGATGTGGCAGGAACATAATGAAGCAAAGAATCATAACATTCCTAAGGATTCTGTGTTCTTTTAGCAAATTAACACACTTCTGATTAATCCTTCCTTCAAATAGAGCCTATTTAAAATAGGTTTCACGGACATGGACTTGAACTTAATTCACGTATTTCAAATTTTATATATGCGTGGTTAAACGTGAACTTAATTCATGTACTTCATGCGTCTTAGAATTATTATTTTTTTTTCAAAAAAAGTTGGAAATTATTATAATTACAGCGAACATAAATTCAATAGACTTACCTACCTCAATCTAAGAGAAAATTAAGCAACTGATTTGGTCCTCTTGATGCGTTCAAAATTATTTTATTTTATTTTATTTTATGAATGCTCGTTTTAGGCGCTTGGTTGAAGGATTTGATGAATTTTGTAGTGGATGGATTTGATGTATATGAATTTGGTAGATTGAATTGCCGCCCCTAAATGACACATATTTTACCTTTGAAATCAACACTATTAATTATTTCCTTAATATCTCTGTAAAACTCAAATAAGATATCTAATATGAGATGGGGGAGTAAGATTCGTCAAAACCTCGTGTTTGATGTTCTCAAGATAACAACCTATTGATTATCATAAGAAAAATGCTAACGAGTGCAATAAAAATCCGATGTAAGAAAATTAGTATTGTATTATTCTTTTGAAAAAGATAATGCTAGATTTCACGACAACCAATCTCGCAAAAAAAACACGATACAGTAAAGTCTATTTGTAGAGGGGTCTTCTTTTTACCATACCCGCCCATGTTTTCAATCAAATGCAGAACTCAAGGGCTATAACGCGTTCATGAATGGCTCGTGAATTTGTTATCGCTACAAATAACATCGTCCTTTGAAAAATGTGTATTCAATTTTTTAAAAATGTTATTTTCAATAGAAAGTTTTTAATTTTAGCACCACCCTTTCCATTAAATCAAGAAATTAAAAGCATTAAATTAATAATTAAAGAGTCTTGTTAGCGAGTGTCCCGAAACATTTTTAAACATTCTAAAATAAGCAATCATTTTTTTAAAAAGTCAAATGTTTCGATTTCCAATATATTACATATTTTTTTATAAATACTTACTACTTATGGTTCTTAAAGAGTGTCTCGGAATTCTAGTTAACATTTCCTATAATTAAATATGAGATGTATATGAGTAATTAAATTATGTTTTTATGATTTTTTTTAATTAAAAAAAAACTCCCGACATTTGGTTATCATTCCCGCGGATTCCACGTTACAGACCACTCGTTTTCTTTCTCTTTCTATTTCTGTCATCTTCCCATATTTTTCTCTGATTCTTTTCTTTCACTTCGAAGAAAACAAAAATGGCACAAAAACTTTCACTAAACTTCAGTCACACTCTTCACACTTCACTACACTTGAATCGCCACTTACCTCTTCATTTCCTCCCACCTTCCCTTCTAAGGAAGAACACTACTATCCATTCAACAAGCCAATGCATTATTACATCCTCGAGCCGGAACCGTAGCTTCAAGTTTCTAACAGCTTGCTCAGTTCAAAATTATGATGTCGCAGATGAGTCTGAAGAAAAAGATCAAATCAGCGAGGTTTCTTCTAAAGAACAAGCACAAGAAGAAGAAGTGAAGGAACTTGTTGAGCAGAGTATATGGATTCAGATGAAGGAAATAGTTTTGTTTACTGGACCTGCTATTGGTCTTTGGTTATGTGGACCATTGATGAGTCTCATTGATACTGCTGTTGTTGGTCAAGGAAGTTCAGTTGAACTTGCTGCTTTAGGTATTTCTTTTTTAATCATATGAATTTGTTTAATCGTTGAAATTGCACAATAATGTATGGATTTTGTTTTCTACATGAGCAGGTCCTGCCACTGTTTTTTGTGATTATTTGGGCTACTCTTTTATGTTTCTGTCGATTGCTACTTCGAATATGGTTGCTACTGCCCTTGCTAAACAGGTTTGAATTTTATTCCCATTTTTTAATTGGGTAGATAATATTAATGAATATGCATTTCTGAACAGATAGTTGGTATTCAAATGTGAGTGGTTAGTCTCACACTAGTTGAGGATGAGTGAAACAAATGATATAGATAATTTGTATGGCTAATGATCTTAGGTTTTGGGTGGAAATGTAGTGTTTTGGTTTTTGTAGTTCATGATTGGTTAACTTGTTGTTGCTCCCTATGTTGTGGGGTCTCTCCAACAAGTGGTGTCAGAGCAAGTTAACTTGACGAGAGAGCGGAAGTAGATCTTTATATCAAAAGTCTTTCTGGTAATGGAGTCGTTGGTTAGTAATGGCGGTGAGAGTACGGTGATGTGAGAGACTTACAATTGTTGGGAAGATTGTTAGAATTCATTTTGAGTGGTTAGCCTTCTATTGACTAGGAATTGATCAAATGACAATTATATAAAAGATGTGAGTGTGACCTTATCGGCACTTCCATGGAGCCTAAAACAATGGGGGCGGACCGCATTTGACTAAGAGCAACCACACAAGTGAGACTTTGAACTCACACTTGACACATCAACAAACCTGTATACACCCGTATACACCCAACAATGACAAAAGCATAGGACAATATTTAAAGCAATGCATGATTAGGTGCATGTATTCTTACAATGAAATTGTGTATACACACAGAAGGCTAGTAAATTTTTTGGCATTAATGTTATGTATTCACATCCATGACTTTATGCACACAGAACTTTTAGGATTTATTGCACCGCCTTTGATTAGTTAATATGTTTGTGTAGGATAGGGAGGAAGTGCAGCATCACATATCTGTCTTGCTTTTTATTGGGTTAGCATGTGGCTCGGCGATGCTTTTTTTCACAAGGTTATTAGGCGCAACAACGCTAGCAGGTATTGAAAATGAGAGCTCTGTCCAGTTGTGTCCCTTTTTTTGGGATAATAGTAATTCACTAATGCATAAATGGTAATAGAGCCTACCCCATGACTGATGAATTGTTCTATTATTGCCTTTTTCAGCTTTTACTGGACCAAAGAATGTACATCTAGTACCCGCCGCTAATACTTATGTCCAGGTTTTTTTTTCTTTCTGATTACTATCCTTCAATTTAAATTAAGATTATAATTAATGTTTTCAAAAATTCAAGAAATCATAAAATAATTTATGGCGAGAAATGAGTAATTTCAATGTTCATTTCTTGTTATAGTAAATAAAGGTTTGTATGCCAATGCTTCTTTAAATAAAGTATACAACCTTTCAAATATGATTCTGCTTTTGTTTCTTCATTATTTACATATTGAAATTGATCAAAGGAAGGTATCATCCTCCGCTTGATTTAGTAACACTGAATTTCTTTTGGTGATAGATTCGAGGGTTGGCATGGCCTTGTTTACTTATTGGATCGATTGCTCAAAGTGCAAGGTGCAAACATACTCTCTATTTCTAATGTTTCTTTCTAAAATGAGTTGTTGCGATTTGCAAAACTTTATGTCAAATATGAGAATCTGTTTTTCATATTTTTTTTTTAGTTTATGTTCAATTTGGTGATAAAGTTTGTCTTAATAGTTGCTTGAAACTTTTGGCTAAAATTCCCCTCGCCATGAATGACTTTTCTCAGATAGCAAGGTTCCTTTTGTCACTCAATAGTATACTGCTTGCTCTACGTTGATGATTTCTCATTTGCAACTTATATTTAAATGAAAATGTGAATTATCCTCTCTCTGCTCTTAATGCCTAAATTGTTCTTTAAACTGTTTGAGCAAAGTTTTTTTACCCCGAGAATAGTTTAATGTGCTTCCAGAGCATATACCTGGTGAACTCCCTGAGGAGTAAACTGTTGCTTTTTATGATTTAAAATTTAATAATATTATACTATTGGGTTCTCATTTAATTCATATTCTTGGTATCCACATTCTTTCACGCAGTCTTGGTATGAAAGATTCTTGGGGACCCTTGAAGGCTTTGGCTGCTGCCAGTATTATAAATGGAATTGGTGATATAATTCTGTGCAGATATTTAAACTATGGGATTGCTGGGGCTGCATGGGCTACATTGGCATCCCAAGTATGCCGAACAAATTTATATGCATTATGTTGTAAACAATTAATTAGGGTTGTAGGCACATACTATGTAAATATTGGCCATTACTTTTCCCACCATATGAGTTTCTCGCGTGCCCCATTCGGATTCTAAAATCCGAAATGTTTTAACGTGTTTTGAAGGTTTTTATGGGGTGTATATGCCGTTCGGATTCTATAATCCAAACTGCACAGGGCGCGCGAGAAATCAATAGGGTGGGAAAAGAAGCAAATATTAGGTTTTTTTGTATTAAGCTTACTAATTAGGCCATGAGTTAAAGCTTCTATATTCAGATTAGTGTTTGTACTGTTCTGTTCACATAAATTTAATAATACTTCAAAATATTTTTCACACATCATAATTAATTAATGGTATCATATACGGTTTTGCCTATTTTCAATGCACTAAAATAATCAACGTGCACTGCTTTTCAGGTCGTTGCTGCATATATGATGAGCAAAGCTCTAAATGAGAAGGGATACAATGCATTTTCCTTCACCATTCCTTCAGGGAAGGAATTTCTGTCAATATTTAGTCTTGCTGCTCCTGTATTTGTAACATTGATGTTAAAGGTTGAATAAAGTATTTTGCTATATTTGTAGCTCTTTATCTCGAGTAGAATAACCTTTAAATATAACTGAAAGTTCTGATGTGTAGGTGGCTTTCTACTCTCTAATTATATATTTTGCTACATCAATGGGTACAAATAAAATAGCTGCTCATCAAGTTAGTTTTACTCCTGTCTTGTATTTTGTAACTCTATTGCTTTGCTGTCTATCTGCACATTTTCTGAACAGCAAACTCACAAACATATTTGAACTCAACTCTTATTTTAGGTCATGCTTCAGATCTACATGTTATGCGCAATATGTGGTGAACCTCTATCCCAAACTGCTCAATCATTTATGCCTGAGTTGATGTATGGAGTAAATCGGAGTTTTGCAAAGGTTAGTGATACTCATTCACTGATTTCAAAAGATCTCTCCTTCAACCTCATATATATAGTATCGTTTTAGAGCTCGTTTTTGTACTCAGTTGATTTTCATTTTATTATATAGGAGGATCATCTTTCATTTTGCTTTGAAGGGTAGTTTTAAGCAATGATACTATGTTCTCCTTACTAATTCATATTGTAGATTCTCTCCATACATTTTTATGTATACTCAAAACTTCCCTGAGTTTATAGCATCTTGACAGGCTCGGTCGCTTCTAAGGTCTCTTCTAACTATTGGAGCTGTATTCGGGTTGCTTTTGGGGATTGTTGCAACATCCGTTCCTTGGTTATTCCCCTACATTTTTACACCTGATCAGATGGTCATTCAGGAGGTTAGTTCTTGAATTTTTAAACTTTAGCTCAGAAATTTTCACCGTCTCCTTTGGAATCAAGGCTTCTTTTAGAGGTTAACTTGTTTTTTTTATTATGCAGATGCATAGGATTCTGATTCCATACTTTTTAGCACTACTGGTCACACCTGCAACAGTCGGCCTGGAGGGAACATTGCTGGTATGCTCATGTTAGATTGGAATATTAGGAATTTTATTATTTTAGTGATCTTATGTTGGTAGTCTTATTCAGTTGGATCTGTACTCGTTCTACTAGACCTGACCTAGATTTTTAGCATAAAAATGAATATCAAAGACCAAGCTTCTTGAAAATCCTAATCTGTTTCACATAGGTTCCATAGTGATTTTATATCTTTTAACACGTTTCATTATGAAATAGCCTTTGCGATTGAGGTGCTAAAAAAGGAGTAAGCCTACTTATTTAGGTAGAATGGGTATGATAAGCACCCAACCCTTAACTATTTAGTAGCTCTGCATCATGTCCAAGATCAGTTCTCCTAAAAGATAAAGTTGTTAACAAGACATGTTTGCATCGCTACTCGGAGGGAGTATTAGATTTCTGTTTTGCAGATACATGCGCGCGCGCACACACACGATGTTATTAATATTTAATATTATCTGATTTCCATTATTTCCTATAAATTCAACAGTTTGGTTCAATTTGTCTATAATGATTGGAAAAGAATATGGAAGTATTAACCGCTTCTTACAACCATAATCCTCTAGGATGTTTAAAAACTTCCTTACATGGAAGTACTAACCGCTTCTTACATGTATGTACTTTCATGATCCTGGACTCCCCCACCAAGTGGGTAACATATCTTGTTTCAGCTTGGTGGGGGAGCATCATAATATTGGATCGTTGTACCCATAGTCTCTCTAGCGGTGCAATTAGGGCGTGTGTTCCGTTAGTTGTAACAACAATGTAAGTCTAGGATGTGAGACTCATACTTGAGGGGGGTATTTTTGGGTTCAGGTGTGCGTGGTTAGTCTCATATCGACTATAAAAGGATTAAATGTTGTATATATAAGAAAAATGACCCATATACATAATGCCTCAAGGTTTTGGATGGAGATGTGGTGTCCTGATCTCTTGTTGGTCCGGGACATTGGGCCTGTTATTCTCTCATTGCTCCCCGGACTCCCCAACATTCATGACAATGTAATTTATTTATCCATGTTGCATGTTGCTTCTTGTTAATTGTGTATATTTGCTTGTGCAGGCTGGGCGGGATCTAAGATTTATAAGTTTGTCAATGACTGGATGCTTTTGTTTGAATGGTCTAGTATTATTGGTAACAACTTTTCCGTGGTTTGCTGGTGTACATAGTAATATTGCTTGACTAATTCTTCTGTAACACCCAATTTACCTCGATGCAGATCCTATCTAGCAGATATGGTTTGCAAGGCTGTTGGTTTTCCCTTGCTGGATTTCAATGGGTAAGACTCGGACCTATAATTCATAAAAAGTGCTAGTACTTTTTCGTGAACATATTCTGACAGGGACATATTGTGTTTATTAGGTTCGGTTTTCATCGGCCCTTCTGCGCCTTCTATCTCCCAATGGCATTTTATACTCGGAAGATATAAGCCAGTCTGAGCTGCAAAAATTGAAGACTGCATAGTTTTGGAGCTCCATTTTTAGTCCATGGTACATTATACAAATAGAAGCATGCTGTCTGTTGCTTGCAATTCTTGTTAAGTATGTTACAAAATAGATATCCATCTGAATGTTGATACAATTCAGTGCTCGGAAACTACAGGTGTTGAGTTGTATCGGAAACTAAGTGAGGAAATGGGGGATGTGGGGAATTGAATCCACTTCCTTGAACATATATCTTCTCTGTGATCAAGTGTGGTGCCACTAGGGTATAGTTATTTGGTAAACCTTTCTACTTTTATGGTGGCCTTGACATTTAGAAATAGAGGAGAGTAAATACGTTCTCATTGTTGGAATTTGGGTTCAAAATGGCTTGTAAGGTATAGGAATGTGGTGCATGTATAAACTCATTTTCAGATCACATCTCATAATATAAACTCATTCCATAAGAATATAATTAATGTCTTTCCATTCCCATCCACAATCCATGATTTTCGGAGGGTCGCATCCCACTGATCAGATTTCTTATCAAACATCATGATTAGTTTATTTAAAATTTTAACTACTCAAGTTGAGAGAGAGGATCTTCCACTTTTCGGCAGAATCTGTCGTGAAACTGAAAGCCAAGGCATACCGAGAGCCTAACACATCTGTAATCTCTTCATTCCAATTTTTAATGACTGCTTAGAGATCTATAACTCATGCACGTCAGCTACCATGTGAATAGAGAATGAGTTGCAAGATGACTATAGACAACTGATCAAGAATGGTACCTCTTCTTCCTAAGGAATGTTTTGGGAATTTAATTCACGTATGGAGTGTAGAAATGATGGTAGGGGACTTGTTCGAGAATGAATGCGGGAATGGCAGCGGATAAGCTTCACTTGGTTGTTGCAAACCATGATAACAAAGTGATACAGTGGTCCATGAAGAGTGGTTTCGGTCTCAATACATCTACCAAATGGATCAGTTCTATGCTGTGATGATGGGTTGTTCATTGAATTTATGAACCAACTATTCAGATACTTTTATATAATAACCAGTAACACTAAAGAATTAAGGACTCAAATTTAAAATAAAGTCAAAGCTTATAAGAAACTATGTATGCTATTGTACTGCAATGTGATTGTTGTACAAAATGAACAAGGAACATAAGAAATCTGAAAACTTTCATGTACCTTCCATTTTCTAGCTTAATCGAAGCTTTCACTCCTACTCGCAGCCAGCTAGCCACCACCGACGAAGCCATCAATACCAACACAGGCACCACCCAAAGTTCAGTCATCAACTTTCTGACTTAAACATCTTGTTTATCCAACATTTCAATATCTTTTGCTGCTTCCTCTTTCTCTTCCCAGCACCCTAAGTGAACCTTCTTCACACAATCTTTGCAATACAATCACTGGCACCTCCTTATGACTGTTATGCTTGTCCTATCACCTTGGACTAATTCAAGATATTCAATCTTCGACTTTTCTTTTTGATGTGTCAGATTAATTGGAGAGGTGGCAGTGATACACAGGAGAGAAATTGTTTCTTTTTGTATTTTTGCTTGTACTTGGTTGCCAACTGAGCATTGTTTGTGCACTGAAAAGTCCCACATCGGTCAGAAGTATGACAAGCAGGCAAAGCTTTGTTATAAATTTGGAATTTGTTCATTGTTAGAAGCATACCTTTCTCGGCCTTTTGGCTAAGATCAAGTGTAGTATCTGTTCTTATCAGTTTAATATCTGATATGTGGATCAATGATTCACACGATATTAAATTACTTTTTTTAGGGAGAGAGTCCGCCTAGTAGCTTGCTGCTTGGGCTCTCAAGTGTCGCTTTTGCGTTGCACTATTGCATGGGTTGGCGCATCCCACCAATTTAGTTCAATTTTTTTTTGTTTTTTAATTTTTGAAATTTTCAAAGGTTGAGCATTTCTTTAATATATAGATTTTTAGGTTTGCCACCTTAATTCGAAGTTACACTCTAAATTGACTAACATACCCTTACATTCTTTTTAAAATTTTCAACTATTACCTTTTTTAATTTCTCTTAATATTCATCTCCTCTTTCTTCATTGTCTCCAACCCGTGTATATGGGACAGGACATGAACTTGAACTTAAATAGGTGGGTTTCACGGACTTGAACTTAATTCACATATTTCAATTCTCATATATGTGTGGTTAAAGCGTGAACTTAATTTATGTACTTGCAAATTATTATAATTACAGCGAACACAAATTCAATAGACTTACCTCCCTCAATCGAAAAGAAAATTAAGCAACTGATTTGGTCCTCTTGATGCGTTCAAAATGTTTCTATTTTATTTTATTTTATGAATTCTCGTTTTAGACGTTTGTTGAAACGCAAAAAATTCTTATCAACATGTTGCAGAGCAGGTTGTTATATTAATTGATAAAAATAATTTTGATTTAGTTTTTAACTTTTCATTAAATTTGGTCCCCATCAATGAATATTGCCGAGAGAAAGGTGAAGAATTAGAGTGGAAGATGAAAAAAAAAGGTTTTGGAACATTTACATGATAAAGGACATTTTCGGTATTATGATTAAGTTTTAAACTTTTCTGGGTGTAAGTAGATATGTTCGTGGTGTAACTACATTAGAAAAATTCTAATATTTATTGTTTTTTATGTGTGGAAAATAAGTATTTTTATTTAATGAAATTTGACAAATTTTGCACTACCTTATTATTATTATTATTATTATTTTATGGCACATGCCCCCTCCCAAAAAAAAAATCGTTGTCAATTGTGTTAATTCATTGTGATAATATTGTAGCTATTATCACTACAATGGTAAGAAACGATGATAAAGGCACAAACAAAGAACAATAAAAGAGATAGCTACTCTCTAAAAGAACAATTAAAGTAGATCATGTACATTTTATGGCACATGGTATATATATGTCCCTCGAACGATTAACTTCAGTGTAGTAGTTAATTGCACGCATAGTTGTACCTGGATCTATTTTATCCTGGAGACGACGTGGTTGATAGTCTGTCGTGTGCAGTTTTGGGTAGTGTTACAAAACGTTTTAAAGAGAGCGAGTTGGTCGTAAATCAACCTAATAATAACTTCGGCGGATGAAAATTCTTTTTCAAAATAGACTTTAGAAATCCTTAGTACAACCGATTGAGAATCCAGAAAACAAACATTTTTGTGTTTGGAACCGTCAAATGCTTAATGCCGGATGTTGTTTAATTATACCATTCACTATGTTATTTAAATATACAATATACTATGTAGCTTAATGTTGGATGTTGTTTAATCATTTTCCTCTGATTCATCGTTTCTATGATTCTTTTGTGATCGCCTCAATTACAATTTTTTTACTCACTGAAGTCTAGAATTGTACACAGATTTCTTCGCTAATAATATCACGATTCCTTTCTATCAATCTTCATCCAAGTCAGATTCCGATGATTGTTATGATTTCTCCATCTTTAGATGGAAACAAAATTTTCATTCATGGATTCGTTCTATCCGAATTGCTCTCGTTTCCAAGAGCAAGATGTTTTTCGTCGATGGAACAATCAACGCTCCTTCCAAGATCGTCATAAAAAAAAATTGCAATTGAGGCAGTCAAAAAAGAATCATAGACAAAGGAAACTGAACGAATCCAAAGGATGGGAAGATGGATCAAAACAATGCAACTCAAATAGAGTCAAAGCTCAAAGATTGAACCCTAATACTATCTTAATAACGTTACCATCTTAGTATCGTTGCAGTCTTGCAGAGATGACAGAAAATCTTCATTTCCATTGAATACAAAATCTGATTCTACAGAAGTGTTGAAATGAAAGCAGAAAATATACATTTATTCTTATGTAACTTAATCTAACTAAAGCTAACAAACTAATTGTTTAGTTAAATAAACCACTAAGTAGCTAAATTAAGTGATAAATCTGGAGTTTCCTCAGGTAAATTGCAACGATAATTAAGAACCCTATAAGGATGGCTTATATTGAATGAAGTGTTAATAGTGTGTGTGGAACGGTCGAATGATTAGTGTTGGAGGTTGTTTAAATATACCCTTTTTTTCAGGGGAAATATACCATATAATAATAATAACAATAATAATACTAATCTTGACCAAAAAAAAAACAATAATAATACTAATAATAATGTAGTGCAAATTTGTCAAATTCAATTAAATAAAAATACTTTTTTTTAAGGAATTAAATAAAAATACTTATTTTCCACAAATAAAAAACAATAAATATTAGAATTTTTCTAATGTAGTTACACCATGAACATATCTAGTTACACCCAGAAAAGTTTAAAACTTATCATAATACCAAAAATGTCCTTTATCATGTAAATGTTTCAAAAAAACCTTTTTTTTAATCTTCCACTCTAATTCTTCACCTTTCTCTCACAAATATTCATTGAAGGGGACCAAATTTAATGAAAAGTTAAAAACTAAATCAAAATTATTTTTATTAATTAATATAACAACTTGCTTTGCAACATGTTGATAAGAATTTTTTGCATTTCAACAAGCGTCTAAAACGAGAATTCATAAAGTAAAATAAAATAGAAACATTTTGAATACATCAAGAGGACCAAATCAGTTGCTTAATTTTCTTTTCGATTGAGGTAGGTAAGTCTATTGAATTTGTGTTTGCTGTAATTATAATAATTTCCAACTTTTTTATAAAAAAAAAAATCTAAGATGCACTAAGTACATGAATTAAGTTCGCGCTTCAACCACACATATATGAGAATTGAAATACGTGAATTAAGTTCACGTCCGTGAAACCCACCTATTTAAGTTCAAGTCCATGTCCGACAAACCTATTTTAAAAATGAAGAAAGAGTAGATGGATATTAAGAGAAATTAAAAAAGGTAATAGCTAGAAAATTTAAAAAAGAATGTAAGGGTATGTTAATCAATTTAGAGTGTAACTTCGAATTAAGGTGGCAAACCTAAAAATCTATATATTAAAGAAATGCTCAACCTTTGAAAATTTCAAAAATTAAAAAACAAAAAAAAATTGAACTAAATTGGTGGGATGCGCCAACCCATGCAATAGTGCAACGCAAAAGCGACACTTGAGAGCCCAAGCAGCAAGCTACTAGGCGGACTCTCTCCCTAAAAAAAGTAATTTAATATCGTGTGAATCATTGATCCACATATCAGATATTAAACTGATAAGAACAGATACTACACTTGATCTTAGCCAAAAGGCCGAGAAAGGTATGCTTCTAACAATGAACAAATTCCAAATTTATAACAAAGCTTTGCCTGCTTGTCATACTTCTGACCGATGTGGGACTTTTCAGTGCACAAACAATGCTCAGTTGGCAACCAAGTACAAGCAAAAATACAAAAAGAAACAATTTCTCTCCTGTGTATCACTGCCACCTCTCCAATTAATCTCCAATTAATCTGACATATCAAAATGAAAAGTCGAAGATTGAATATCTTGAATTAGTCCAAGGTGATGGGACAAGCATAACAGTCATAAGGAAGTGCCCATGATTGTATTGCAAAGATTGTGTGAAGAAGCTTCACTTTGGGAGCTGGGAAGAGAAAGAGGAAGCAGCAAAGGATATTGAAATGTTGGCTAAACAAGATGTTAAGGTCAGAAAGTTGATGACTGAACTTTAGGTGGTGCCTGCGTTGGTATCGATGGCTTCGTCGGTGGTGGCTAGCTGGCGGCGAGTAGGAGTGAAAGCTTCGATTAAGCTAGAAAATGGAAGCTACATGAAAGTTTTCAGATTTCTTATGTTCCTTGTTCATTTTGTACAACAATCACACTGCAGCACAATAGCATACATAGTTTCTACTTTCTTATAAGCTTTGACTTTAATTTAAATTTGAGTCCTTAATTCTTTAGTGTTACTGGTTATTATTATATAAAAGTATCTGAATAGTTCGTTCATAAATTCCTGCAAGTGCAGATCCATAAAGTTAATGATGGAATCGGTTATCGCCAAGATATGCTTATGTCTCAATCATTATCCGTAGTTAATAAAATTATGATCATGTCAAAGAAATTGAAGTCCAATCATTTTCTCTTGACAGTATAAATTTTAAGGAAGCCTCTATTCGCAGCTTAAGAACACTGCTTCATTTTTCTCAGCATTAAAGTTGAGTGACATGTTAGTAGAATTCATTCTCTATTCGCATGTTAGCTGAAATAGATCTCTAAACTAGAGGCAATAACAATTGAAATGACGAGATTATCATTGTGTTAGACCCTTGGTTGGTCTTGGCTTTCAGCTTTGCTATAAACTCTTGGCTTTGAGCTTCAGTATATAATTAATTTTTAAATACTTGTAGGAATGAAGAAATAAATTTTACTACAAAATATATCCAAGAAATGTGAGAACACCATTTTACTCCTATGTCACTTAAGGTTTTTTCACATATAAAAAAAAAATTAAATGAATTAACTTTTGTAACAATTTTTAAACTAAAAAAATCTATTGCTACAAAGGTGATATGTTCACTGTTCAGGGTGGTGGGTTCAATTCCCCATATCACATCCCATATTTCCCTACTTGGCTTCCAATACAAGTCAGGACCAGTAACTTCCCTGCCCTGAATTGTGTCTACATTGAATAAATGTATTGTAAATGCAAGTGGTAACGTAATTTGAAATGAATGCCTAATTTGTAACACATTCTAATAAATTTGCAAACAACAGACAACATGCTTCTATTTGTGTATTTTTTTTTCCTGAACTAATATTAAAATGGAGATCCAAAACTATACAGTCTTCAACTTTTGCTCCTCATACCGGCTTACATCTTCTGAGTATAAAATGCCACTGGGAGATAGAAGGCGCAGAAGGGCCGTTAAAAACCGAGCCTAATGGACACGATATTTCCCTGTTAGAATATGTTTATGAAATAATACTAGCACTGTATATGAATTCTAGGTCCGAGTCTTACCCATTGAAACCCAACAAGGGAAAACCAACAGCCTTGCAGACCATATCTACTACATAAGATCTGTCATCAGGTAAATTGTGTGTTACATAAAAATTGGTCAAGCAATATTATTATGTAGACCAGCAGAGCAAGCAAAAGTTGTTACCAATAGTACAAGAGCACTTGAACAAAAGCATCCACTCGTTGACAAACTTACAAATCTTAGATCCCGTCCAGCCTGCCAAAACAAATATACACAACTAACAACCTTAAAATGGCACTTGTTATACATGCATTCACTAAGCAAGCTAGATAAATAAATTAATTTGTCATGACGTCACAAACTAGTTACTATTATGGTCAAAATAGAACGGTTTACTGGAGAAAGTTTTTGTTGGACCTCTTATGAAGTATTATGAATTTATGAGAGGAAAATGAACAAAAACTGACACTCACAATTTCTGGGTTGTTATTAATTTTTCAATAGCAGATATTATAAGCAGTTACTTTGTAGTTCGTGTGTATATATAGTCAGGGATCCTAGAATATTTGAGTGGTTATTTGGAAAGGGAGTGGTCCAAGTCTCTCGAATCCTTGGTAGGAACCATGTTTTTGTCAGTCTGTTCTGTTTAACATTTCATTTCTGTTCAAGTCTGTGATAATTGTATGTTCCATCTATGATTGGGAACCTTTCTCCAGAAATTGTTCAATAATAAATAGTTGTTATTCATTAATTTATTGTGTAAGTACCAGTTTCTATCAGTTTAATGCAACTGCAAATAATAGAAGCACATGGGATTTATTTAATGAAGTCCTTAAACATGAGCCTTGGTCTTTGACACTCGTTTGTATGCTAAAGATATAGGTCAGGTACAGTACAACGAGTACAGATACAACTGAATAAGAAAACTCCTTAAATAATAAATCCAAATATTGTAATCTAACATGAGCATACCAGCAATGTTCCCTCCAGGCCGATAGTTGCAGGTGTCACCACTAGCGCTAAAAAGTATGGAATCAGGATCCTATGCATCTGCATAAGCACACAAACAAGTTACCCACTACTAACATAAGCCTTAATTTCAAACCTGTTTATTTCATAAAAACCTCTGTATTTCCATTGGTTATCCTGCCCCCGCAATGTAGACAAGGGCGATAGTGGAAATTTCTGAAGTTTAAAAAATAAAAAACTGACCTCCTGGATGACCATCTGATCAGGTGTAAACATGTAGGGGAATAACCAAGGAACAAATGTTCCAACTATCCCAAAAAGCAGTCCAAGTATAGCTCCAATAGTTAAAAGAGACTTTAGAAGCGACCTAGCCTGTCAATATAGAACATAAATTCAGGGAACTTTTGAATATACATAACAATGTATGGAGAACATTGTAAGGAGAACATTGGCTCATTGTTTAAAGCTACCCCTCAAACCAAAAAGAAAGATGATCCACCTACATAATGTGAAATTCAACTGAGCACAAGAGAGAGTTCTAAAACCGATACTGTATATATGAGGTTGGAGGAGAGATCTTTTGAAATCAGTGAATGAGTAACACCAACCTTTACCAAACTCCGATTTACTCCGTACATCAACTCAGGCATAAATGATTGAGCAGTTTGGGAGATAGGTTCACCACATACTGTGCACAGCGTGAAGATCTGAAGCATGACCTAACATAAGAGTTGAGTTATCAATGATAGTGAGTTTGGTGTTCAGAAAATGTGCAGATAGACAGTAAAGGAATAGTTACAAAATACAAGGCAAAAGTAAAACTAACTTGATGAGCAGCCGTTGTATGTGTACCCATTGATGTAGCAAAATATACAAGTAGAGCGTAGAAAGCCATCTAAACATCAAAACTTTCCGTTACATTTAAAGGTTAAACTACTCAAGAAAAAGAGCCACAGATATAACAAAATATTTTATTCAACCTTTAACACCAATGAGACAAATACAGGAGCAGCAAGACTAAATATTGACAGAAATTCCTTCCCCGAAGGAATGGAGAAGGAAAATGCCTTGTATCCCTTCTCGATTAGAGTTTGGCTCATCATATATGAAGCAACAACCTGAAAACAAGAAGGGGGTGTAAAAGACTAAAAGCAGTGCAAATTCATTATTTCAGTACATTGAAAATAGGACAAACGATATATGATAGCATTAACTAATTATGATGTGTGGAAAAATATTATGAAAGATTTTTCTATTGTGTGAAGAGTACAACTAAAAACACTAATCTAATTAATGAGCGTAATACAAAATGCTAATTTTTGCATAATATGTGCCTACAACAATAATTACTTATTACAACATGATGCATGTGAGTTTGTTTAGCATACTTGTGATGCCAATGTAGCCCAAGCAGCCCCAGCAATCCCATAGCCTAAATATCTGCACAGAATGATATCACCAATTCCATTTATAATACTAGCAACAGCCAAAGCCTTCAGGGGTCCCCAAGAGTCTCTCATACCAAGACTGCGTGATAAAATGTGGATACCAAGAATATGATATTACTAATTTAAAATCATAAAAAGCAACAGTCTCCAGTCTACTTCACATAAGCTATTTTCAAGGTAGTTAATAAACATGTCAGTTTAAATAACAATTTGGGCATTAAGAGCAGAGAGAGGATAATTCACATTTTCAATTAAATATAAGAAGCAAATGAGATATCATAACACAGAGTAGCCGAAATTTTAGCTAGATGTGTAAAACAGTATATAAGATTTGACATAAATTTTGCAAATTTCAAATTTTATCAAGTAACACAGTTGAGAGTCCTATATTGGATGAGATATGACCTGAAGATATGTTTATTAGTGGGGGCAATCCTCACCTTACAAGCCGGTTGGGCCAAACGCATCCTTACAAAATTGGCTTGTAAGACAAGGACCTCCCCTACCTATAAACATATGTTCAGGCCATATCTCATCCAAGGGACTCTTAACACGCAAGAGAAATAAATAGTATATTTGCACCTTGCACTCTGAGCAACCAATCCAACAAGTAAAGAAGGCCATGCCAATCCTCGAATCTAACCAAAAGAAATTAATTCAGTGTGACTAAATCAAGTAGAGGTAGATAGCTTCCCTTGATCAATTACAATATGTAAACAATGAAGAAACGGAAGCGGAATCTTATTTGAAAGGTTGTATTCTTTATTAAAAGAAATGTTGCCATATAAACCTTTATATTTACTATTAAAAGAAATGAAAAATGACACTGCTCATTTTTCGCCATAAATTGTTTAATGATTTCTTGAATTTTAAAAACATTAATTACAATCTTAATTTGAATTGAAGGATAGTAATCAGAAGAAAAATACCTGGACATAAGTATTAGCTGCGGGTACTAAATGTACATTCGTCGGTCCGGTAAAAGCTGCAAAAGGCATAAATTGAACAATTCATCAGTCATGGCCTCATGGGTAGGCTATTTTACCATTTATGCATTAGTGAATTACTGTTGTCCCAAAAAAGAGACACAACTGGGCAGAGCTCTTATTTTCAATACCTGCGAGTGTTGTTGCACCAAATAACCTTGTGAACAGTAGCATCACCAAGCCACATACTAATCCAATGAAAAGCAAGACAGATATGTGATGCTGCACTTCCTCCCTATCCTACACAAACATATTTGCTCATGAAAAGCAGGGAAGTAAATCCTAAAAGTTCTGTGTGCATATAAAGACATGAATGTGATACATAACAATAACAATAATATCCAAAAGTTTGATGGTTTTCCGTCTTATTTTATTGTATGAATGCATGCAGATGCACCTGATCATACATTTCTCTTATATATTATCCTCCGCTTTTGTCATTGTTGGGTGTACATAGATCACATCTCTTATATAATCTTCATTTACCAGTTATGAGTCTCGCACATCATTATACTTGCATCATCAATACCAACCAACAAAGCACGCCAACTTACTCCACTACCAGAAAGACTTTTGATGCAAGAACCCATCTCATTCTCCCATCAAGTTAACACGGCCGAAATACCACTTGTTGGAGAGTCCGTAAAGAATAGGGAACAACAACAAAAGACTGAAACAACACATTTCCACTAAACACCTTAGAACATTAGACATATGAGTCACCTCTCTTCTATATCATTAATTTAGCTCATTATTAGCCAATGTGGGACTAAACACTCAAAGTTGAATGCCAACTATCAGTTTACAAATACATGTTCATCAATATTTTTTATCCAATAAGATAAGGGGAATAAAAAAAAACCATCAACCCGTAAGAAAAAGAAAATAAAAACACTACAATTTCAATCCGTTAACTTATTTGCTATCGGTTATATCCATTATCCGCTATAAGGTAACTTATCAGCTATCCGAATATTTTTTTACCAAATAGAGTCTTAGAATATTTACAATATGAATCACATCTCTTGTATATCACTGATTGACCTCATTCACAACCAATGTAAAACTAACGACTCACACAACTATAAGTTCACAAATGCATATTCATCAATATATCCCATAAGAAAAGGGGAATAAAGAACAAACCTGTTTAGCAAGTGCAGTAGCAACCATGTTCGACGTAGCAATCGACAAAAACATAAACAAGTAGCCCAAATAATCGCAAAAAACAGTAGCAGGACCTAGAGCAGCGAGTTCAATTGAACTTCCTTGACCAACAACAGCAGTATCAATGAGACTCATTAACGGTCCGCATAACCAAAGACCAATAGCAGGTCCAGTAAACAATACAATTTCCTTCATCTGA
>Ga0315914_1001515_pt1 | contig 34801 bp, 12 predicted proteins | sample MpolenodulesMG_FD_203920 | JGI IMG/M metagenome (GOLD analysis project Ga0315914, IMG submission 203920) | Medicago polymorpha root nodule microbial communities from Los Angeles, California, United States - elongated nodules | ecosystem: Host-associated > Plants > Roots > Nodule | place: USA...
CAGTTTCTTCATTGAGGGGTGGTTTTGGGTCAATTCTTGACCTGAAATCACCCCTCTTCATCTTTTTCTCTCTATTTCAATCTAAATAAGTGATTTTCACATAGATCTAGGTTTTTTTTCTTTGTGATTTCATCATCTAAGTGTGGTGGTTTGTTGTTCGTCGTCTTGTGCGGCGTTGTTTGATTTCCCGTTTTCGTGCGGTGTTCATTTGATTCATATTGAAAGATCCATTATTCAATCAAAGATTTGGGCGTCAACGTTGCAGATTTGGAGGCCATGGATATTCCGATTACTTTAATTTTATCACATATTTTTGTAGGCATTATGCCGTTATATGCTATTAACTTAGATACTGTGAGTTTGTTCGCAGATTCATCCTTTACGTTTTTAACGGTGTTGAATGATGTAATCTTTCGATTTGAATGAATGAATATCATTTTGTTATTGTCACCAGAAAAAACAAAACAACGGTCCATTGACATTAAAATAAGGTTATACGTAAATAAATATCCAGCTTTTATTCGAAACTGAATTATTAATGCTTTAAAGTAAATTCTTTCAAAAAAAAATGCTTTAAAGTAAATGATTTTTTTTTATATATTAAAAATAAATCGAACTTTTTTGAAGGAAAAAATAAATCGAACTATTACATAGTATATTGTGTGAAAACAAAACTATCACATACTTTTTTTTTTTTTAGGAAAAAACTATCACATACTTGATACATGGTCATAAACGACAATTCAATTGTAACAAAAAAGAACGAAAATTCAGTAAGAATCCTAAGGAATCTTTTTCATATAACAACCAAAGATATTGTCAAAAAATATAACAACAAAGAAAAAATCTTAACCGTCCAATATAAGTAACAATTACAAGTTACCTTCTAAAAAAATCTAAACCGTCTAAAATATCCCAATCTAAAACAAACACCTCATCACCTACCACTATATAATAACACACGGTAGTGTGTTTACTTCACTTCATACTAAAAAAACGGTTCATATCTCTCTCTAACTATTCCGATAGATTCTTGATCTTGTGCAATCATGCGTCCACCGGTGAAGAGAGTTGATTATAAGCAAGGAGATAAAGTAGAAGTATGCAGCAAAGAAGAAGGGTTTGTAGGTTCATACTTTGAAGCTACAATTGTTTCATGTCTAGAGAGTGGAAAATATGTGATCCGTTACAAGAGTCTTCTTAAAGATGACGAGTCAGAACTTCTTATGGAAACACTTTTCTCAAAAGATCTTCGTCCAATACCGCCACAAATTCGTAATTCTTTGAAGTTTGAAATCGATCAGAAAGTTGATGTTTTTGATAACGATGGTTGGTGGGTAGGAAAAATCGCTAGCGAGAAGATCTTGATGGAAAAGAGTTACTACTATAGTGTGTATTTTGACTATTGCCATCAAACTATTTACTACCCTTGTGATTAGATTAGGGTTCATCAAGAATTGGTCTGGGGAGAGTGGATCTTGGAGGCATAACTCATGTATAAATCAGTTATATTGAATTTACAAATTGTAGACACTGTCCCTGTCGAATGTATTTTGAATTGTTTATTGGCAATAATAAATTCCAGTCTTTGAGTTTCTTTGGTTATTTTAATTTGTATATTATTCAGTTATTTTGTGTGTGCATATGATTCTTGTTCGGTTTCTTGATAACTTGCAAGAAAAATAAACTATGATTACAATAGACTTATTATGTAATTGATGATTTTCTATATTTGAGTTCTTATTTAAACATCAGTTTCAGGATTAACTATGATTATGGTTCATGTGTTCTTCACAAAATGTTGACTGATTCTTGATGAATCAATTTTGTTTATGTGTTTATTTCTTCATTGTATTCAAGTTTTTTATGCTTTTTCGCAAGTTAGTGTTGCTGAAATATTATAATAAAAATCACAGCTTCTTCATCTACTTGTTTCTAAATTGAGGCTTTTGATCCAAAAAGTTTGCAGAACATTTGTGTTGGTGTTTTTCGCAAACAACAAAAGAAAATATAGAAGAAATTCAAATAGTCTAGTAGTAGCATAGAAAAAAGAGAGGAGTCTATTGAGATAGGAAAATGAAAGAAAGACTCTAGAGTTCAAAACTTCAAATAGTATACGTGCATTGTAAAAAGAGGTGTATTAAAATGTGCTACTATTTGAAAATATTTTGAAAACCTCATAAAGTTCCAACAAAAAAGAAAAAGTTAGTAATACACATCATGAATCGTTCAACGAGAAACACAACGGGAGATTTACAGTGTTAGTGAAAATGTTAAGAATTACTTTGGTTGAAGAGAGGACAATGTGAAGGCATCAACCTCCAAGCCAAAAGGACTATGAGGAGGAAGATGATGAGACTCCTAGGGAGTACGAGGCATAGGAGACATGGAGGAAGACTTAGAAAGGAGGATTAGGGAGGAAGAATAACTTTGAAAGAAAAAGAAACTTAAAATTCCTAACTTTTAAGGGAGGGTTGATCTAGAGAAACATACTTATATTTAGAGGTAAAAGTGAGACAAATATTTAGTTGCCATGAAGTTAGGGAGGAATGGAAAGTGAAGTTAGCAACTTTGAAGTTCACAAATCATGCCATATCATGGTGGAATTAACAACAAAAAGAAAGAGTAAGGTGTAGAGCAAGACCTGTTGATTCATGAGAAAACTTAACGGTTGTGTTGAGAAATAGATATGTTACATGGGTGTTTGTGATGCCCTTGGGGTAAGGGTGGGCAAAAATATCCAAAGAGAAATGCTAGCAACGCACATTCTAACACACACTTTTCAACACTCTCTCTTTGATTGGTTAAAATTCACATGGGTCCCACCAAATCTACCCACATGATTTGGTGGGTCCCATGTGAATTTTAACCAATCAAAGAGTGTGTTGGAAAGTGTGTGTTGCTAGCATTCCTCATATCCAAAAACTGAATCGAATCGGTTAACCGAACCGAACCAAACTAAAATTAACACCATTACATTGGTTATTGAACCGAACCGTTATTTTAAAAACAGTTCTTTAACTGAACCGAATCAAACTCAATTAACTGAACCGAACCATTACATATCAATTAATCATATTAGTTCTCACACAAAAATTCATTTTCACGCAAAAAAAACAAAAAAAAACCTTTTCTAAACCCTAATTTCATTTCAATTTCAATTTCAATCCGATCCATCTCTTCTTCTTTGATTCGGTTCTACAAATTGCTATTGTATAATCCCAACTTCATCCAGCAATATAGATCATATAGTAATGTACATGAAATACACATTCTTGTGGCTTTTCTTCTTGGAAATTGAAAGCAACGAAAGATGGATATATATCATACTCCTACTGCTTTGATCAGTCTCACCCCAGTTACCACTTTGCCAACAAATTGTACCATCCATGTCCTCTCCTTATATGAATTCCAACCCACTTTTTGTGGATAATAATTATTATTACTACTAGATGTTGTTGTTTCAGTGAAATTTCCTTGTCATTGTACCAATTCTGGTCCTGCTACTCCCTCAACACGATATTGATTAGTTTGAGTTTATGAGAAATATTGCAAGACTTGGTTGTTGTTGATAAAGTTGATGCAGCAAGAAATATGATTTGCTTGTTGTTCTTCATGAACTTGTTGTCTTGAAAGAACACCACCATCATGTAATTGATAATAATCATCTTCATCATAGAATCTCCCTCCGAGCTTGATTAGAAATTTTCTAATAGAATCTTGATCGTTGAAACTTTTGGTTCAAAATATAAATTCCAAATATGAATTTTGGTTTGGTTAGTAAGTTACGAAACGGTTAATCAAACCATAACTTTGATTCAGTTCAGTTCGTTCCAAATCTTAAACGGTTCAGTTCAGTTATTCCGGACCATTTCAACACTTCGGGGGGGTGGGGGGTGGGTTAAGTTAGAGTTGTTTTTTGTTTGGCATGATGTTTTTTATGTATTAATGTAAAATATAAAATTGAAGTATATTTTATAAGATTAATGGAACCCATTTTAAAGTTTTGGATGAGTGGTATGAATATTTAAAAATATAGTTAAATGGTTTAAATAATTAGAAAGTGTATTACCCAAAAAAATAATTAGAAAGTGTGAAGTGATATAATATATTGAGTGGCATGAATGTAGGAGGTGCTCTAAGTAACAAGATGCGTAACGTGTTTTTACATAAATTAATTGCTTTTTTGGTGACCTAAATAATTAATTTATTATACCTCAGATCGAACTCTAAATTACCGTGTCTTTCCCGTAAAAGCAAGAGTTAACACAAAGTAAAAGTATGCAGCAAAGAAGAAGGGTTTGTAGGTTCATACTTTGAAGCTACAATTGTTTCATGTCCAGAGAGTGGAAAATATGTAATCCAATACAAGAATCTTCTTAGAGATGACGAGTCTGAACTTCTTATGGAAACACTTTTTCCAAAAGATCTTCGTCCATTACCGCCACGTGTTTGTAATCCTTTGAAGTTTGAACTCAATCATAAAGTTGATGTTTTTGATAACGATGGTTGGTGGGTAGGGAAAATCGCAAGCGAGAATATCCTCATGGAAAAGAGTTACTACTATAGTGTGTATTTTGACTATTGCCATCAAACTATTTACTACCTTTGTGATCAGATTAGGGTTCATCAAGAATTGGTTTGGGGAGACTGGATCTTGGAAGCATAACTCATGTATATCAAGACTCTTGTTCTTGTCACTGTCGAATGTATTTTGAATTGATTATTGACAATAATAAATTCCAGTCTTTTTAGTTTCTTTTGGTTATTTTAATTTGTATATTTTTTAATTTATTTTGTGTGTGCATATGATTCTTGTTCGGTTTCTTGATAATTTGCACAAAAAAATAAACAGTGATCACTATAGACTTATTATGTAATTGTTGATGTTCTATATTTGAGTTCGTAAATATCAGTTTCAGGATCAATTTTTGTGAAATTCAGATATAGGGTTACAATCTAGTTTAAAATTTTAATAAAAATCAAACCTTCTTGAATGTGTTCATCGTTCTTGCCTAGATATGATGTTGTTGTACTTTGATAAAAAAATCAAATCTTCATAGCTTCTTCATCTACTTCTTTCTAAATTGAGGCTTTTGATCCAAAAAGTGTGCAGAACATTTGTTTTTTTTTTTAGGAACATACTTATATTCATAGCTAAAATTGGAACAAATATGTAGTTACATGAAGTTAATTAGGGAAGAATGGAAGTTAGCAACTTTGAAGTTCACAAATCATTCTGGAATCAACAACAAAAAGAAAGAGTAAGGTGTAGAGCATGACCTATTGCTGCATAAGAAATAGATATGTTACAAGTCATTACCATATAAACTTACATTACATAAGAAGCTCCAAAACCATACTCAAGGAGTATAAAATGTTGAAGAATATTACACAAATTTGGAAGTATCGACCATATGAATTATCAAAGGGATGAGTGAACAATGTGAAATTTAAAAAATGGCATGGATTACGAAATAAGAGATATAGTGGAGTTACAGAGTCATATGGATATGGAGGAATTATTTCATCAAGATTCTAAGGTGAAGTTGGAGCAACAAATGAAAAGAAAAATTTATACAAAAAATCAAATTCAGTCTACAACACCTCCAAGAATGAGGTGCCTACAACTAATCCTAACCTAAAAGTTAAAAAAAGTTTATTTTAAATCAAATCCATTTACTTCTTCTTCTTCTTCTTCTATTAATATTGATCAATTTTCAAAGCTATAATAATATATGTATCAACTCCTACTAAAGTAGGAGTCACTACATGGACTTCAGGGTTAGAAACCTCTACCAAAAATGTGAAATTAAAACTCCTATAATTTAGAATGGAAGTCCATAATCAACTTTCTCTTGATTAATATTGATCCACTGCATACTTTGAATACAATTTGATTAAAACAAGTTCAAAAGTTTGGTGAATGGACATGCAGAAGGCCAAAGTCTTTCCCTTGATGAATTTATATGCTATTAGTAATGAATTAAGGATAAATGAATCTACACGTATAAATTTGATGTTTTTTAATGTGTTTAAACTTTAAAAGATGAAATATTAGGGACAAATCAGATAATATGTTATTGTCTTATAAGAATTAGAGATAAGTTTCTATGTACTAAAAGTATAAAAAAAATAAAAATTACGCATACATTCAATTAAACTATGTCTAGGTGACAACCACTAGTGACCTATGATTTTTAAAAAAATAAATATTTTCACCTCTTTTTAATGTTTTTTGGGGTTAAGTTTGATAGACATAAGTCACTTTGACTCAAAATAATAAGTCACTTTGACTCAAATATTACTTAAGTATCAAATTAAATGTATAACAAAAGAACTAACTCTTACCAATAGAAATAAAATGGACTAAATTTTTCTTTTTTTAAGCAAAACTGGACTGATCTGTAGTCTACAAACAAAAAGAATGGGCTAGACCACCACATAAGCACAGCCCAGAAGCAGTGCATGAATAAATAAGGAATAGGCATTACCTAGTCCACCCTATGAGTTTCTTCTGTACTTTGTTCGAATTTTAAAATTCAAAATGTTTTAACATGTTTTTAAGAAATTTATAGGGTATTTATGTCATTTGAATTCTATAATTTGAACATAAGGCGTGTGAGAAACTCAATTTGGTGGGAAAAGAAGTTGCCTAAGGAATATTGATAAGAATAGAAAAAAGAATTTTTGAAGAAATTGATAGGAATAGAATACCCCCACCTAATTGGCATATCTCTACATTTTCTGAAAATTCTCAAATTATCCTTTTTATCGCAAATAAATCTATTTACAATGCATAACTCAAAAATCTATTTGCAATGCATATCTCGACTTTGAAGTCCAATTTCATCATAACCCAGCTCCTTAGAGAATTTCTTTTCTCAACTCCTTACTTCTCACACACTTCTCACATGCCCAATAATATTTTGAATTATGTAAAAACGAACAACGTGAAAACACATTAAAAATACTCTTCAACACCCTAACACTTTTCAGATTTCATAATGCAAACCTAAGAAGAGTGATTAAGAAACTCTCAACACCATACAGGTAGCTAGGTTGGGCCTATAGCCATAGGCCTGGAGACACTTTAGCCACTTGGAGACTTATTTGATCCAAAAAAATCACAAGGACCAATAAAAAAAAAAGGAAAATTGTTGTTGACACATCATAGAACGCTGAAAAACACCCCCAGCGACAGTTAAGTGCCGACGCGCAAAGAACCGGCGGTAGTTAACTGCCGCGGCATCCATCGGTAGTTAACTACCGATGCGATCCTGATGCAAATACAGATAGAACTCACTCTTCCCTTATCTCTCATCCATTACCAAATCTCTCTCAAATTCTCTACCAAAATCACCCAATCTCTCACTTTTTCAAAATTCATCCAAAATTATTCAACAAAATCACAAGTAAGTTATCATAGTGCTATTGTTTTTTTTAATTTTATATAATTTTAGTTTTAGGTTAATTTAAATTTTGTAGTTTTCTAATTATATAATTTTAGTTTTTGAGTAGATTTTCAAGTAAGATATGATGATTCATTTTTAGAGTAGTTCATCCAAATTTATTCAACAAAATTACAAGTAAGTTATCATAGTGCTATTGTTTTTTTTAATTTTATTTTATATAATTTTAGTTTTAGGTTAATTTAAATTTTGTTGTTTTTCTAATTATATAATTTTAGTTTTTGAGTAGATTTACAAGTAAGATATGATGATTCATTTTTAGAGTGGATGTAAGTTGATTAATTTTGTTAAAATGTTTGTATTTTATGTTATAGTTATGAGTTTTAGGTTAATTTAAATTTTGGTGTTTTCTTTTTTTTTTAAATTTTAGTTTTTGAGTAGATTTACAAGTAAGAGTATATGATTCATTTTAAGAGTCGATATAAGTTGATTAATTTTGTTAAATTTTTTGCATTTTATGCGTAGTTATTATTTTTAGGGTTTATGTATAATTTTCACTCCAAGTGTTTGATGAAATGTTTGAATGAGTTTTTCATTGACTTTTTAATTTTTTATGGTGTAGATATGAAACAATGGAGCGTCATTTGTTCAAAGCTCAAGTACGTTTCAACGGTGGAAACCGTCATTTGTTCAAGATCCGGGTCGATATCACGTTAAAGGATCTGAAGGATCAACTGAACGAAATCAATCAAGGACTCAACCCCGGAGACACATGGAGGGTGGAGGACCTTCAGCATGCACGTCCCGGTTATTTGCAGACCAAAAAGATAATGCTGACAGACGATGACTGCGTGAGAATCATGTTCTCTAGATATTATCGGGAACGCATGTTCCCGGTAATTGAGTTGGAAGCTACATTGCTGAGATCGCCTGAAGATATTCTCAACAGTTTGATTCTGCCAGAAAATTATGTTTAGGTAGCATCGTTATTATGTGTTGTCTTTATTTTGTTGGAATTTAAGTTTAATTCTTGTTAGTTTGTTGAAGATGTTGGCATTGAAGTGTCGTATACTTAGGGTAGAGATTTGCAGATTCTTTGAAAACTCAAAGAATGAAGAGAACACAACATGTATTCTAGCAAATCAAATTTATAGGTTTTCACATCGAATTCCTTCGTATATGATGAGTGTCACAGAAGGGAATGCACCTCTAAAAGGTTTCTTTGAGTTTGATCGTGCTCCTCTGTCAATTGAAACTTGTCAGTTGGCAGGGCAGTAAGATTAAACTCAAAGCAACCTCTTGGAAGCATTCTTTTTTATGATGACGAGAATGCACCTCTAAGAGGTTCCTTTGAGCTTGATCATACTCCTCTGTCAATTGAAACTTGTCAGTTGGCAGGGCAGTAAAATTAAGTTTAAAGTAACCTCTTGAAATGCATTCCTTTGTGTGATTACTCATCGTATATGAGGGAATTTGATGTGAGAATTTATAAAGTTGATTTGATAGAATACATGTGTTGTGTTCTCTTCATTCTTTTGACTTTTCATAGGATGCTGCAAATCCTTACCCGAAGTATACGACACTTCAATGCCAACATTTTTTGCAAACTTTCAATAATTATATTTAAATTCAACATCATGATGATACCACATATTTTAGAGAGAATGTAATGTAATGTAGATGAAATTAAAACTAAATAAAATTGTGTATTTTTTAAATTGATTTTGTGTATTTTTGCAACTATATTCGAATTTATTCAATACGCAACTTTAATCAAACTTATTAAATACGCAACTTTAATCAAACTTATTCAATACGCAACTTTAATCGAAATTATTTAATGCGCAACTTTATTTAAAGTACCAAACTGTAAAGCAAAATGTACAAAACAATTAGACATTACAAGCCATTACATTTAATCATCTTCCTTGTCACATAAGTCAATTGGGTTGTCCTCGACAGTCTCTGGAGCACCTGCTTTTGGTTGAGGACGAAAGTAACAAGTCCTTTTGCTCCTCCTCAACCTGGATTGATTGTACACCGACACCTTTGAATTGCTTTTTTTAACAGAACCATCACATTCGATTCCGTGCCATGTCACAGTCAATTTTGCTTTCTTCTTCTCACACTCTTTTTGTAATCGAGCAGCATCGCTCTATTTCTGAAACATATCTACACAATGCAAACATCGAATCAAAACTTACTCTAATCCTAAAAATTCTACCACAAATTCCTAACAATTTCAAACAATACCTAACAATTCCTAACATTTTCTATCAATACCTAACAATTCCTAACATTTTCTAACACAATTCAATCAATTATACTCTAATCAACATCTAACAAATCAATCAAATCATAAACATCAAACATCATCAAATCAAAAATCAAAAATCAACAAAACTTAAATATGTCACAATTTATCCACAAAATCTATCAATTCAATAAAAAAAACCGATGCAATAGAATTCAAAGCACTTACTTGATTTTGTGCTCAGAATTGGCGTTGAATTGCTTTAGCTTTGACAAAATCGCGCCTAAGAATCCCAAAACTACAACAATGGAGTTGGAAATTCCTATGTCTGTTCTGTTCTTATAACAGAGCATCGGCAGTTAACTACCAATGAAACCTCGGTAGTTAGCTGCAGCCGGTTCTTTGTATCAGCAATTAACTATTGTCGGGGCATTTGCATCTTATATACTAGTGTTTTTTCAGCCTTTTTAAGAAGTGTCAACAACGTATTTCTAAAAAAAAGTCAGGAATGTTCCCACTAGAGTTTAAGTTGGCTGTTTAAGAATCTGGCACGTATATAGTTCACATTCATAGAGATAGAGATAATGGGTGGGGCGTGGGTTAGGTGATTTCAAATTTGGTGGGGGGTGATGGATAAAATGTTCAAACTTTAGGAGACAAGTACAAAAAAATTGTATACTTAAGTGGAAATATCAATGTAGCCAAAGTGGATATGCTTCTATAATTTCTATTTCATTCATGATCATCGTGAAGAAATGAAGAGAAAAAAAAAATGTGTATGGCATTTGCTCCACAACCTATGGAGGGAAATAAAACAACAACATATGAAAGAGACACAAAAAAGCAACATCTCCTAAAAGAGGATGTGAAAACTTATGGTTAGTGTCACATAGTGAAGAATCAAATTGGCCTTTTTTCTAACCATACATACATGGCATTTAGATAAGATTCCATTTCAATTACAAATATGTCATGATGCTCAAATGGCAACACCACCAACCCAATACTTGTCCTTATATAAATGTCCATTTGTTAATGAAAAAGTTCGAATCCAATATTATTGTTTTTGGTACCATCACAACCCACTCAAAGGCTTAGCTTCAAGAACATCGCAAAAATTGAGACATGTCACATATCATATCCCAAGAGAACCACTTTTTGTACTAAAATTCATTCCCTATTGTATAAACTACAAAGTAAGCAACCGTTGACAGGGCTATTTTTCCCTATAGTGCCTTCCTTGAGCCACGTTGTCCACTTAGATGATAGACCAAAGAAAAGGTTCATTTTTTTTATTTATAAAAGATGTCAATTATCTAATCTTGAAGGACTCCTCTTAGGGTGGGCTTCCTTAAGGTCTTTATTTTTTTCAATTGTTCACCAAATTCATAGATATAGTTGCTTTTATCCCCATGTTTTTTAAATATCGACCTCATTTGAAAGTATTGTTTCGGACAGAAGAAGAAAAAAGGTATGGTTTTGTGTGAATTCACTCATCTGAAAGTGTGAAAATCCTTGTCTTTCCATGTCTTGAATGATACTTTCAAACGATGTCAATTTTTTAAAAAATGCGGGGATAAAGAAACTCAAGTCTTCTATAGTCACAAAACTATAGGCACAATCTTTTAGACACATTCATATAAATATAAAAATGAAGGAAACATAATAAGGTGTTCAATGTTTCAAATGTTTCACATTTTTGGAATCCCCAAAATTAACAATAATATTGTTAGTATTAGTACTTCTTGGCTCTAACGTACTACATGGTTGTACTCTTAGAGAAATGAGATAAACTTATATTGGTGCAACTTTGTACCAACCCCTTACATTTGATTTTCCATTATTTTACAAAATATAGTCTAAATTAGTTGTTGAGCACTAAATCAGAACAAAATAATTTACGTTAGTACTAAGCCGGAAAAGAGTAGAAGTCCAAGTCAACCAAAAGTTCTTATTTTAAAAATTAAACAAAAAAGTATTGACGTGCATGAGGAAAAAGGAGTTACAATTTTCTGCTGTGAATCAGGTATTATGTGCGTACAAGTGTAAAGACTAATCACTCAAATTGAATAGGACCATAAAGGATGATAAAACTCTCCTTCAATTTTTTTTAACATTGTTTGTAAGGCCATAAAGGGGATCCAATTAACTAGTTAGATAGGATTAAAAGTTGTTGAAACAAATCATAACAAGTTTTTCTCGAGGTATTTTCCACATACAACTAATGATTCATTCCTTTGAGAATTAAAGACATGTAAGAAGCATATTTAAGGTTTAGATATCTCAAATAGTAAATTTGTATACACCAAATTAAGCATCGAACTTTTGACAATAAGCAACAAATTCTTTAACTATAGCAAAATTCGATATGGACTAGTTCAACACAACAATTGTTAGCACCTGAAAGAATCGAACTAGATATCTTTGAAGGAGCACACTGTTAAGTCCCAAACATATACCACCAGAGCAAAGTTATTCTAATATACTTTATAGACCACCAACTTAGATAGGGTCTAAAACAAGGACGAAATCAACAATTTATTCGATTTTTGAATTGGATGGTTAGTTACATTTTCTGCCCCACCAACTATGACATATATAAAAGAGACACACTTGCCTAGCCAAAAGAGAGGAGAGCAAGAAGTTCTTGCAAACAAAATGAAATCAGGAACCAAATTGTCCGTCAGCATTTCAAGCATCTTATGTCCACATGAATGTTAAAAGAGTTTGGATTATCTCACTCACAAAAGTTAACTCTACATCTAACACTTTTGGAACCTTAGCAATGTGGGACTCTCATACATTGTCATCTTTGATCCGACTCTAGAATCATGCTAAATGAGTTTAGACCTTACTTTAATTTAAAAGTTATTGCTCATAAGACGATGATGTCTAACCACATATATTAAATGGACAACCATAAAGAATCTTGTCAATGTAGTACACTAATAAAACTTCAATATCTACCCTAACATCTAGAGATAATATGAATCTGATTTCCATATTATCATCGTTAACTTGACTCTCATACCATATCAATCAATGTCCTATTATCTTTTCAACCATGATCAAAAGAGAAAATAGTGGTGATGAAGAAAAACATAGATAGAAAGAGATGGCCAATGGAAATTGTGTTTTATATATGACATGGTATACCATAATATAAATGAAACTCTTTTAATTTAAGCATCCGTTCAATTACACATGATGCAATACACATGCGATTATTTCGAGAAAGTTTTGTATGATCACAAAATTTAACTACAGTATTTGGCCTGCACACAAGAAAGAAAGAAAAAATCAAATTATATGCATTTTTAGAGTGATTAAATAATTATTTTTATTGTCCAAATAATTTTTTTTATCACCTAAATATTTCACGGTTTTTCCGCTCTAGAGTTTGTCATATTATAATGTCAAGAAAAACATAGATTGTCGTGACATTTTTTTTAAGGATAGATTGTCATGGCATGTCTCTTATGGTTTTATTATATGCATATATTTGAAATTGATTATAAAAAATAGTTTAAAATTATAAATTGCTTTAAACTTGAGGGAAATACTAACAAGTGTTCATATAACACACTTGTTAAAGAATCAAATATATAATGAAATTATCTTAACATTTGTGTAATTAACCCCTTCAAAGTGTAAAAAATATTCTTAACCAATGATCCATAGGTATCAGTTAACGTAATCCAAACTTAAATTACCTTGTACAAGTTGGTCAGCATCAATTTGTTAGTCTTGACTCTTGAGGGCAAGTTGTAGTTGTACCTGTAAGTGTGGGTGCAATAAGATGGGCGTCGTTTTCAGCATAAAGGCAGGTTGCAATTTGCATCACGTTGATGAAGGATTGGGAAGTGTGCGCACAATGCATGGTCTCTCTAATTAATAATTAATTGATGATAATGTGAAGAAAGGAATAGCTCCATTGTTTGTTTTTGAGGAAGAGGTCCATTATTGCGTGTGGGATATATGTTGAGGTGATGGGCCACCCAAAAATATTTTGTGAATTTTATATCTTTCTTTACATTTTATATAAAATAAATTTTTGGGACCTCCATTTCAAAGACTTGAGTCAATCTTACATCTTCGTGTCTTTAAATTATTTTATGGGATTCCTCTAAATATTTAAATCAAATTATCAAATGATACATTCGTTTAATTGAATGAACCTAAAAAATCAAATTTGCTTATAATTAACAATTCGTTTACCAATTTATTTCATTATCTTTGTATGGTTTTGCTCAAAATTGGCATCGATGGAGAAATTGTTTTCCATCCGCCCCTAAGGATTAAAAAAAATAGAAAATATAAAAAATAAATGCATTTTTTGGGTATACGAAAATATGAAGAAAAAAAGAATTTCAACCGTAGATACATAGGCATCACACATATAAGCAATGGAAAATATTTGAATGGACAAAAACTTTTGGGCACAATATTGAACATAAAATAATTTAATTATTTAAAAATACTTATTATTTGCTTTTTTTTTCTTTTCTCATTTTAGTTTTTTTCTATTTTTGTGAGTGCGCCCAAAGTTCTTATAACCACGCGAGTATTTCATAAGGGACAATAACTCATTTGGTCAAAAAAAAGGGACAATAACTCATGTGAAAGATACATTTTCTCATTCTAAACCCTCATAAAACTTTTAATGACTTAAACGTAAGAGTCTTTACAAGTACACCATCTATCGATAAACAACCACCATCCTATACCACTTCCAAACAACTTTAGTCGTCATCTTCAAGACCACTAGAGATCAAAGTTGCAAATCTCCCCTCTTTTCAAAATCCTCTTATTCCTTTTCTTCACAAATTCCAAACAAAGCTTAAAGTTCAATAACACTCAACATGCAAATTGAGGGGTAAAGATCCTCTCCATTTGACATACAAAATTGAGTATGTAATTTGGAGAGAGATAGACACATAAAATAGATAATGGGTCCTACTATTAAATAGATTTCACCATCATTAATTACTTTTTAGTTTTTTAAATTTTTTGTGTCTATATTTTTTCAAATAGATGAAATAGAGAGAATAATAAATAGAGACGATGTTAACTCCAAATTGAGATTACAAGCCCCCTTAACTGTGGAGCTGGCAAGTCAGTCATTGGTGGATGGATCTCATAATATGTCTGTGGTTTTGCACCGTCAAATATTTCTCTCATCTTCAAATTCAACCAATTAGGGCATGGCACTCATTTTTAGGACTATAGTAATCTACGCGCTTCATGAATGTTACCCAATCATTTTCCTCCGTGCTTTCCACGCGTCTAGGGAATTACATTCTCCCCAAAAAATTCCCACCTTCTCACTCACTCAAGAATCTGATATCCTAACCAACTTGACGATGGTCTCCTTGTATCTGGTACACAACTAGCTAGTCAATTATTGTTAACTTTCCCAACAATTTACAAATCCAATATAAAGAACACAAGTTGATAATTTATGCCTTTAATATGTAGCATATAAGTGAGAGAATTCTACCGTCATATATACAAAGAGAAATGATATTTAGACAACTATTTTGCGACAATTTTATCTCTTATACTTACTCTCTCCGTCTCTAAAAAATAGTCGTTTAAGGTTTATGCACGATTATTAAGAAAATGATTAATTGTGTTGATTTTGATGGTAAACTTAGTTTCATTTACTAAAACACCCTTATTAACTGTAGTTAGTGGAGTAGTTAAGTTGGATGAAATTCCATAAATAGGGGTAGAGCTGTCAAAACAGGCCGGGCCATATGGGCCGGCCCGTTTAGCCTGATTAATTATAGGGCTTGGCCTTAAATATTGAACCCAAATTTTAATAGGGCTTTTTAGCCCGGCCCTAAAAAGTCTGAACGGGCCGCGGGTAGCCCGTTAGCCCGCATAAAAAATCCTATAAATTATATATATTTTCAAATAAATCTTTACTTAGTTGATTATCAAAGTAAAAAATTAAAGTGTAAATTCAGTGAATTAACACAAATATAAATGTAATATAAAATTATATTTACTCGTTTCGTTATTTATAATTTTAAAGATCGAATATATAAATATTTATAACCATAACGTATCTAATTTATTTAAAATTGTTTTCCTCACCGTTTTAGTTTACGACGTTTGTACGAAAATGTTTACAATTTATTTTTGTGCTAGGCATTATTTAAACATATTAAAAATATTATTTATAAAAAAAATTATAGGAGTATTTAATATAGTACTTTTTAAAAAAAAAATACAATTTTTAATACGGGCCGGACCGTTTAGGCTGCGGCCCGTGTAGGGCCGGGCTCGGGTAGTATATTTTAAGCCCGTTTTCTAACTGGGATTTTTGGCCCGGCCCGAGAAAGCCTGAAGCTTGTTAAGGCCGGCCCTAAACAGGCTGGACCGCCCGTTTTAACAGCTCTAAATAGGAGTATAATAATGGAAAAAAATAATAAATGTTGCATTAGTATTCTAAAGTGACAATTATTTTGAGAAAAAGAAAAATGGGTAAAGAGACAATTATTATGAGACGGAGGGAGTATACAATATTATGTTTTTATTTTATCTTTCTATTGTTAATTTTGATTTTCGTGTCAATAACTACTTCTCTTTGTAAATTAATGATTATCTCATTTTCCCTCCGGTCTCAAATGTAAGAAGAAAAAAAAATGCACACACACATATTAAGAAATTGGATTGACCACATTTATGTCATTATAAAAAGTGATATTTTTCTAATTTTACCCTTTCTTGGAGTAGTAAAGACATTAATGATGAAATGGGTTTAATGAGGGTAAACTTGGAATTGTAGCATTTAACAGATACACTTTTTCTTATATTTGAGACTACCAATTTATTTTTTTGTTTCTTACATTTGAGACCGGAGGGAGTAAGTTATTATATAAATTGTTGTTCAAATAACACAACTTTTGTATAAATGAGAAACCAAGACCATATACAATGAGAGTGACTTATCTCTATAAGCATTTGTACCTCATAGGTTATTATCCCATTCTGGAGACATTGAAAAGGATACCTATTAAGAAGAAGAGTATGTCATATAAGCATTCTATCACTCCTTAAGGGTCCACGTGTTTTAATATTAAAATATTGAAATGTGATGATATAAAGTTATTGTTAGATGATATAATTACGGGTTAAATATGTTTTTGCTCCCTGTAAAATTGAGAACTTCTAAGTTTAATCCTTACTTAATTTTAATAGGTTTTTTAGTCCCTACAAAAAAAAAAATCATTTCTAAATTTAGTCTCTGTTACAACAAAATTTGTTTAATTATCATTAAACTCTTAAATTTTTGAACGATTTTTTTAAACAAATTTAGAACACTATGAAAGGTTCATTAACTAAAATTTAGAATTTTTTAACATGAAAACAAATTAAATATGATTTTTTTAAAATAGAAAAAGTTAATGATAAAATTAACAAATATGGACGTAGAAATCAAATTTTGAGATAATTTTTTACAAAGGAACTTTTAGTAAAGTTCTTAACACGTCTGCAAAAAATTGTTCAAAAACTCAATAGTTTAAGCATAAATTATACAAATTTGAATTGAGGAGGGACTAATACTGAGTGCAAAAATTTATTTTAGGACTAAAAAAACTATTAAAACTAAGTAAGGACTAAACTTAAAAGGTCCCAATTTTACATGGACCAAAAACATATTTAATCCTATAATTATTGTTAAATACTTCCTCCGGCTTCAAATGTAAGCAACTTTTCACTTTTTAGGTTCATTCAACAAATGATGTATTTAGTTTATAATATGGACCACATACATCATTTATTGAATGAACCTAAAAAGTGAAAAATTGCTTACATTTGAGACCGGAGTATGTTTTTGGTCCTTATAAACATATCAACTTTTCGTTATTGTCCCTATAAATTTTTCCTTCGATATTTAGTCTCAATAAAATTTTCAATCACCACTTTTAATCCCTATTTTTAAATCAACTCATGTGTAGTTTTTGTATTTTTTAATGAAATTGTGCAGAATTTTGTAGATAAAAATCCCTCCCAAAAATAAAATAAAATATTTTAAAAATGAATTAAATATGAATTTTCAACTGTCAAAATATAAAAAATCATATTTAATTCATGTTTTGTTACAAAAATTTAATTTTCTTTTGGAGAGATTCATATAATATTATAAAACTTTTCTGCAAAATTTATTAAAAAAATATGAATAGGAACTAAAATGAAAAGTTGATACATTTATATGGACAAAAAACATATTTAACCTATAAGCTATTAATATATCTCATTTAAAAAATCTATGTGAAGTGCTGAATTAGAGGGTTCAAGTGCTTATTAGGTATTACTATTAAAAACTATAAATAAACGATGTCTACACGTGAAACCCATTTAAATAAAAAAAAAAATGGAGAACTCCATTATGAATGCTCTAAACGCATCTGCATCCATTACACCCACTTTGGTTTTGTTAAATGGACCCACTATTTTTTTTATATTATTTCATATTTCTCTTTTATAAAATATGATTGTGGCGTATATTGTGGAGTTCAGTGAATCCCATTTTATGAGTGTATGAATTGAATGCAATTAGATTACTACTATTAAAAAAAAAGGTTAAATATGATTTTGATCCCTATAAATATACAAACTTTTCGTTTTAGCCCCTCTAAAATTTTCCTTCAACTTTTAGTCCCTATAAATTTTTCAATCACTACTTTTGATCCCTATTTTTAAGTTAATTTATGTATATTTTAATGAAATTGTGCAGAAACATGTAGAATATTGTAAAAAAAAATTAGAATTTTTTTAACAAAACATGAATTTTTAGCCATAAAAATTCATATTAAATTCATGTTTTGTTAAAAAATTCTAATTTTTTTTGGAGTGGTTCTTATAACATTATGAATTTTTCTGAAAAATTATATTCAAAAAATATGAATTCTACACGTGAGTTTACTTTATAGGAGGGGATCAAAAGTGAAGATGCAAAATTTTTAGGAACTAAAAGTTGAAGAAATTTTTTAGAGGAACTAAAATGAAAATTCGACGTATTTATAGGGACCAAAAATATATTTAACCCTAAAAAAACTATAAACAAATTATGCGTACACGTGAGACTTATTTAAGTACATAAAAATGGATATCTTCATCGTGGATGCTCTAAGAACAATCTTTTTCTTACACTCTCTTCATCGATGAATATCTTATTAGGCGAAACGCATATGTATTCCACCACTTTATGTTAGACCTATTTCCAAATTGTGGTATTCATATTGATTTCACAATAAGAAAATAGACATTAGAGATAGTTTTTGAAATAGAGTATTCATAGTACCTCTTTATATATTAGTTTTATCATTGAATAAATAAATACTATCATTAGATTGAATGACATATGATAAGATTTATTGATCAATTAATGAAGACTATATTTGTGTATGTTGCAAAACTATTTACCCGTGCACACTAGACAAAACTTATTGTTTATGCTTCCCTTTTGTAACTTAATTAGTCTTTCTACCCTTGATTTTACTTTTCAGCATTAGACAAATGTTTGCGAGTTAGATTAGTTTTCAGAGTTTAAGCATTGTTAATACTCCTTTAAGGTCCTCATTTCACTAACCGAACTACCTTTGTTATTTGATACACCAATAATAGAAAGTAAGACTAGTACCTTTCTTGGTGAGTAGACTAGTACCTTTCTACTTATACATTGAACTATCTTAAAACAATTTCTTTTTGTATGATTTTCTAGTTCAAATTTAAATTTCAGATTAATGATTATTATGAAAGGACTCATCTTATCTCAATTGAGTACGACTATTTATTTATTATAAAGTCTGATCGAAAAATGACTCTAAGTTAATTGTTTCAATTTTCATTTTTTTTTTGGGTTTCCACCCTTATTCAAAAAAAAGATGACGTTTTTTAATTATAGATAGACGAAATAACAAATAATCATTAGAACTCACACACACAAGTAGATGAGTCGGGATTTAAACCCTGATTACGACGTTCAATCTAACAATTTTGATATTTTTATCAGAAGCTCAATTTTATAGACGGAAAGACGACGTTTGGAATGGGATTAATGTTTGTAACTTCGCTTTGTCTAATTTTATAAGGTTTTGGATATTTCCCTCTTTGTTGTTAAACTTATCATTTTATGAATTTACTAATTACTCTTGTCGTCGTATTGCACTACACTTTTTTCCCTTCACAATAATTTTATCCGACTGAATTTTTATGGTAATGTTTTTTAGGGCTGGTCCTAAGATTTTTAGTGCCCTAGAAGAATTAATAAAATTATGTCCTTTTAATTATTTGAATGTCTTTCTTCTTATATTTTTTATTGCAAAAGATTCATTCATAATCAAGGTTCTTTAAAAACATATTTTTAATATAATTAATCAAAACAATTTAGAAAGAAATATATCTATGTAGTACTAACTACTACATAAAAAATAATAATTTTGGTGCCCCTATGAAAATGGTGCCCTGGACTCCCGCCCTCAAGACCACCCCTGACATTTTTAATAATGCCATAAATTCATATGCTTGCATTTGGATTTTGCTCTAGTCACCAAAGATGTATTTTCTAATTTTTTATATTTATGATGGTCACTATAGTTGGTTGTCATTGTTGACTTGATGCTTTGTGATGTTTTTGCACTCTAATTTTTTCTAAAATTATTTATAATAAAGTGATAATCTAGTTAAAAAAAATTGCAAACAAAAAGAAAATGATGGGATGAGATAATAGATCTTGAACGTGAATGTTCAGATGCAATTTGTGTGAACATAATTATTATCATTTTTTGTAACACTAGCCAGATGCACGAACCATAATCCTTTACCACCAAATTTAATAATATAAATAACGAATCTAGTTGTCGTTGCAATGTTGTTGTCCTATATACGTTATCCAATGTAGTTGCCTTTTCTGGTCAGACAATTTCCCTCCAACTTCAACTTTAGTTCAACAAAATCAAACTTCACAAGATTTTTCCTATACAAATAAATAAAATAATTCAACAAGAATATTTTAGTTTAGCGGAAGAAGATATATACTTTCACAACACAATAAACCAATATTCAAATATCGATTGTAAAATATATCCACATTTAGTATCTGACACGTTTCGAATCAAATTATCTTCCGCAAGAATTTATTAGAAGCCAACTTTCTTTTTTTAAATTTGTGAGAAATTATGTATTATTTATTAATGAATATTTTTCTATGATTGAGTCATTGAAAGGAATGGGAGCTTGACATTAAAAAGTGTTTGACATCCACAAAAAAAAATCTAACAAACCTAAGCCTCCCATTTCAATTTGCATAAATAACAATTCATTCCTTTCCCTTTCATTGCCCACCATTTGTTTGCTATATTGTCCCATACACAAACCAACAACAAACAAAGATAGTGATTTCTTCATTTCTTTGATTGATTTCAGAGAAGAGAAGATAATTTAATAATTGAGGTGTGGTGAAGAATTTTGTTGGATTGAAGGGAAGAGGAAAAGTACCTCACCTATCCTTCACATTCATCATCTTTATCTTCATCAAATATCTCTTTTTAATCAATCTTCTCTTCTCTATTGATTTGTTCATTGTTTTTTTGTTTTTGTAGATCTTGAGGTGTTTTTACTTCACTTACCAACTAGCTAGATCTATTCATTATTTTATTCTATCTTAGACATTAATTATTCCATACAAGATTTGTTCACATATCCAAGAGATTTTCATATTCATCATATATTGTTCTTATTATATAGTTTTATTCATTATATCAGATCTTGGTACCTTCATTGAATGAAGCATTCATAGAGAGTTATTAGTATTGTTTTGTAACCAAATTAGCCATAGCAGTGTTCATTCTTGTGGTTATCCACCTAATTTATTTTGATCTATAACTTTGTTTTGGGAGGTCCACCATTGGGTTTTGGTGGGCTTTTCATTGAGCCAATAAAAAACCCATCTTTATAAATAAGGTTTCTAAATTGCTTCAGTGTTTCTTTCCAAAAAGGGAGGGAAAGGTTGTGTCAATTGTCATTTGTGTTTTCCACTTTGTTCCATAATTGGCTTTAAGGCTATTTGTTATCATATATGCCAAACTCAAACTTGATCATTGAAAGATAGTTTTCTATCTAATTTTCAAATGCTACTTTACTTTATCACTTGTGTCTCTTTCTTTCTGTTTTTGAAACCACTTCTTCTTTTAAAACCACTTCCATCATGGACAAATGAGGTGAGATTGATCTCACTTTTGTTTCACAAAGATTTTTGTTTGAAATCCTTCTGTAAGTTGTTTAGGAAAACACTTGTTTCAAGAATGTCTCTTATGAAGAAGACACTTGTTTCAAAAGTAGAAAATGTTGTGGAGGAGGAATACTTATCGCAACAAAATTTGTCGGTGTTGGATTTACCTGAGCTTGTGTTGGAATGCATTCTTGAAAAGCTACCACCATCTTCCCTTTGTCAAATGGCCGGTGTTTGTCATTCATTGAGGGAGAGATGTGTGAGTGATCACCTTTGGGAGAGACACATGAAACAGAAATGGGGTAGAGTTATTGGTTCTGTTGCTTATAGGGAATGGAAATGGCATGTTGCTACTAAAAAGAATATTGGAAGCCTTAGACATGGCAAGCAAAGGAGCTTGATCAAGTTTATGTCCCTTTATTGGCCTTTTTCATGGATGAGAATGAAGGTGGATGCAGCATATAGTAATAGTGCCAATAAACAGAATAGTTATTTGCCTCCTGATTCATTCATGACTTGGTATCTTGCTCTTGAGACTGGCAATTTTTCCTTTCCTGCTCAAGTTTATAACCGTGAGGTAACTAACTCCTTTGTGTTTTGTCCTATTGAAAATTTACTATATTCTATTCTATCATGGTACCCTTGAAAAGTATAACAAGTCTGTTTTTCAATGGTATCTAGAATCCAATTGGATTGACATATTTGAGTTTATCTATTGGTATAAACACCTGTGAAACTGTTCGGGAGAGCTTATGAAAATAGCTTATGACATGCTCGTAAGCTGTTTTCAGCTTATTTCCATAAGCTTTTCGAAACAGTTTCGTAACTTCTTATGCTAGTAGATAGCTTATGAAAATAACTTAAATCTTATATGAAAACAGTTAGACTTTATAATATCTTTTGTTTTAGAAAAATATGTTATCAACACTAATATGACAAGCGCCTATGTTATAAACATTTAATTAAGCTGTTTTTCCAAACAGGGCCATAGAATATAAGGTTGAGTTGTTTTTCCCTCTCAGAAGTTACATCTTCTTTTTCCCTGCAGAATGGCCATGTTGGATTCATGCTATCATGCTATGATGCTGAGCTTAGCTATGATCCACGCACTGACACCTTCCAAGCAAGGTAACTAAACATTTTTTTTGTTTGAAGAAAGCAAGGTAACTAAACATGATTCTTGCTGATCATATGTTTTTCTGTATGTTACCATAGTTCATAGAAATAAAAATTATACCAATTTTCTTTTGAAGAGTTTCCATAAAGAGGGATTTAGATTTGTTGATGCGGCCTAATTAGTTGTATATGACAGGTATCCACCACATGGAAGAAGGGCTGCTGCAGTAGAGCATGGCATCCCATGGGAAAGGCTAAGAGCACCGCCTGTCGATACTCCTCCACATGATCTTCATATCACTGAATGTCTACATGATTTGCATCCTGGTGATCACATAGAGATTCAGTGGAGGAGAAACAAAGATTTTCCTTATGGTTTGTCCCTTTATTCAACATCTTCCTAGACTTTTACTTATTGCTTTGGATGGTATAAGGTTAGGTATATTAACAGCAAAATAGGGTCCAGTTATGAGTCTTTGATGAAAATAGTTACTTTAATCTTAATTATGTATTTCCATTTACATATGCCCTTTTTGTGATGAGATTTTTATTTGTAACTTGATGAGATTCACCTTTATGGCAGGTTGGTGGTATGGTATTGTAGGGCACTTAGAGTCATGTGATGGTAATGAAAATTACTGCCGCTGTCACAATAGTGGTGAGTTAATGCATTTTCCTTTTGAATGTGTGTATTTATCATTCATTATCTTCTCTTGGATATAGTTTGTATCATCCATTTAATCCATGTCCTGTTCCTCCTTTCAAATTGAACCATGTTTTGTGTCAAATTATCTAGTGGATCTATGCAAGGATATAATTTATGTATGAATATTACTAAGTTGCTCTGTGTATAAATTTTTCTAATTCTGATTTTTTATCTATCAAGAAAAATTAGGAGTATTAATAAGAGATACATTTAAAAAATAAATAGTAAATTTAAATAGGGTTTTTTTTAGGGACAATTTTTTTTCTTCTTCAAATAGGGCTTATATTCAGGGACATAGCAATTGATTGAAGATTAGAATACTATTTTATGGATTATATATATTTTATTAATGTTTTATACCATTATTGTGTTTTCCATTGTGGGGGTTGGAAAGTGAAAAAATGGCATAAATGTAAAGTTCATATGGACTTAACAGACCACAATTTGGGCTAGGTTCCTTTCTTGATAATATGTCAAAACTTTGGACCACCAGCTATGCTATATAACATTGGTCCCCCCAGACATATCATGGTCAGGATGTCATGATTCCACCAACATGTCGATAACTCATGTCTCAGTGGATACCTTTATGGACAACTTTGTCTAAGAAGAAATTATAGTCTCTTCTTTAGATTGTTTTTGTTGGTATGATCATAGTTTACTGATAAATGGATAGGTCGTTTAAGGGTAATTTTGTAATTTGGCAGTAGTATTTAAACGCAAGTTGTAATTTGTAACCCTAAGTTTGAATAATAGAAAGGCACAGCAGTCAATCTGCACTCACAGAAATAGAAAAAATTGGTTGAACTCAATGATCAAATCTTGTGTGTTCTCTGTTTGCGTGTTTCGTATCTGTTTTTCTTTTTTTTGGTGGTGGCCGGGGTTCGAACCCCGGACCTTGCATATATTATGCATTGTCCATTTGTATTCTAACAAAAAAATTTCAATCATTTAATGTGGGGATACCATAGTCATTATAAGGCTTACAAGTCTCTGCTTTTATACTTTGATATTGGTTCTTAATGACCAGAATAATCCACAACCTTATGATTACATACACATTTTATTCAACATTCCCTTCACTGAAGATAAAATAACAGGAATAATTTGTGTCAGCAGGACAACGAGGTTTTACACAACTTCACATGTTCCTATCAGTTTTTGTCATGTTTTTACATGTTCTATCAACTATGTAGAATTTTTGAATGGAATTTTTTTACATGTTCTATATAACTTGGAAACTTTCTCATTCCCCGAAGGTGTTTCATAGTATTCAAACATAGTTTATTTGACACTATTATGTGTTGGTTGCAGACACAGTGGTGCTAGAGTTCAATCAGTACACTACTGATTCGCGCTGGAGGAGGACAACTATAAATAGGAAAGATCACCGAGAGGAGGGAAATGAAGCGGATGGATTTTACGGTGGAGTTAGAAAGATTAAGAATGAGAAGGAAATTAGCATTTGGAGAAGCCTTTGGCCTTCTGAAGTCTTGGATTAATCAGATAAAAAAATTTCGTGTAGCATTACGGCATGGCTGGTATTCTTATTTAGCAGATTCTTCTGCATTTGAGAAACGGGGGAATAGGATTCTCATTCAGCCAAAGGAACATTGAGTCTATCCTATTTGCTTTCCCCTTTTTCATTATCACAATTTTTTTCATGGAAATTTTTAGGCTTGTTTATCTGATTTCAATCAATGTAAATCAATCAGTTATGCACTGATGGCATAGAATATTCATTCCACAATATATAGAATGATTAGAATTCATCTGATATTCTCATATTAGTACTCTTTGAGTTCACATAGAAGGAAAATTGGAAGGGCTCATGCATGTTTAGAATTATAGTGAGTTTGACCGAATCATAATGGCAGTGTGATTTTGTTGAAGTTCCAAAGAGTAGTTTTGCCAATAATATGCACTTAAAGGGAGAGTGGGAGAGGGAGATTGTAAGGAAAATTGATCAACCAATTCATACTAGAATTTCTAGACAACTAAGATATATTTCAACCAACCAGTTTCTTAAAAAACATTTACTACCACCAGAAGGAAAAAATATAAAATAACACTGTTACACACATGGAATGAAATCTAAAATAGCAATATATCACTTATTTCATCTATATTCTACATTCTACCTAGATAGGATGCAAATTAATCACTTCACTTTCCATCCCTCATAACCCAGGCAAAGAAAAGACTTTGGCAATGGCCTGTGACATACCAATCTCATTTTGGTAAACTCACTTGATATATCATCTTTACTCCATGAAGTTGATTGTGTTGAATGCACAGATTTCATGTCAGGTTTCTTCACCAAAGAGTGCTTCTCTAATTCTGTTTTTTTATCTTCTAACTTTTGTTGAGCACTGGCTTTACCTTTGTTTGAACTCCCAAAGAAAAACTTCTTTATACTTTCTATCTTCTTATTCCTTTTCCAAAATCCACCTCTTTTGTTCTCATCTTTCTTTGTCTCCTTAACAACATTAGAAACCAAAGTCTTCTTAGACTCAAAGTTTGTATCATTAGCCACTTCCACTGGTCTCACCTGTCTTGCAAACGCCAACCCTTTGGGCTCAGATACCATACTTTCTCTTTCTAATTCTTCCTTCATTGGCTCTTCCAGAAGCTCACGTAACAACTGACCTTCTGGAAAAGACATCAAAGGAAGTTTTTCACAACAATGTGATTGATCATGTTTATGTGACTCTGATAGTCCCTCATGTTTGTCACACTTGTTGTTGAAGACCCTCAATGGAGAAAGGGATCTAGTCCTTCTTAAACCATGTTCTCTACCCTTTGATTTCCCTCTCTTCTCTTCTCTTACCTTCTCAAAAGCCACTTTGAATGGATCAAAATCATCATTCTTCCACAAGCGTGCAAAAGGAAGCCTAAGCATCGATCCTGGAGACTTAGGAGACGTCGCTCTTGAGCTTTGAGTGCTATCTCCATTTTGAACTAGTCTTGGAGGAAGTTTAAGAGGTGGCATCATTGGAATTACTTTTCCATCACAAAAGAGCTCATCAGCAAATGCCATAGTAGGCAATGAATCCTCACAAAGCCTTTGATGCTGCTCAAATGCATTCACATCTTTTCGGGTTGTCTTAGTTCTCGGTTCACTGTGATTGAAACGACGACTTGTCTCAAATTCAAACCGATCTAGATTGGAGTTTGCATCTTCATATGATCTTGGTGTTGTAGGACCTGTTCGAGAACCATCGTGTTCTATTAATTTGAGCCGACTAGGACTAGTTGGTGCACTATAGAAGAACAAATCTTTGTCTTGATTGCAGCTACTTGCACTCATGTAGCATAACTCGTTGGAAAATGAGATATCCATCATGTTGATTGACACAAAAATAACCTTATGAATGTTATTATAAGGTAATGATAGAAAGATGTGGCTAAGTTTTGTGAAGGACTATCACAAAACAATGATAAGAAAAAGTTTTGAGTGTAAACAAAGGGATATGGATTTTATATATACAAGGAGCTTTTGTTGTCATCCCCTAAAGCAATCTTCAAATTCAAAGCTTAACCAAGATTTAATGCATAGCTTCTGAAGGAGTTTTTATGGTATTGTGTCACTTTCTATTTTGGCCTTATTGATGATACGTTTTGCATATAGTTGTTGTCAAAGCTGGTAAGTTAATGTTTATGGTAACATTGGTAAGTAACTTAATTCATGATGTTTTCGCTTGATTCTTGTGACACTATTGTTGTCTTCTTATGATTTCTTAATAAGAGGTTAGAGGCTTACATTATATGCACCAATCATGTACATAATAGATGAATTCTATAATAGCAAGTGTAAAACTATAGTCCCTTCAGTGATAAATGTTGTTTAGTATCTTCTTCATGCCCGTGACATACCACTATTGCAATAGGTCACAATGAAGGAATAAATATAATGGTGTTGTTAACCTTTGACCATCATCAGGAGTCTTGACTCTTGAATAGCATATATCTAAATAAATCCTTTGTTTTTTTTCAAGTACCAAGCATATTAAGTATAGAGAAGTATAAAATCTCATATTTGAAATTAAATCGGTATATATCAACATTAACATCCTTATACTATCAACTTAGTTATACTTACAAGATAAATTAGTTGGATAAATGGACACCGTCATGTCTGTATTTATTTTTATTGCATTTAATGTATATATCTTATTGCAAGATCAATATTCGTTTTTTTTTTTTTTTTAAGAACAATATTCATTTAAATGTAAATATATATAGGGTGAGCACAGTCACATGCACTTTCTTGAGTATATACACAAATGGTATATCAACTTTATGACACTGCAATTTCAGACGTGTATGTCTAAGATAAAATCGCTAAGACACAATTCAATTTCTTTTAAGAAGCGAAAGACAATATATTAAAAAAATAGGAGTCAGAATCAGTGCGTAATAGGAAGTCAAAACAAGATTACAAGATACAAAATTCAGACAAGAAACAAAGATTCAAACCAAAATTACATGGTAATATAAGCAATACAAATCGAAGGGTTATTCCACGAGAATGTAAATCATAAAAAAAAAAAAAAAAGGCTTTTGAACACTTCATAATGACGCAATCTGTAATTGATCAAGATTTTGCACCTTACTACAAAAAATCTGCGAGTTACGCTTCTTCTAAATGATCCACAAAGAAGCCAACTAGATCACCTGAAAGCAATGAGGAATATCTTTTAAAAATAAATGTGAACCACCAAATTGTAAGACATGCAAGCAAACACATGTGAGGGTTGGACACTTGAAGTCCCCAATCAATAAATAGCAGAAGACCAAATGTTAACAAAAACAAGCACATTTCATAAAAAGATGATTGACATAATTCCTTCTTTTCGCATCCAAGTTGTTTTTTGTCGAAATCCTCTTATTAAGAGTTCTCCAAGCAAATAATGGAATTTTGAGAGGTACAACTTTGTTTCAAATGAAATCTGAAAGAGAATCATGATCATGCTGCACACTTTGATTTAGACTATGATAAACACCTTTAACCAAATAGCCAACCTTTTGATTGTATTTACAAATCCATTTGTCAACCTTAACCTGGATAACAAAATTATCCAACAAAGAAGCACACACTCAACATAAAATCAACTCTTCCTTCTAAGCAAAAAGTCTTCTCCTCCACCTCCAACCCTGACCCTCTACTCCCCGTCCTTTCCTCCTTATTTCAGCAACAAAAATGGTGATCATCAAATTGTAAACTTTTTTTTTTGGAATAGTTGATAGAATAGTTGATGTGCTGTGTAGAAAAGTTTTCTAGAAAAATTAAATAGCAAAAGAAAAATTAATTAGTTTATGATACATTTATATGTTGTTTTTATGGAATTGGAGAAAACTTTTGTTTTTCATTTCTTTACTTGGTTCTTTCTGGTCTTACTTAGCAATAGCATGATTCATAGGAAATGAAAGGTTGCTATCAAATATTTATATTTATCTTTGAATTGTTATTTTGATTTTCTTTTTTGTATTGTTGATTTAACTAGTATGTGAACTCTTCTTTGTTTATCTCTAATAACCTTATAGTCAAGAAAACAGAGAAATTGTTTTTTCAATTAGTAGACAGTTGGGAGGCTTTGGAAATGGTCTTTGCAGGTTCCTTACAAATTGCTTATCATTGTCTACCCATGTCTCTCTTTTACTATTTCTTTTTATTTTGTCATGTATCTTTAATTATTTTTAGACTAGAACACAGACACTATATGGATTCATATGAATGGGACAAATGATTTTGATGATTTTTGAGACAAATTTTATGACAGAAAGTAACTACGAACATCATGTTGGATTTATTAAAGTCCCACATCGGACACAATAAAACACAACACTGTTCATAATTGTTTGAAATGTCTTACAAGGTAAGGAGAAAGTGGATGGGAATAAATTGATTATCTCAAAGATTGCTCAAATTATAACCAGCACTAACCTTTTTAGATTTCAATGCGTACATTTTTAAAATCCAACACAATCTTAATCAAATTCAACTCACATTTCAAAGATATTGATTGTATATTTCTTTTAAAAATCATGTTATTTTGGTTCTCTATAACCAAAGAGAATTTCTTTTCCCACCCATTTTACATCTGTTTGGATTTTATAATCCAAAGCGTATTTAACAATTTTTAGATTATAAGATCTGAACTGTGTTTACACAACTTTGATTAAATTCAACTCACATTTCAATTTATAAATCACTAAAATGATAAATCTATCCCACAAATCACTTCATTTCACTCCTCTATACCCAAAGAAAATTTCTTTCATCTATTAACTTCTCACACTCCCTCCAAATTGATCATTTTACCTCTTTTTGGATTTTTTAATCCGAAGTGTACAAGTTTTTTAGATTATAAAATCCAAATTGTGTTTACACATTCTTGATCAAATTCAACTCACATTTCAAATTATAAATCACTAAAATGATCAATCTTTTTTCTGAAAGAATAAATCGAGGTGAAAAAACTATAAAGTACAAAACACCTGTCCAGACTCTAGAGGACAACAGGAGAGGCACAAGGAATACCCCATACAAGAAAAAGAAAAAAGACAGGAGAAAAAGAAGAAAAAAAAACACCATAACAACAACGGAAGCTAAAGCAAGAACACCAAAACCCTACTGTTCAACCCCCAACAAGAAACAACCCAACCACGGAGGCCAGAAGGAGGGAAAGCACAGCATAGGCGGCCGAGAATCAGAGGCCCCAACCACACAAGACACTCCCTATTTCCCTTTCTAAGTACTTCACTTATAAAAAATGTAAAGGTCTCTCCCTCCCTAATCGCACAAACTCATTTCACTGACAAAGAAAGAAATTGACAGAGATGCAAAGTGAAACAAAGACTAATTTCTTAAGACATAGTAAAAAAAAACTTCATATATTATTCTGACACAGATGCGGTAAACCAACAAGGATATACTAATATGTAGACAATAGTCATTGTCTAATAGGTAAAAGAAAAAGAGGGTTAGGGTCTTTCATGACTGACTTTTAAATTTTGACAGTAGTCTCTAATAACCTTATAATCAAGCAAAAAAAAAAAATTATACGAATATCGGTGCACACAAGAAGCAATGGTCATAATGACGCGATCTAGTAATTGATCAAGATTTGCACCTTGCTATAAAAAATCCGCGAGTTACGTTCCTTCTAAATGATCCACAAAGTAACCGACCAGATCACCCGAAAACAATGAGGAATATCTTTCAAAAATAAATGTGAACCACCAAGTTGTAATGAATGCAAGCAAACACATGTGAGGGTTGGACACTTGAAGTCCCCAATCAATGAATAACAGAAGACCAATTATGTTAACAAAAAGAGCACATTCCATAAAAAGATGATTAACAGTTTCCTTCTTTCGCATCCAAGTTGTTTTTTGTCGAAATCCTCTTATTAATAGTTCTCCAAGCAAATAATGAAACTTTGAGAGGTAAAACTTTATTTCAAATGAAGTCTGAAAGAGAATCATGATCATGTTGCACACTTTGATTTAGATTATGATACACACCTTTAACCAAATAGCCAACCTTTAGACCGTATTTACAAATTCATTTGTCAACATTATCCTGGATAACGAAATTATCTAGCAAAGAAGCACACTCAACATAAAATCAACTCTTCCTTCTAAGCAAAAAGTCTTCTCCTCCACCTCTAACCCTGACCCTCTACTCCCCGTCCTTTCCTCCTTATTTCAGCAATAAAAATGGGGATCATCAAATTGTAAACTTTTTTTTTTTGACAATGAGTATAATATGTCATATATATGAATATAAATTAGACACATAGTTTTTTGATGACTAAAAATGGATAATACTTTCCTTGACCCTTATTATAAGAAGTGAAATAAATAAATAAAATCATAGAATTACTAATTGTTTTAACGTTTTGATTTTGTTTACAGACTCATTGAAAATTATGAGACATTAAATATGTCGACTAATCTTAGAAAGACAACAACATGAATAAGAGTAGAAAAGTCTTTTAAACAATACACCTTAAAATTGTGGCGTATTCATATAAATAAAATCAAAAGAAAATTGAAAAATTTTCTTTTAATAATAAGCAAAGTTGATATACACGAACATTTTATCTTATCATGTGTTTGGGGTTATTTTACCTTATTGATGTTGAGAGCAGAGATCGTGGATAATGCGTCATTGTCCATTCCTATTATGCTTTTGACTCAGTTGTGAGCCTTTGAAGACCCATGTTTTGAGTTAGTGGTCTTGAGAAAGAATCACTTTCCACGCTCAGTTGTTCTACCATCGCCTATCTTTCACTCGACTGAGAGGTCACCTCGCCTAACTGCTCAATCGCCTATTTACTGAGTTTGGCTAACATGCTACTTATTTTTAGGTGTAAACATATAAATGTACAAACTTGCAAGCTGAGACCTTAATGTTTTTTAAGTTGGTCTAACTTAACAATCCTATATATATATATATATATAAAGGTGCACATCTAGCTTAAACTTTAACGTTTTTAAGTTGGACTATTTTACACCAACTATATATATTAAAAGCTCGATATCCGACAAAAAAATCCGACTAATTTGAGAGGACTATCACTTGTGGGGATCCCTTTTAAAATAATTTATATATATATAATATAAATTGTGGATGTCTAAAATTTATTTATACTATTATCAATAATAAGTTATTTAATTCAAAATATTAATAATATTTACGAAATCATTATATGAGTGTCATATCACATAGCTAGTATGCTAATTTTATCTTGAAGAATGATAAATAAAAAATTAATTTATATCTTCGACTTCTAGAATGAAGAATACATTTCATAAAAAAAAAAAAGAAGTCAAAGAATACATAAAATAATTCTTATCATTTGGTTTTCAACAAAAAAATTCAACAAGAAAAATTAAAATTCAAAGTGAAATTCAAAAAGGTAGGACCCACATTTCCCACAATTGAGACATCTATAAATACTCTATCAACTATCATTCTCTTCCTCATCAATAATGGCAGACAACAAAATCACTCCCTCATCTTTCTCCCCAACACCTGCACAACCTACCTCTGTTAGGTTTATTGATCTCCCTCAAGAGCTAAGGGATGACATGCCTACATCTTCCTCAAAAAAGCCTAGGGGTAGACCCCCGGGATCTAAGAACAGGCCTAAACCACCTGTCATTATTGAGGAAAACATGGACAACAATATGAAAATGATTTACATTGAGATCCCCGTTGGAAAAGATATTGTGGGGGGTATAATCAATTGTGCTCAGCGTCATCAAGCTAGCATAACAGTGTCGAGGGGTTACGGTCTTGTAACCGATGTCACCCTTCTTAATCCTGAAACTCATTTCCCAACTCCTCCTATAAAAGGGCCATTCGAGATGACATCTCTCTTGGGAACATATATGAATATCAACGCTCCACCCCAATTTATCAATGATCCACCATGTTCTTGTTTTTCCATTTTACTCTCAGGTCATGGTGCAGTGGTGTATGCTGGAACTGTTGGAGGAACAATTATTGCTGCTAGTGATGTTTGGATTGAAGCTACTCTCTGCAAGAATATTGAGCACTATCAAGCAGTCTCCAACAACAACGACAACAACTACAATTACAACAACTACAACAATGTTGTTAATGTGCCAAGCTTTGATGTTGCAACTTTTCCAAATCACCAGAATTTCCCTCCTCATCTTCCTACTGATGAAAATGTTATGCAGTGTAACCATTCCAGTCACATTGATAACTAATAGATAGTCAAAGACTCTTAATTGTTTCCCTTTGTTGTTTTCCAAGTTCTATCAAAGGTTGAATAAAATAAACTTTATTTTTTGTTTTTATATCTTGTTTAATGGAAGATTAATATATATTTTAAAATTCTGAAATTAATTATTTAAATATGTATTGACTATTTGATATCTCATTAAATAATTTCAAACGAATGTATAATAAGTTTTTTAAAAACAAAGTATCAATGGTGTATACAACGTCATGTTCTATTGTTCTTGATCATTAATATATATTACGAAAATACTAGAATGTGCCTGATATGGACATCTAAAAAATGATCGTTGGTGATCCTTACGATTCTTAATGAAAAACCGATTTCATATAAATAAGAAATAGGAAATAGATACATTCTTTTATTAAAACTCACTAAAATTGATAAGATCTACCTTTGGATCAGACTCATATTAGATTCTTTTAGATGCTACTCTGTTGTTAATAATAATTGTTAAAAAATCATTCCTCAAATTTTAAAAATAAATAATTTTTTTTTGGAAAAACTCATATAAACCTTATGGGGTGAATAATTTACTTTTCTAAGGTGAATAAACATAAAAACCTTATAATGAGTCAATGTTTCGGCAATGCGTTGTTGACTGTTATTAATATATTTCAGTAATGATTTTTTATGAAATAAAGTAATTATAATTCAATATAGTTTTTTTGACACAAATTGTTTATTATTTGGTTAAATGCATTTTATCAGCTTAATGGAAGATAGTATGCAAAAAATAATGTAAAATAGAAGGAAATGAATGAATATATCAAATTTAATTTTGTATTATATTTGATTGTAAAAAAAAATCGTATTATATTTAGAAAATATATTTACTAAGACAAAAGTTATCATTTTCTTTTTCTATATTTGAAAGTCAAACCAAATTATTTATTTTAAATTTTTATCTTTTGATTATTTAAAATCATGTTTGTCGATTTTTCTTTGCAATATGTTTGTTGTGTTAACTGGAATATAATCGTTAGAAAAGCTTTTAAAATCGAATATTTCTTTGTTTATTATCTCCGTTATCTTTTTCAATCGCAACCTCTTAACAATGTAAGGTGACGAGGATCCTGTTATTTGATATTATTTTCTTGGACGTAATAGACTAATATTTGGTAATTTAATATGTAATATTTGGCACATGATAAATTAAAATTGGTAATTTGGGAAGTTTAGTATTGATTGGTATTTTTTAGTGTAATTTTTTCATTAAAAGCTTTAAGTAACCGGGCTAGCCCGAAAGCCCGTAGCCCGCAAAGGGCCGGGCTTGGACAAATATTT